>Ga0247610_10005447_pt1 | contig 13403 bp, 9 predicted proteins | sample 174DNAGHGhighgp2_FD_193483 | JGI IMG/M metagenome (GOLD analysis project Ga0247610, IMG submission 193483) | Sheep rumen microbial communities from Palmerston North, Manawatu-Wanganui, New Zealand - 1742 DNA GHGhigh gp2 | ecosystem: Host-associated > Mammals > Digestive system > Stomach > Rumen ...
TATTACTTCAATAGGATCCATTCCTTCTTCTGCTCTTGTATCAAATTCAACTTTTACTGTTATTTCTTCTTTCTCATCAGGTGTTTTAACTTCACCTTTTGTAGCTATAGCATAAGTTGAGAAACCATCTGTTTCAAAGCTAATTGTTTTTTTAGCATCATCGTAATTAGCTTCAATTAAATCATATCCCATTATTTTATTATCTTCATCACGTATTTCGTGGATAACTGCAACATCACTTGCATCTAAATCATCTTTAAGCTCTATTTCAACTTTTGCTTTACTATCTAAATCATGTATTTCACTTTCCCATGCTAAATAGTTGTTATTATTATCTTTCTTTCCACCTTTATAAATAGTGTTATATAAAGACAATTCTAAATATTTATCTATTTCATAATCACTTTTTGCTTTTACAAATTCTTCTTCTCTTTCAAGTGACATACTATCTACATCACTTATTTCAAGTTTGGATGTTCCATTATCAAAAGATACATTTGATATATTACCACCATTGACAATCTCTGACTCAGTTTTAACTTCATCATCTATTTTAGTAAATACTGGTGCTAAATCAACCCCTGCTCCATCCATCGTAAAGTTTTCTTTAGTGATAACTATTTTATATACACCTGTTTCTTCTGTTGCTTGAAAACCATTTGGACTTGTTGAAAAACTTGTTAATTGATAACCTTTATCTGGAACAATACGAACTGTTAATTCTGTTCCATATGGTACACGTGCTTCTCCCCATGCAAAACGGCGATCTTCTTCAGAATAATTCTTATCTCCATCCCGCCATAAATATATTTCACCAGTATCATGGAATCTAGCATTATTATATTGATTTTTACTTTCAAAAGTATGTTCTACACCATCTATATCTGTGTAATGTGCAGAAACAAATTCTAATCTTCCATGAGCAAAGTTTCCTTCTTCCTCTTTTGAAACGTTTTCACTTCTATCACTACTTAAATAGCTCCATCCAAATCCTGCAACCTTTTTTTCATCTGAAACACTACGTCCTTCGACAACAACATCATAAGTTGATGCATATGGAACATCTTTTATACAAAACATTGATGCTCCTTGACGATAATGCTCAAATACTTCAATTTGTGTGTGTGGTGCTTGATTACTATAATCAACTCCATTAATCATAATCTTGGTATATTCATCAGATCCACCACCGTTAACACAAAACTCAACTTTTCCAGATCCATCATATGGATAGGTATAATCAATTGGCTCTTTAGTTTGTGCACCTGATATATTTTTAGGTGGTTCTTTACCATCAATATATGTATACTTAGCATTACCAAAAGTAAATGGTACCAAACGATTTTCTTCTGTTCCACCATTTATATCAAATTTAAAATATGATACATCAGCTTCGTTAGGCTTATCAGCAACATAGTGATACTCTAACTCTTCACCACTAATACTTATAGTTACTTTAGTATTTTCATCATGCATTTCTGCATTTGGTTCAGGTCCATCATGAAATGAAATTCCTCCAATAAAAGCACAAGCACCATTATCATAACCAGTAATAGTTAAAGTAAACTTATACTTATCATCATCACCTGTTGAATTAGGATTAATAATACTAACTACCTCACCTAGTCCACCTGGTGTTGATAATTCTGGAAACAATTCACCATTTTTACCAGCTAGAATAATTATTTCATAGTTACCATTATTAGTTTCAAACTGATCAAATTCATCTACCCAAGCTTGTCCATTAACAGTTACACTATGAATTGGAAAACCTCCATCTAAAATTTCAAATTTAGTGCATACTTCGGCACTAACATTGATGTAACTAACAAAGAATAAAAATACTAATGATGTAAACAAATAATTGACAATTTTTTTCATCATAAAAATATCCTCTACTTTCAAATTGATTTTATCATAAAGGATAGAAAAGACTATGCACTAAAAAAAGACTAATTAGTCTTTTTGTGTAAACTAACTAGTCTTATAAAAACATTTTTCTTTTAATTCTTTTTTATTCATTCCTGTTTTTTTATAAATACTTGCTACATGATTTCTTACTGTATTAACGGATACAAATAAGTGATCAGCAATTTCTTGATTAGTTAAATTTTGAATAAGTAAATTTAATACTTTTTCTTCTTGAACACCTAATTTATATTTAATTGATATTTCTTTAACTATATCATTTTCACTAGCATTTTTATTTTGATAGAAATGTAGGAAATAAATAACTATAACTATTGATAAAAAAATCATGAAAACAATTATTAAAAGAGTATAATCATTAATTAAATAATCTTCGAATAAAACCATAACTCCTTCCATAATTCTAGAGTACATCAATCCAAATGCCGCTACCCAAACAATTGTGTTTTTATCATCAGTCATATTTACAAATACAGTTGTTCTAAATAAAACAAAGAAGGCTACTAAAAAATATGATAAGCTGGCTATTAAATTAATTGAATAATTATCTTTTAAAAGAATAATTGATAACAGTGCAAAAATGAAACTAACAATTGTCAATATCTCAAATAAACTATTCTTTTTATCAGCAAGAATACCTGCAATAATAAGTCCTAGTGAATAATAAATTCTCGTTGCACCATAACCACCAGGAATATCAATTGTATGAATAGCAATAACATCTGTTGCTAAAGCTGATAATAATGAGATAGCTAAAATAATAATTGAAACTTTAACAAAATGCTTTTTAAATACTTTGGTATGCTTTTCTTCATTAATTATAATCTTTTTAGTCATTTTAAAAACTAAGAATAAATTAAGTAGTAAAAATGGAATATATAATTGCAAAGATGATATTGATGAATAAAAACTTTCCGGTAAAAGAGTCACCAAATAAGTACCAATTGATCCAAGACCATAGCCTATTGCAAATACTATTCCACGATACTCTTTATTAACATTACTTGCTAATAATGAGAAATGATATCCAGCGCCATATCCAGCTGTACCAAAAAAGCAAGTTAAGCATAGACACACACTCATAACATATATATTTTGAGTAGCAAAGAATGATATCATTATAATAATAGATAAAATCATAAATATTAAATATAGTAGTTTAACATTTTTATTCTTTCTTGCAAGTAATCCAAATGTTAAAATACCAAGAGCCATTGCAATACTACCAAATAATAATTCAGCAATATTTACAAAATTAACATCAGCATATTTTATTAAATATTGCTCCTGTGTTAAATAAAGAGAACTACACCAAAAGAAACCAATAGCTAAAATTATAATAATTTTAATATTTTCTTTGCTAAACATAAAATCACCTAAATGTATATTATCATAAAAAATTCAATAATGAACACATTTATAAAATAATTTACAATTTTTCTTGCCAATATTTAGCATATACAATTACTTTTATAAAGAATATCATACATAACAAAAAAAGAACACTTTTGTGTTCTAATAAACTATAGTGGTGCCTCTAGCCGACAGCTACTGAACACCATAGTCTCATTTCATTACAAAATTAATTCTACTCTTGTATTTAGATTAAGTAAACATCTTTATAACAAAAACTTGCAAATTATATAACTAATTAAGTATCATTTTTTTACAATTATTTTAAAAGATACTTGTATTAAATATGCTATTGTGCAATAATGTTTTTAGGAATACTTAGTTATATAGGTACTATTCCCCTTTACCTACAAAAGGAAAGGGGGTGACATTATGAGAAAAATGGAGAAATTTCTCTCTTTGATCATATTACTCCTTATTATTGTGATATTAATCATATTAATAAAAATAGTACCAACTGTTTAAGTCGGTACTAAACCCTATATTTGGGAATAGTACCTAGCACTGAAAAACTAGGTATTCCCTTTTTTATTTTATTCAAGTTCCCTTGACAAATACATGATAACATAAAAAAAACTTTTTGTAAAGTTATCTTGGTGCTTTTTAGTGATCATCAACAATTCTCGCTATAATTTCTAGCATTTCATCTAAATTAGAATATGCATTTATATTACTAGCCACTACGCTAATAGAACTGCTTATCTTTTTATCACCTTGATGAATACAATAAATTGGTTTATTATCATCATATAGAAAACCAAGTTCAATGCCTAAACCTGTTGATGGGAAGCTGACTTCTGCAATAACTAAATCAATACTTTTATAAAAATCTCTACCATGTTTATAATTATCACCATCATGAGGAAGAATAACATCATATTCTTTAAAAATATCACTATTCTTTAGTGGTAAATATAACTCATTTATGTAATCAAAATCTCTTGAATGTGCAATGTATATTTTCATAACAAATAATCACCGATAATAAGTATACCATAAATAATAAAAAAAAGAACACTTTTGTGTTCTAATAAACTATAGTGGTGCGGGTAACAGGAGTTGAACCTGCACTCCGAAGAACTGGTTCCTAAGACCAGCGCGTCTGCCAATTCCGCCATACCCGCAAAAAATAAATGGTGGACCCTAAAGGACTCGAACCTTTGACCGATCGGTTATGAGCCGATTGCTCTAACCAACTGAGCTAAGGGTCCAAAAACATTTACCTAGTTATGATAGCATATTTACTAATTAAAAATCAAGTACATTGAGATAATTTTCTCATTTTTTACAAAATAAAAGGTACTTGATAGTACCTTATTTTTGTAACATGTTTAATAAATTGATTTTAAACATATCCTTTTCTGGATTATCTTTTGAAATCATAACACCTTTATAGGCCTTAAGTTCAGTACGATGACCTTCCTCTAAAATATTATCATCACATGTAATATTTGTAAGTAAAACGATATTTTTATCAGTATATACAGAATAATGTAAAACCATTTGACCATGTACTTTAACAAACATATCATCTGTTGGAAGTACTAAATCATATGATTTAATTTTACCACTAGCATCATCTGTTTCAGAAACTAACTTACCTAAAAATTCACCATTTTTAATTTGTGGATAATAATCAAAAGTTAATTTCTTATAAGCAAGCATGTTATACTTTCTTACTGATCTTTCAATCTTACGAAACTCATTTTCATTTTGATATTCAAAGATATAATTTTGTTTCATCAAAACCACCCCTATACCTAATGGACTACCCTTCTTATCCATTTCGTAGTAAAATTATAACATACTTTACACAATTTGTCAACATTTTTCTATATTTTTGTATATATAGTACTATTTTGGTATTTTGATGATATACATTTATTTACATTAATAACCACGTCTTAGTATCTCAAAAGTAGCTTTTCTTTTGCCAAATGAATTACTTTCTTTCTCACTTTTATATAATAAATCAAAATAAACATTCTTATTAAATCCAATTGCACTACCTCGATCTAGAACTATTCCGATTATTGGTTCATCAAATATATTTAAATCACTAATTCGAACAATGGTTCCAAATGGAAGTGATTTATCAGCTGCTAATACTCTAATCTTTCCATATTCTTTGTCTTGATAATAAATATTATTATAAACATTATAACCACTTGCTGTAATGCCAATACAACCAGCACAATCAGGTCCATAAGCCGTTATATTTCCATGATAAGTAGCTAATACTTCCTTACTTTCTTTTGGAACTTCCTTAAATATATTAATTTCTTTATCAACAAACGTATAATTCTGATTAAAACTAGTACGAGTAAATAAACTAATAATTAAAATAATAATTTTTTTGATCATTTTTCCCCCTGAGCTAGTATTATATCATAATAGAAAAAAAGAAGTATATCCAAATATTGGTATTATTTAGTATACTTCTTTTGATTTTCTTCTTCATATTCAAGTGAATTATCGATTTTAACAACTCTATCATTAGATTTAGTGTTATCTTTATTTATTGTTTTATCTTTTTGTTTCTCTAAATTATTTACTTTTCTTTCTAAATTATCATTTTCGTTTATTATGCAATCAACAATATCTTCCTCTTCATCTTGCGATTTTTCAATTTTATTCCTTTCAACATTGGCTTTTATAACATTACTAGTTGCTCCTATTATTCCAGCTCCGGCTAATCCCCATTGTGTAAAAAAGGCAACAGAGCCACCAATATAATCGCCTAAAAGTCCCTTTAAAACTCCTACTAATCCTGTTGGAAATAAAAAGGCTGAGGCAATAGCAATACCGCCAAAAATAGCTGCTTTTATAATATGTCGACGATATTTTTTTAACGATTTTTTTTGTACTTTTTTCTGTTGTTGGTATTCTTTATTATTCATTATCTCCTCCAAACATTGAATCTAAATCTTCTTCTTTGATTATTTTGATATTTAAATCTAATGCTTTTTGATATTTACTTCCAGGATTATCTCCTAAAACTAAATAATCAGTTTTTTTACTAACTGAATCACTTACCTTACCACCAACAGATTCAATTTTTTCTCTTACTATATCACGACTTTGGGATAATGTACCTGTTATAACAAATGTTTTATCTACAAATGAATCATTAAAAGTTTCGGTACCTAAATATTCCATATTAACATTATAATTTTTTAATTTATTAATAACATCAATATTCTTTTCATCAAGAAAATATTCTCTAATACTAATAGCAATAGTCTCACCAATATCTTTGATATTAACTAATTCATCAAATGACGCATTAATTAAATTATCTAAAGTATTATAGCGTTTAGCTAACATTTTAGCTGTTCTTTTACCAACATTTTTAATACCTAAGGCACATATTAATCTTTCTAAAGAATTATTCTTACTATTATTAATTCCTTCAATTAAATTAGAAATACTTTTCTCGCCAAAACCTTCTAAGTTTTTTAATTCATCGTGATACTTATATAATTCATAAAAATCAGATATATCTTTAAGATACCCCATATTATAAAAGTCTTCAATTATTTCATCACCTAAGCCATCAATATTCATGGCATCTCTTGATGCATAATAAATTAATTTTTCAATATTTCTAGCTGGGCAATGATTATTTGGACAAAAATGATGTGAATCTTTTTTAATTAGTTTAGTACCACATATTGGACAATTTTCAATCATTTTAAATGGTATACTATCATCTTTTCTTCGATCTAGTTTTACTTCAACTACTTCAGGGATAACATCACCTGCTTTTCTAATTGAAACAACATCTCCTACTCTAATATCTTTTTCTTTACAATAATCTTCATTATGAAGAGTTGCTTTTGATATTAATGAACCTGCAACATGAACTGGATTAAAGATAGCATTTGGTGTTATTTTGCCTGTTCTTCCCACAGTAAACTTAATTTCATTTATCGTTGTTAATACTTCTTTAGCTGGGAATTTATATGCAATACCCCATTTTGGTACTCGAGAAGTAAAACCTAACTTTTCTTCATCTGCTAAATCATTTACTTTAAGTACTGCACCATCTATTTCAAATGGTAAATCATCTCTTATTTTACCTAATTCATTAATACAAGAAATAATCTCTTTAGCATTATGAGCAGTTTTATTTAATTTATAATTAGTTACAAAGCCTAATTCTTTTAAAAATTCTAAAGATTCTTCTTGAGTCTTAATACCATAATCACTTGGATTTGGAATAAAATAAGCCATATAATCTAATTCTCTTTTAGCTGTTATTTTACTATCTAATTGTCGAACTGAACCAGCTGCGGCATTTCTTGGATTTGCAAACAAACTTTCACCATTTTTTTCTCGTTCACTATTAATCTTTAAAAAAGCTCGTTTACTCATGTATATTTCACCACGAACTTCTATATCAATTGGTTTATTTAATTTTAATGGAACTGATTTGATTGTTTTAACATTTAAAGTAATATCTTCACCAGTTACTCCATCACCTCGAGTAGCAGCTCTAGTTAATACACCATTTTTATATATTAATGAACCAGATAACCCATCCATTTTAGGTTCAACAGTATAGACTGGATTATTTATTACTTTTTTAACTCTTTCATCAAATGCAATAATTTCTTCTTCGTTAAAGATATCATCAAAAGATAACATTGGTGTATCATGAGTAACTTTATTAAATTTAGATAAAGCTTCTCCACCTACTCTTGATGTTGGTGAATCATCTCTTTTTAATTCTGGATTTTTTTCTTCTAAAGTTAATAATTCTTGGTATGCATCATCATACTCTTGATCAGTAATAGTTGGCTTATCCAAAACATAATACTCATAACTAGCTTTATTAATTAAATTAATTAATTCGTCTATTCTCTTTTCTACTTCCATAAATTCTCTGGATATACTCCCTTATCAATTAATTTTTGTAGTTCACTTACCACATATTCTTTATCTTCACGATAAGTTACCCCTAACCATTTATCAACTGATTCAAGTATATGAACATTAACGCCATCTTTAATTTCATCAAAGACAATATCTGGTATTAAAAATTCAGCTTTAAGTAGATTATTTTTATTTTTTTCCAAGAAAATAGGCCATTCTTTTTCTAGTTTTGTAAAAATACGATCAGTAAAACCAAAGAAATTCATTGAAACTAGTGAATTTGGTTCTACTTCAAAACTATCTCTTCCATCTAATGGACTAGCAATTATTTTATCATCGACTTTTTCAATTGAACTTTCAATAATATTAGTTAAAAGACCATTTTCACTCTCACAAACACCACGTTTTACACTACCATTTTCGGTCATTGTATTAACTACTCTAAATGATACCATTGCATAATCATCATTATCTGAATTATTAAAATAATCAGCTATTTTCATAAATGCATCTCGGCCATAAAAATCATCAGAGTTAATCATTACAAAATTGCCAGTAACTTCATCTTTACAAGTTAAAACAGCATGAGCAGTACCCCATGGTTTAACTCTTTCTTCAGGAATATTAACCCACTCTGGTACATCACCTATTCTTTGAAATGAATAAGCAACTGGTATTTTCCCTTCAATTCTTTTTCCAACTGTTTCACGAAATAAATCATAAATCTCATCTTTGATTAAGAAAACTACTTTTGTAAAACCAGCTTTAATTGCATCATAAATACTATAATCAATAATAAACTCTCCATTAGGCCCAATTGGTTCTACTTGTTTAAGTCCTCCAAATCTACTACCCATTCCGGCAGCTAAAATAACTAAAGTTAAATCTTTTTTCATAAGCACCTCCATATATTTATTTTACTCTATTATTATTTTCTTTACTAGTAGTTTTTGTACATATATCCAATAATTTCCTTAAATTATCCTCTAATTTATCTAATTCATCACCTAATTTTTGATTATTATCTAAAACAGGAAGATAAATAGTTAAGCACCCATTTTGTTCTAAAACCTGATAATTATTTATTGCTTTAATATTAGTACTATCATAGTTCTCTTTGTTCAAATTAATTCCAAAAGATATATTATTTGATTCTTTATTAACAATAATATTAAATTGGTTATCATTAGAAAATAATTTATTATTGTATTTATCTAATAATTCTCTAATTAAAGTATTAATTAAAGCAGGATAATTATTTTTAATTTCATTAAGTGTCATCTTCTTAAATTCATTTAATAATCTATCCCAGTGTTTTCGATATTCTTCATAGAAAGTTAATCTTTCTGCCATTTCACAATATTCTAATAAATCATATTCATTATTGTTAACCATTTTCATATTTTTATCAAGAAAACGATTAACTGCTAAAAAGCCTTTTACTATGGTCTCTTTGGGTATTACTCGATTAAAATATTTCTCTGGATAAGAAAGATTTAAATCACCTTCTTCAATTTGCCAAGATAATAATTTATTTCTTCCATTCCATCCTTGTGATAAATCTAGTTCAAATCTCTTATCTAACTTAATAACTTCATCATAAGTCATTAGCATATTTTCCACATTTAATGCACATAATCCATCAGCATCATTATCAAATGTTGGATCAGATAAATAAACACCATCCATATTATATTTTTCATCTTTTAGATGAATAAGCATCCTAGTATGACCATAGTGTTCCTTCATTGGTCCTTTAATATAATAAAACCCAATTGAAGCTGTATCAGTTATTTTCAATCGATATAAAAACTCACGAAGTAAATTTACATAACCAGTGCAAACAATTCTTTTATCACCTGATTTATTTACAAATTCATATACTGAACGGGATACATGAACGTTTTTTTTACTATGTTGTGCATTATCTTCTTCTTTATATTGAGAAAAATTTTCAGTAAGAATATAAGCGGCAATAAACTTTTCAAATGGCGATAATCTCTTAATATCACCATCTTTATCTTTATGATCTTTAAAAGAACTTATATAAATATCAAAGATCATCTCACTTTCCATTATTTTAGAATATGAATAATATGGATAATACATCGACCCAGTTCTTTTTTTATATTGACCATATGTTGGCATTATTCTAAGTCTTTTTCCAACAATTCGATAAGCTTCATTGATAAAATCCCTATTTACATGTTCCATTTGAATAATTACCAAACCATTTTCATTTTTACATGATTCTAGAGTATCTAATATCCATTCATTACCACCATACATTGAATAAATAAATGATCTTGCTTTAGCTGGTTCTTTTTTCTTTTCTTCCATATTCCTCCTATTCATCTATTTTATGTAAACTAGGATGATTTTTCATTAATGTTTTAATACCATATGGCATTTTAAAAGCTATTTTAATAATACTTTTTTCAACACTAATTACTTTACCTGTACCAAATATATCGTGATAAACATATTCATTAGCCTGATAGTCACATTCGTTATCTGGAAGTAATACTTTTCTTGGACTAGGATTAGGCTTAATAAAACCATTTTCTTCATTATTAACACAATCAAGTAAATCACTATCAATTTCATTAATAAATCGACTTACGGGATTAACCTGTTCTTGTCCATATAAAATTCTACTTCTAGAATTAGTTATATATAGTTTTTCTCTTGCTCTTGTTATAGCTACATAACATAATCTTCTCTCTTCTTCAATCTCACTACTTGAATTCATTGCATTCATGTGAGGAAATAAGCCTTCTTCAAGACCAGTTATAAAGACATTATCAAATTCAAGACCTTTAACAGAGTGAATGGTCATTAATGTAACTCGATTACTAGAGTCAGTTACTTCTGTATTATCACTAATAAGACTTACTTCATATAAAAAATCTGGTAAAGATATTAAACCATATTTATCTTCAAATGACTTAGTAATAGATTTAAACTCTTCTAAGTTTTCTAATCTTGTTTCCGCTTCAACACTATTTTCTTTTAAAAGTTCACTTTTTAATCCTGATTTATCAAGTACTAAATCAACTAATTCTGTTAAAGATAAATGATTACTAGCTTCCATTAAATCTATAATAATATTTTTAAAAGCTAGTGGTTTACCAGAATCAATTGCATCAAACAAACTAATTCCTTGTTCATTACTTCTTAAAATAATATCTTCAATAGATTTATTTCCAATACCACGTTTAGGAGTATTAATACAACGAAGTAAACTAATAGCATCACGTGGATTATTAATTACTTTTAAATAAGCCATCAAATCTTTTATTTCACGTCTTGCGTAGAAATTAATAGCGCCAATTAATCGATATGGTATACCACGTTTTAAAAACTCTTCTTCAAAAAGTCTTGATTGCGCATTCGTACGATATAAAACAACTATTTCATCAAGTGAAACATCTTTTTTAAGTTTATCTATTTCACTAGCAACAAAGTTTATTTCATCAAGTCCATTACGAGCACGATAATAAATTATTTTTTCACCATCACCTTTAACTGATTCTAAATCTTTAGGATGACGAAGTTTATTATTTTTTATAACTGAATTAGCAGCATCAAGAATAGTTTTAGTACTGCGATAATTCTTTTTTAAGATAACTTTTTTACATAATTTATAATCTTTTTCAAAATTTAAAATATTTTTAAAATTAGCTCCTCTAAAACCATAAATAGCTTGATCAGAATCACCTACTACACAAATATTTTGATAGCGACTAGCGAGTAATTTAGTCATAATATATTGAGCTTCATTAGTATCTTGATATTCATCTATTAAAATATATTTATATCTTTCTTGATATTTTTCTAAAATATTTTTATTTTCTTTAAATAATTTAATTGGTAAAAGCAATAAATCATCAAAATCAACTGCATTATCATTTAATTTTTCTTTTTCATATTCTTCATATACTTTAACTACCATATTTTCAAATTCATCACGAGCATACTTGGAATAACTACTACTATTAATTAAATCATTTTTTAAGCTACTTATTTTATTATGAAAAGCTTTTGGAGTATATTTAGTACTATCAATATTTAATCTTCTTAGAACTCTCTTAATGGCCGTAATACTATCTTCAACATCAAAAATAGCAAAATTATTATCTAAACCTAAAAGATTAGTATTTTCTCTAATTAGTTTTAATCCAAATGAATGAAAAGTAGATATTTGCATACTACTAGCTTCTCCACCAACAAGTTTTACTATTCTTCCCTTCATTTCAGCTGCAGCTTTATTTGTAAATGTAATAGCTAAAATATTATATGGATTAATTCCTTTTTCTATTAAATAAGCTATACGACTAGTTAATACTTTAGTTTTACCACTTCCCGCCCCAGCTAATACTAATAGTGGACCATTTAAATATTCAATAGCCTCTTTTTGTTCTTTATTTAATGTATTTAAATTCATATTATACCTCATTGTAATTATATCATAATAAGCGCTATATTAAAATGATTTTACAAATAAAAAAGTCATAAATTATGACTTCTTTACTCAGTGAAATAACCTATTTCAGGTAATTCACTATTACCACCAATAACTCTAACTACTTCATTCGTATTTTTATCTTTATACATTAATGCGATAGAACCACCACCATCTAAATTCATGGCTGTTTGACAACCTAATTTAATAAACTCTGTAATAGCGTGATCACGACTTTCATTACTAGATGTAAATAAGATAAAATTATTTTCATTAATCTGGCAAAATAATTGTAATCCTTTTTTATCTGAATAATTACCTGGCATACTAGTTGTAATACCAGTTTTAATACCATTTTGCATAACTGGAGCTGCAAATGTAAATGTATTACGAATTCCTGAATCAATTACACTTTGAGCCCACTTTTGTTTTTCGACAATATTATCAGTTTTCAAATCTTCAAAAACTAGTAATTTATTTTCTTTATTAACCCCAATGGTATACCATGTTTTAACTGCATGATCATATGCATTACGAATTATATTGCCATTTGTAATAACTAAACTACCAACACTAGTTTTATTATAAGCTGGATATGCACTTACTGATTGAGCATCATATGTTCCTTTAAGATAAAACCCACTAGCATTAAATCCAATCATTATTTTATTAGTTAAATTATTATTTTCATTAGCTTTATGCATTAATTCCTTAGGAT
>Ga0247610_10005448_pt1 | contig 13402 bp, 15 predicted proteins | sample 174DNAGHGhighgp2_FD_193483 | JGI IMG/M metagenome (GOLD analysis project Ga0247610, IMG submission 193483) | Sheep rumen microbial communities from Palmerston North, Manawatu-Wanganui, New Zealand - 1742 DNA GHGhigh gp2 | ecosystem: Host-associated > Mammals > Digestive system > Stomach > Rumen...
TAAAGACCTACCGCCAAGTGTTCAACTACCTGGGCAAGTTCGCCACAAGTGAGAAGCGCAAGGACTACGAAACCGACGAATTAACGGCGATATGGTATGACCGTTTCGTGTCGTTCCTCTACGGCCAAGGTATGAACAAGAACAGCGTCGGCAAGCAACTCAAGTGCCTAAAGACCATCTTAAACAAGCGCATACCACACGCACAGCGCGCCGCGTGTGAACTTGTGGAGCGTGGCAAGTGCAAAGTCCTGAAAGAAGATGTTAACAACGTCTTTCTAAGCGAGGAGCAGTTAAAAGTCCTTGCTGCACACCCTTTCACTGGTGGACTTGAAAAAGTGCGTGACTTGTTCCTTGTGCTGGCTTGGACGGGGCAAAGATATTCAGATCTAGAGCAATTAACCGAAAAGAATATCCGCACCACCGAGGACGGAAAGCACCGATATTTCAAGGTTAGGCAAACAAAGACGGATGCAGTCGTGTTTGTTCCCATCGTTCCCGAACTTGAAACGGTTTTGGCCAAGTACAACGATTGCCCACCAAAACCGATAAGCAACCAAAAATTTAACGATTTCATTAAAGAGGCTTGCAAGGCTGTCGCCCTGACTGATGCGGGCAAGGGTGCAGGCTTTGCCGACGATGTGGAAATCGAGCGCACACTAAACGCCGAAAAGCAAACCACCGTTAAGCCTTTTTATGAGTGTGTGACAAGCCACACGGGTAGAAGGTCATTCGCAACAAATGGCTACCGTCGTGACGTTCCCCTGCCCCTGCTCATGAGCGTAACGGGTCACACCAGCGAGGCGATGTTTTTTAAATACATCAAGGAAGACCCGGAGCAAGGCCGAGAAAGAATGTTAAATAATTACTTTAGGCTTTTAGATACAAACTCTTAATTATTAATTACTAAATCAATAACAAATGGAAGCAACAACAAGAAAAGAAATTAGTGAGTTGATAGACAACCACACAGCCGTTAAACTCTTGGCCGAAGAAGGTTACTACTACGTCGAAAAGGTTGGCATTGCTGACAGCTTTGCAGCACTTACCGACGAAGAAAGCGGCATTTGCTTAGACAAGGTGCAACGCAACACAATCAGGCACGCCCTGGCACAATATAACGACCTTTTGGATGGTGTCAAGGCGATAGTTTATGAAGTCAAAAACAATAACAACCAACAAATAGCATCATGAGCGAAGAAGAACTGAGAAATTTTGCCCGGGAGATTGCCGATTTAATATTTAGCAACAAAGAACTGCTGGAGCAGTATATGAAACTGCGAGAAGAAGCCATTGGGCGCAAGCGGTTGCAGGTTGCTTTCTTTGTAGAGATTATCGCCATTAGCGACCTGCTAGCACAACGGCAACAAGTACGATAACTGCAATATCGACTGATTACTAACAAATTATAGGGGCTACCGATAAAGTAACCCCTATAATAATTATCTTACTTTACACTTTACACTTTACACAATCTAAACAATTGATTTTTAATAATTTATGATTAACACCTTGTAAAGTGGCTATCCGTTCAACAAGTAATTGAGTGCCTGGCGGCTCATTCCCATAAATCGGGCTATCTCAGCCTTTGGCGGGCGCGTCCCGTCCTCACGTTCCAAGTTATCAACCAACCACCGACAAACGTCTTTTTTTGTGATTGTGGGCTTTATGCGCGCTTCTACAATGTTGTATAAGGTCTTTGTTTGCTGGTGTAATAAATACTCCGTTAAGGCCACACAATAGCGCATAGTGGCGGCTGTGATTATGCTTTCGCCCCTGAGCCTAGCGACTACAACAGCCAAGCGGCAAAGCGTGTAATGCCCTTTAGGATAGAGTGAGGCGACGCGGTTATATATCGGGTCGCTGTTTTGCACTGCTAGCCCCTCATGGGTGACACATTGGACTTGCCACTTGTGTTTAGCCTCAAGCCTCACGGCGCGCGCCTCGTTGTCCTCATAAATATCTGCAAGCTGGTTGTGCAGTAGCCCATCAACATAGGACTGCCACAACCGTCTAACATCGTCAGGGATTGGCGACTCTTCCTTTGTGGGCGGTTGCGTCACCATCGGGACAAACAAAAACCTATCAAAGAAGCCATCGCCCCGATCTATATACTTTCTCATAATCCTTGCAAGCATATCGGGCTGCGTAGTGGTTAAGATGGTAACGGCGGGGGATGGTATAAGCATCGGGCGACCGCCCACCGTCTCGCGCGATATATCCTCTTGTGAGTACATGGTTTTTAAATTCGCCTCGGCGGGGCTGCCGTTCTTTGAGTATTGCCCCAGGCCATTTATAAGCCCGTCGAACTCATCAACTGCCCAGAAGATAGCACCGCCATTGTCACAACATTTAGCAAAAAAGCGCTCATCCGTAATATTGTCGGCGACAAGTGATTTTAACCTCGGCTCGTCGCCCCGGTCTTTCTTTGGGATGCTAGCCCATTGTTCCAAATCGGCACAATAACGGTCGTATGCTTCACGCTCATACCTCCGCAAAGGACTAATGAAAAACTTAACAATGGGGGATTTGTTTGTACCTGGGCCACCATCAAGCACCCACCAAAGCGCGCCCCAATCCGTATCACTGCCAAAGTGGCCAAGACAAGTTTTACCAAGAGAAGCCCCAGCGACCGCAAGCAGTGAAGCACAAGCTCCTGCAGGGTCTGCGTTTCGATTCTTGCATACAGCATCGACAACGGCCTTCAGTTCGTCGGGCAAGTGATACGATGGGAACGTGTCTAGAGTATCGCCGTAACCCGTCGGGCTTTCTTGGCTACTATCTGCCTCGCCATCATTAAAGAAATCGTCGGCCATTGCGTCCCATTGCTTTTGTTGCGCCTCGTCTTTTTCTGTTTTCGGTTGATTGATAAGCACACGCGGCGGCATACCTATTAACCCAAGCGGCATTTTTCTGCCGCTTTCCTTGCTAATGTCATTATTTTGCACTATATTTGCGCTGTCTTGTGGTGCGGCTTTTGCCGCATTTCTTTCTTGTACCATAGTTGTTTATTGTTTATTACTGCGGGCTAGTGCCTCGACCTCTGCACGACGGTAGCGCACAAGTCGCCCGATGTGGATAGATTCCAAATAGCCTCGTTTGTTCCAGTTGTAGAGCGTCGCCGCTGTCACGTCCAGATACTTGCAAACCTCCTCGCGGGTCATAAGGTCTGCGTCCTTGCCCTCGACGGGTTTGGCCTCGTTGCCCTGCAAGTCCTTTACAGCGTCTTGTACTGCCTGGGTAATTAACTCTTTAAGGTCATCACGGTTGACTTGATAAATCACAGTTTGATTAGCCATAATTTTTGTGTTTTTGCTGGCAACAGCACTAACCAGCGGTTAGTAAAGTTTCGTTTATTTGCATTTGTTTAAAGATTCTGCAAGAAATCTTTGTGAAGCATTGGCTTTTCGTCAAAAAAACGGGCTTGGAGTGGCCAATCTGCTGTCATTTTGCTAACCTAATGGCCTTGCTCCCGAAAAATCATGCTCGTTTTATTCATCTTGCCCACCAATGTCGAAATCTTCGGGCGCTCGCTTTGCCCACTTGGCAAGATTCAAGCCCTTTGAGGTCAAGAAATAAACGCCCTCACGGGTACTGCTTGCAATCAAGAAGCCATGACCGACCATTTGCGCCCATGCCCAGGCGCTAAGTTGCTGCGACCACTTCTCCCCAAACAGCACAAGCAAATTTCTTTCAAGGTACTGGCGCAAGTCCACCTCGTAAAACTCAAGCCCTCTAGCCTGCTCAGCAGACCAAGCACCCGCAAAAATCTGCAAGTAGCCCTTAAGCCAGTCTTTCACGTCTGGTGCGCCAAGGCAAACGGCGAGTTTAACCTCCTTCGCCTTATTGTTGATGTCTCGATTGCGACAAATCATTTTAGTTTAAGTGTTTTGTCGGTTAAACGATAATGCCCCGGCTTGCCCTCGGCCTCGACTAGATAGCCTAGTTTTACGGCCTGAGCGAACGCCCAGCGGGCGAGTTGCCCCGCCCAGGGCTGCTCAAGGCTGTAGAACGCTGCTGGATGATTGCACAGCCAACGGGTGAAGTCCAACTCCGTCATAGTTAATTGACGGGCTTCTGGCTCAAGCAGACCGTCTTGGCCACAGGTTTCACGCACAAATAGCCTCATCCATTGGCGGACATCAGCCTTACTATAGCTAAATGTGATTGTAACCACATTGCTGTTAGTGTTGATTGCGTTGCGTCTCTCTATCATGGTTAGATGAATTTTGTCGGCTGTGAAGCCCCCTTCTCAAATGATTCTTCCATAAGGCGCTTGTAAGCCTCTGCATACTCCTGCTTGGCTTTTATGCGTGCCATCGCGGCCTCAAATGAGAAACCACCACTTTTAACAGCATCCAGTTTTGCTGAAAGTTCGTCACGCTCGGCGGTGACTGCCGCCAAAGCCGCCTCAAGTTCTTTTATTCTCTCGTTGTCGTTCATAAGTTATTGATTTTTAATTTGTTGTTTGTGTTGAAAATACTCTTTGGATTGCTTGTAGGTCGGGAAAAAGTTTTTGTATCTCTCCTCGATCGCGTCCTTGAAAATGCCGCCCGTTACCCAAAGCTCATCAAGGCCACAACTCCAGGGCAGGTTCAAAAGTTGCTCAACGGTATAGCGGCGCACATTATACTTGTCCTCAAATGCCCTAAGGTTTTCGACGGCCTCCCGTAGCTTGTCTATCAACTCTAAATGCGTAAAGGCTTCGACGGGAATCTCATGCGTCGCCCGCTGGAGGGCTACCGCCTCGATTTGCGCCTCACTGATGAAATAACGCGGCTGACCGTCCTTGCCTTCCTCGATGCTGAAAATCACATCACCGTTACTCTGCAAAATGCCTTGAACGATGTTAACCAGCCTCAAGGCTCGCTGACGGAGTGCCTTCCAGGGCTTCAGCCGCTCTTGCTTTTCCGCTGCCGTAAGACTACGGTCTTGTCTGATGGGAGCAGCACAGGCGTTTATCTCACGCTGTAGCCAGTCCTCGGTGATGTCGCCAAGGTCTGCGGGTATAGGTCGTAACTCCTCGATGCCTTGAAGCTCGCTCATCGTCTTTTCCAGGGTACGGCTCACATTGTCAAGCTGGCGGCTCTGCTGTAGCCGCTCACGCTCAATGCAAATAGTCTGTTTAGTGTCGTTCATAAAAAAATAATTAAAAAATAAAACTTTCGCAAATTTAGCGTGACGAGCAAGAAATTTTTGCCACATCTTGTGGTAAACTGGGTTGGTAATCTTTTTCTTGCGGGTTTTTGTAAGTCCGCAAATTTGCTCTCACGGTACAAAGTAAAAACGTATTTTTTAACCGTGCAAATGAATGTGTTTCAGTGCGTTAACGGCAAAAATGCAATGTTTGAACATCTTAAAGCATCTTCACACATGGCGAAAGATTATTTAACCTTGCGGAAGATTATTTAATGATTGCGGAAAAATAAAAAATCTCGGCGGGAGGTCATATTCGGCGATTTTTGCACCGCTTTTGGGGGTGTGGGGGTCATTTACGCAATTCCCTGCGTTCTCTTGGCTGTCTGCGATGGTTTATGTATCTTTGTGCTGCGGCCAAAGTGGCCGCTGTTCTTACAAAACGTATCGAGTGACGATTAGCGCATGAACTCTAATCTCACATCATTTAGGCGCTGGCGGGCAACCGTGAGCGCTTTTTGTGGATTGTTGTGTATCTTTGCCGCCTTCTTTACGTCTTTTCGGTTTTATTCTAATGATATTCAGCAGGTTGCAGGGTGTAAAGTGTAAAGGTGTAAAGTGTAGTGTAACTCTTTTCTCAATCCATCCACCTGCAAGCGTGACGGGATGCCTAGACGGTCACACCTGAAAGGGCTTGCACACACCCAAAAACAGCGCATCAGCAAATAAAGTGCAATATTTGTGCAACTTTTCGGGTAATAATAGCCTATAAAACAAAACTAACCGCCTGATTATTAGGCAGTTAGTGGATTTTCTATGAGGTCGCTAGCGGACTCGAACCGCTGTGCCCGGTTTTGCAGACCGGTGACTAAACCACTCATCCAAGCGACCTTTCGTGTTTAGCGGTGCAAAATTACTGCTTGTTTTTGACCTGTGCAACTTTATCGACACATTTTTTTGCAGATTTTTTCTCTGGCTTCTGGCAGACGTCGTATAACTTGCAGCCAGAACAGGCAGTTAGCGCCGTTTTGCGACCCTGTGCTGCCTTGACGACAGACCGCACAACAGCCACCACCGCAAGGGCGACAATGATGCCGGCCAGGATATATTGAGTGATTGTGCTCATTGTTTTTGCTGCTTATAGTTCTTTTTTACCAGGCGTGACAGTTGTGAAGGAGTCAGGTCGGCGGAGTACTCGGTAAACGGCAGGACGGTATGGCATCCGTTCTTGTACTCACTGCAGCCATAAGCCGTCTTACCCTTGACAAGATGGCCCTTGCCACACACGGGGCACGGGATTTCCTCGATACTCTTGAGGCGAGGCGCGCGAGGCTTCTTGGGCTTGTCCGACTCACCCGAGGCTGCGGGTGACTTGGGCTTGGAAGGCTTGCCCTGCTCTACTGCGATGCTGCCGCTTCTGTTGTCGCGCAGCACATTCAAGACGATCTCACCGATCATCTGCTTGAGTTCGTCAATGAACTGGGCGGCGCTGTATTCGCCTCGCTCAATTTCGCGCAACTTTTTCTCCCACAGTCCCGTGAGTGCTGCACTCTTGAGTAATGGTTCATGTATTGTGTCGATGAGTTGTATGCCTGCCATTGTGGGCGCCAGACTCTTGCGCTCCTTGCGGATGTAGCGGCGCTTGAACAGGGTCTCGATGATGGCGGCACGCGTCGAGGGACGCCCGATGCCGTTCTCCTTCATCGCATCACGCAGCTCCTCGTCGTCAACGGTCTTGCCTGCGGTCTCCATCGCCCGAAGCAGCGTGCCCTCGGTATAAGGCTTGGGCGGCTGCGTCGTGCGCTTGAGGACCGATGGCTCATGGGGGCCGCTCTCCCCTTTCTCGAAATGCGGCATCACGCCATTGTCCTCGTCGTCAGCCTTTTCCTTGCCCTCGTCATCGTTGTTCTTGTCGCCAGGCTTGTTGTACAGGTCACGCCAGCCGGCCTTGAGGATTTCCTTGCCTGTGGCCTTGAAGCCGTATTCGCCCACCTCGGCCATGACGGTGGTCGTATTAAACTCACAATCAGGATAAAAGGCCGCGATAAAGCGGATGGCGATGAGATGATATACGCGTTTCTCCTCGGGGGTCATCGCCACCGTAGCGGGATTGACGTTGGTGGGAATAATGGCATGGTGGTCGGTCACCTTGCTGTTGTCAAACACCTTTTTGCTCTTAGGTAACTTGCTCAACGCCAGTACGGGAGCTGTCAAGTTGGCATAGGGGACCATGGCCTGCATGATTCCCGGCACCTGCTGATAGATGTCATCGCTCAGGTAGGTGGTATCGACACGAGGATAGGTCGTGGCCTTTTTCTCATATAGGGATTGTATGGTCTTGAGCGCATCGTCGGCCGACATGCCAAACTTCTTGTTACATTCCACCTGCAGACTGGTCAGGTCAAACAGACGTGGCGGCGCTTCACGGCCTTTCTTGGTCTCAACCGATGTCACCACGAGTGGTAACTGCTTGATTTTCTCAGCTATATCTCCCGCCTCGCCCTCGGTCTTGAAACGGCCCTTGGTGCTATTAAAGGTCACACCACGGTACTTGGTCTTGAGCTCCCAGTAGTTCTCGGGCACGAAGTTCTCTATTTCCCGCTGACGGGCGACTATCATGGCGAGCGTGGGCGTCTGCACACGTCCCACCGACAAGACGTCACGCGAGCGCGAATACTTTAATGTATATAGGCGGGTGGCATTCATGCCGAGCACCCAGTCGCCAATGGCACGTGAGAGGCCCGCAAAGTACAGGTTATCAAACTCTTTTGCATCCTTGAGCTGCTCAAAACCCTTGCGGATGCTCTCGTCGGTAAGAGACGAGATCCACAGCCGCTTGACGGGTTTGTCGCACTGCGCCTTCTGGTACACCCAGCGCTGGATGAGTTCGCCCTCCTGGCCCGCATCACCACAATTGATCACCTCATCGGCACCCGCTATCAGATTCCTGATAACATTAAACTGTTGCTCGATACCTTTATCGTCTTTTAGCTTAATACCAAAGCGTTGCGGTATCATGGGCAACTGGCCGAGGCTCCACCATTTCCATTGGTCGGTATAGTCGTGTGGCTCCTTGAGTTCGCACAGGTGACCATAGGTCCACGTCACTTGATAGCCATTGCCCTCAAAGTAGCCGTCGTGCCTGTCGTTGGCACCAAGCAGGCGGGCAATGTCACGTGCCACACTGGGTTTCTCGGTAACGCAAACCTTCATACTCAATGAATTATTATTAAGCCGTTATTGCTATATAGTTTAAAGTGATGCTACAGGGAATTACTCCCCGAGTTTTTGAGCTTTAGCCTCGTTCCACAGCTCATCCATCTCGGCCAGAGTCAACTCGTTGACGTGACGACCCTGTTCGTTGGCCTTCTGCTCGATATAGTTAAAGCGGGCGATGAACTTGCGGTTGGTGCGTTCCAGGGCATTGTCAGGACGCACGCCATAGAGGCGGGCGGCGTTGACCAGCGAGAAGAAGAGGTCACCAAACTCCTTCTCCCGATCGACATCACTGTTGCCCTTCAACTCAGTCTCCACCTCGTTGAATTCCTCGCGCACCTTGTCCCACACGTCCTCGCGCTGTTGCCAGTCAAAACCCACATTGGCGGCTTTTTCCTGGACGCGCTCGGCCTTGATGAGCGACGGCAGGCTGCGGGGCACTCCGCTGAGCACCATCTTGTTGCCGTCCTTCTCGCTCATTTTGATCAGTTCCCAATTCTTGAGCACCTCGGCAGCTGTATCGGCCTTCTCCTCACCGAAGACGTGCGGATGACGGTAAACCAGCTTCTCGCACAGGGCGTCACACACGTCGGCGATGTCAAACTTGTTCCTCTCGTCACCGATTTTGGCATAGAACACGATGTGCAGCAGCACATCACCCAGTTCCTTGCGCATCTTATCGTCGTCCTCGGCCATGATGGCATCGGCCAGTTCCATGGTTTCCTCAATGGTGTTGGGACGCAGGCTCTCGTTGGTCTGCTTGCGGTCCCAGGGGCACTTCACGCGCAACTCGTCGAGGATGTCGAGCAGTCGCCCGAAAGCCTCCAGTTTCTTCTCTCTGCTGTTGTTAGGCATGATTAAAAATTTCTTGTGTTGATGGTTTACTGCGTGCAAAGGTAATGTTTTTTTGGGGGTGTTGTAGTGACGGATTGATATTTTTTGTAATTTTGCAGGATATAGTAAAGAATCTGATTGACTATGATACTTTCGATGACCGGATTTGGCAAAGCTGTCAAAGTGTATAACAACAAGAAAATCACCGCCGAAGTCAAATCCCTAAACAGCAAACAACTGGATTTTGGGGTACGCACTCCCCAGAATCACCGTGAAATTGAGATGGAACTGCGCAACATCGTGTCCAAGGCTTTGATGCGCGGCAAAATTGACCTCTTTGTCTATTGCGAGCCCATTGAGGGCGCCACTTCGGGTACCATCAACATCCCGATGCTGAAAGAATACAAGTTACAAATCGAGGAAATGGCGGCGCAGCTCAACCTGCCGCAACCCGAAGACTGGTACGCCACCCTATTGCGAATGCCTGACGCACTCAAGACCGACGCCAAATCGACCGAGGTCGATGAGGAAGAGCTCAAAGTGGTGAAAGAGGTAGTCACCCAAGCCACCGAGCAACTCATCGAGTTCCGGCGCCAGGAGGGAGCCCGGCTGGCCACATTCTTCGAGGAGAAAATCGCTGCCATTCAGGCCCTGCTCAACGAGGTGCCCCGTTTTGAGGAACCACGCATCCTGAAGATCAAAGGGCGCATCCTCGATGCACTGGCCAAGATCAAAGAGGTGGACTATGACAAGAACCGCTTTGAGCAGGAACTCATTTATTATATTGAGAAACTCGACATCACCGAGGAGAAAATACGCCTGCAGAACCACCTGAAATACTTCCTCGACACCATGAAGAGCGAGGAACCGGGCCAGGGCAAGAAATTGGGCTTCATCAGCCAGGAGATAGGGCGTGAAGTGAACACCATGGGTTCCAAGGCCAACCAAGCCGACCTGCAGAACCTGGTGGTGCGCATGAAGGACCACCTGGAGCAAATCAAGGAACAGGTTCTGAACGTGTTGTAATCAACGAGTGAACCACAATCATAAGACTAAATACTGAAACGATATGAGAAAGTACATCATCATGGCGATCATCGCCATTGCCGCTACCCTCAGCGCCCATGCCGAGCAGAACGACGTTTCGGCTGCAGCGCAGTTTGTTTACGCCTCCAAGCATTCCATGGCCGGCCTGGGCATACAATTGCAGTATGAACCCGTCACCAACTGGCGTCTAGCTCCTGAGTTCATCTATTTCTTCAAGAACGACGGCTTGAGTGCGCTTAACGCCAACCTGAACATCCATTATGTCATCCCCACCAGCACCATGTTTGCCATCTATCCGCTCGTGGGCTTCTCTTACGGCCATTATACTACAGATACGCATTTAGGTAATGTCTCGAAAGACCGTTGCGGTGCCAATGTGGGGCTGGGTGCACAATACCATATCAAGGAGCAGCTGCATCTCTTCACCGAGCAGCGTTTCCAGATCATGAAGGACTTCAACCAGTCGGTAACCGTGCTGGGTCTGAAATACACCTTCTAATTTAGCCGTCGGCTTTTTCTATACACCTCATCGATATGGAACAGGGCAAACTGATCATCATCTCGGCCCCGTCAGGGTCGGGAAAATCAACCATCATCGGGCGCATCATGCAGGACGAGGCCTTGAGGCTGGCCTTCTCGGTGTCGGCCACTACCCGCCCCCGCCGCGGCAAGGAAGTGCACGGCGTGGACTACTACTACCTGACACCCGAGGAATTCCGTCGGATGATTGACAACGACGAACTGGTGGAATACCAGGAGGTATATGAGGGACGCTTCTACGGCACGCCCAAGAGTGAGGTGGAACGCATCACCGGCATGGGCAAGAACGTGGTGCTCGACCTCGACGTGCTGGGCGGTGTCAACGTCAAGAAGATGTATGGCGATCGCGCCATCAGCATCTTCATCCAGCCACCCAGTGTGGAAGTGCTGCGCCAGCGGCTCATCAACCGCGGCACCGACAGCATGGAGGACATCAATGCCCGTGTGAACAAGGCCGAGTTTGAGATATCCATCGGCCCGCAATTTGACCACACCGTCATCAACGACGACCTCGACACCGCTGTGGCCCAGGTCCACGACCTCATTGCCGGCTTTATCAGCGCTCACCCACAAGACAAATAATACTTTTTATCAACAGAACCGTCCTTTTTACCTCATGAGGATTGGAATATTTGGGGGGTCATTTGACCCGATACATACAGGACATGCGATTGTCGCACAGTACATCATCAGTAGCGGTGCGGTGGACAGGTTGTGGTTCATGGTGTCGCCTGTGAACCCGTTGAAAGCCGACAAAGTGCGGCAAGTGGCCGATACCGACCGCCTGCGCATGGTGGAGATGGTGTCCCGCCCAATGGAGGGTGTGGAGACCTCGGCATTTGAGTTCTCGATGCCCAAGCCGTCCTATACCATCGACACGCTCAACGCGCTGCAAGAGAAGTTCCCCAACGACGAGTTCTGCCTGATCATCGGTGGCGACAACTGGGAAGTGTTCGGCAAATGGCGCAATAGCAAGCAAATCCTGGCCAAATATCACGTGTTCGTCTATCCGCGACTGGGCTACAAGGTGGACATCCCCAATGAGTTGAAAGACCGCGTCACGCTCATCGAAGCACCCGTCATCGAACTGTCCTCTACCCAGATACGCGAACGACTGGCCAAGGGGCAGAGTGTGCGATACTACGTCCCCGACAAAGTACTGGATTACATTGAGCGTAAACACCTTTACCACAAACAAGAAGAACAACAAGAATAATGGATAAACTGACACCTAACGAGCTGGCGTTCATTGCTCTGACCAATGAGTTCTGCCACGCACTGGAACATGCCAATGAGTGCGAGTCGCGCGACCAATTCGTCGCCCAGATGCTCAAACTGCTGCCGCGGCTTTACATCACCGTGAACGATATCGACGACGACACCTACAGCGAAGAGTTTATCGATGCTGCGCTCGAGGAGGATGTGTATGACATGGTGCGCGAACGCGTGGCACAGATCATGGCCGAAGAAGACATATATTTAGAGGTGTTCCTCGAGGACATGAAATACAGCGACACACCCATCTCGGCATCGGTGTCAGAGAATCTTGCCGACCTGTATCAGGAGTTTTTCAACCTGATTCACTCGGTCCAGGATGCCTTGACCGAGACCCAGCACGAGATGCTGTGCCAGTGCAAAATCAACTTCATCAACTACTGGGGACAGACGCTGTGCAACGTCCTCAGGGCGTTGAATGCCATTTATTACGGAATATAATCAACAATAAAACAATCATATCACTATGAGTAAGACCCAGAAAGACTATGTGAGCTCATTGCTTGAGTTCCTCGATAACAGCCCCTGCAACTTCCTGGCTGTGGACAGCGTGAAGAAAATCCTGAAAGCCAACGGTTTCAAGGAGAAGAAGATTGACGACAAGATGACCGCCAAGGCTGGTGAGAAGTTCTTCTTCACCAAGAACGACAGCGCCATCTTTGCCGTGCAGGTGGGCAAGAAGAAACCTGCCGACACGGGCTTCAAGATCATTGCCGCTCACAGCGACTCGCCCTGCTTCAGGATCAAGCCCGCCAGCGAGATTCCCGGCGACGGCGGCATTCTGCGCCTGAACACCGAGGTCTATGGCGGTCCGATTCTCTATACCTGGTTTGACCGCCCCTTGTCATTGGCTGGCCGCGTACTGCTCAAAGGCAAAGACGCCTTGCACCCAGTGACCAAACTCATCAAGATTGACCGTCCGCTGATGTGCATCTCGCACCTGGCCATCCACTTCAACCGCGCCGTCAACGAGGGCAACCACCTCTCGAAGCAGAAGGACATGCTGCCCATCCTCGCCAAAATCAACCGCGACTTTGAGTGGCAGAACACCCTGCTCAACCTCGTCGCCGACGAGTTGCAGGTCGAGGCTGCCGACATCCTGGACTTTGACCTGATGCTCTACGACGTGAGCAAGGCAAGCCTGTTCGGCCTGAATAACGAATTCATCTCGGCTGGCCGTCTCGACGACCTGAGCATGGTACATGCCGCCATCACTGCCATCACCGAGGCCGAGGACAAGAATGCGACACTCGTTGCAGCCATCTTTGACAACGAGGAGACCGGCAGCGGCACCAAGCAGGGCGCCCACTCGCCCGTGCTGGGCAACATGCTGCTCAGGCTGGTCATGGCTCTGGGT
>Ga0247610_10005450_pt1 | contig 13398 bp, 19 predicted proteins | sample 174DNAGHGhighgp2_FD_193483 | JGI IMG/M metagenome (GOLD analysis project Ga0247610, IMG submission 193483) | Sheep rumen microbial communities from Palmerston North, Manawatu-Wanganui, New Zealand - 1742 DNA GHGhigh gp2 | ecosystem: Host-associated > Mammals > Digestive system > Stomach > Rumen...
CTGATAATACTGGATTTATTGATACTCCATTATCTAATACTTATTTGAAATTTGATGGATCTAAATTTATATGGACATCGATTACAGATAATAATACATGGCGTCCAATAAAATCTAATAATAATACATTAGCAGATTCTGATACATTAACTTTATTAAATGGATCTGGTATAACATTATCTTATGAAAATGGTGGTAAAATAACAATTAATCATTCAAATATTATAAATAATGGTACTATTGTTGGAAGTAATTCTACAAATGCCTTAGATTTTGGAGATACTATTAATATTCCTTCTATTACATATGATACAAATGGTCATATAACTAGTTGGAGTACTACAAGTATTAAACTTCCAAATGATTCTAATATTGATGAAAAAGTAAAACAAGTTCCATATATTGGAGATGGTTCATATTATTTATTATTTGCATATGATTTAATTCCAAATGAAAATTCATCATCTTATGTAAAATATAATAGTAGTATATCATTTAATACAAATACACAAACATTATGTTCTACTTATTTTGATGGTTATTTAAAAGGTTCTGCAGATAATTCAACTTATTCTATTTATTCAGTTAATGCTTATGTTTCTTATCTTGAAACTGCACAATACACTTATATAGCATTATACCAAGGAGGTAATTCTTATCAGCCAACTTTAATATATGGAAATCTATATTATGATAAAAATAATGGAATTCTTCATACCAATATAAGCGGTAATGCTGAAAGTGCTAATATTGCAACAGTTTCAAATAAATTAGGAAATAATACTATAGGATCTACTACACAAGGTATATATCTTCATAATGGTGAACCCGAAGTAATGACGCACAATTTGAATGCCACAGTTAATAGTGGTGCTATTGGTGCTTTAACATATTATAATACTGCTACATCTATTAAAAACTTACAAACAAGTTATGGTAGTGCAACTAAATTAATATATATTAGTAATGGCATATTAAATGAATCAAATGAAAATGTTGGATTTAGTTATAAACCAGTCTATTTATCTAATGGTACTATAACTGCAGGATTAGCATATGCAGGTGGTACAAAAATAACATTAAATAATACTAATTGTAGTGAAAAATTTGTATCATTCTATGCTCCTACTACTAGTGGTATATCAAATCAAATTCTTAGAAGTAATGGATCTAATGCTCCTACTTGGGTAAATATAACTGGATCTGGTAGTGTAAATGTATCATTTAATGATAATGAAATTACTATTATTGGTACAGATACTAATATTGATGAAAAAGTAAAACAATGGTCAAGTAATGATAATAAAGAATATAAATTATTGTTTACATATACTAATAATCATACTTCAGGTGAAGCAGCATATATTAAGTTTGATACTGATATAAAAGTTAATCCATCTACAAATACAGTATATGCTACATATTTTAATGGATTACTAAAAGGAACAGCAGATTATTCTATTTATTCATATAATAATTATATTTCTTATCTTGAAAATGCACAATACACTTATATAGCATTATATCAAGGAGGTGATTCTTATCAACAAGCTTATATATATTCTAATTTATATTATGATAAAAATAATGGAATTCTTCATACCAATATAAGCGGTAATGCTGAAAGTGCTAATAATATAACTGGTGGTAATAAAAATAGTATTTCTTATCAAACTGCTGCAAATATAACAGATTTTATTACTGCACCTAATAATGATACATCTTATTATTTATTAACTTATCATGGTACAAGTATATCATGGCAAAAAGAAGAAGAAACTAATTTATATGAATTTACAATTGGAGGATTAACAATAAATGTTACATGGACAGAATTAAAACAATTATATGAAAATAGTAATTATATTATTCCTGTAGGTACATATATTATTAGATTAGAACATCAAGGTACATGGTATTCTGGTATATTTACATTTAATGGAGGTTTAAATGATGAAATTATTCTTCATGCAGCTGGAAATCCAAATCAAAATAGATTATATTTACGTACTAATGAAACTAAGTTAGAAATAGCAGCAACAACCAAAATAAATAATACAACTGTAAATTTAAAATTTAGAAAGTTAATTTAAACCCGATATACAATATTTTTATGCAAAAAAGGAGCATTCTAATTGGAATGCTCCTTTTTATATTGTTTTTGTTTTTCTTTTAATTCCTTTGCAGATTCTCGTTTCTTTTTACAAAGTTCTTTATATTTATCTGATTTAAAATATTCTTCTTGTTTTTTTAATAACTTATTTACATTTTTAATATATTCTTTATATTCATTTTGATATTCATTATAATCTTTAAGAAGATATTCATGAGTAAGTTTTGTTTTTTGATCAATAAATTTAAAATTATCTTTATGTTTTTTAATTACTTCATTAGCTTCATTTTTAGTAATAGGTTTAGAATCTAATACAAACCAATCAGTGAACTTTTTACCTTCAGAAGTCCAATATTCATATCGTGACATTATAATATATTTATTTTCCATATTTTAATGTAATTTTATATTAAATGAATTTTCTTTAATAAATGTTTCTGTCAACCAATTACTATGAATATCATTATATGAAAACTTTTGAAAGCTTACATATATATTATGAAATATGATTTTATTATTTATATATTCTGCTTCAATACATATAAAATTTCGTTTTTTATTATCATATCCATTTCTATCTGTCCACCATGATGCTTTTTTAATATCTCTTCTTTTATAAGTATATTTTCTTAAAGTTAATTTCATTTCATGATCAAATAAAGGATGACCAATAATAATATTATCATCTTCATTTTTATTTTTAGGATTACCTGATTTACAAGAAATACCTAATTTTTTTAATTCTCCTCTACATGCGGCTTCTGTAGCTGTTCCAAGTCGTTGAGCTAATTGTTGAACATCTAAATTTGGATATACAATATTTTTATCATAATTACTCATCGAATTAAGTCCATCTTCAATATTTTTAAAAATTTGAAATAAAGGTTTTTTAAGATAATTTTCAATCATAATTATAATTAATTTTTAATAAATACAATATTAATATAGTTCAAATTTAATAAAGTTCAATTTTAATATTTTTTTCTCTTGCTTTTTTCATTTTTCCAGTATTGCTATCCATAGAATTAGTAAATACAATTTGTACTTCCTTCCATGATCCTGTATTTCTATATTGAGGATTAAGCTTTAAAAATTCTCCCTTTGATTTATAATTATTAGGTTCTCCAGTAAGAATGACTGGAATCTGATTAGATGATTCTTTAACAGCTTCTTGATGCTGGAACTTGAAGTCATCAAAATTTTTTCCAAGATGATTTAAAATTTTCATAACATTTTCATATTGCCATGAATTTGTATCATATACCCAAAGATATCCTTCTGTTGCAAGATGAGCCCAATTAGGAATTTCACCAAGAAGATAATTTACAACTTGTTCTGCAACTTTTGGACCACAGAATGGGAAATTACATGATTTGACAATATCATTAAGAGTGAGATTGTCAAGAATATTCTTGAATGCTTTCTTCGCATTATCTCCAAGTTTTCCACAACCAGCCCCAAAATAAACTTCATCAGGTGAGCAAAGCAGAATATTGAATGGCATTTCAGCCGGCATTTCTCCAAAAAATTCAAGAGTATTTGGACAATTATCATCAAGATAATTCCAGATTTCTTTTGCAGTCTGATTACCAATAGTTGGAATATTCAATGCTGTAACTGATGAAATAAACTGCATTCTGATTCTATCTTTCATCTCCATAAGAGCCATTAGATGAATGTCATCCTCATAATAACCATAAGTAGTTGGCATTGGAATTTCTCCATTAGGATTTTCTTGAGTCACCTTGTACATAAATGGAATAATGTCACCTGCAAGACTCATAATAATCTTTGCTCCAACTGTAATACCCTTTGAACGAAGATAACCAAGATTATGTCCTGAGCATTTCTGAACCATTCGTCCATCCATCTCCACCGGTTTTACCCAAATGATAGGAATGAATTCATGAGTCTTACCAAGATTCCAAGTAATATTAAGTACCTCAGTTTCCTCCAACATTGGGATAAACTTTATAGCTATACAATCAGAAGGACGACGTTCTGATGTGTTATTGATACGTTCTGAAACAACCGGCTTAATTACGATTCCATCCAAAGCATATTCACATTTGTGACGGTAGTTTGCGAAATCATTGTAGATTTCCTCGAAAATATTCTTGCTATAGCAACCATTATTGAGGAACTCATACATATCAGGAAGAACATTTGACTTAGGAAGTTCATTGAACTCGTGGTCAATCCACTCTCCATCCTCGAAACGACGGTAATCGTAAATTACAATTGAAAGGTCCATAATCCTTTCCTGAAGAACTGGATCAAACTGATTATAGTCATGACCAAGAACTCCGGCTACAAATGAACGAGGATTTGTGAACTCTTCTGCATATTTCTTTTCGAAAATATCTTTCTTAATGAGAACCTCTCCACGAAGTGTATAGTGACCACCAAGCTTTACATATTCATCAGGAATGAAAATGGCGATGTGCCTTGTGATATCTTTACCCCAATAACCATCCCCACGGGTTGAAATTGACTGAATAAGATTGTTAAAAATATCAACCTCGAATGAGCAACCATCAAACTTTGGAGTAATGACCAACTTCTTGTTGCCAAAGTATTTCTTGGCTTCTGTATAATACTTATCCCAATCAATGTTTCCTTCCTTGTCCTTATGAATCTGGACCTTAGAAATTGAACCCATCATAAATGGATGTTTGATAGTATAAGAAGGATTATTCTTAGAACCTACATTTGATTTATTTTCAAGTCCAAGCTCCTTCTCTAACTGATCAAACTCATAGTCAGTCATAATCTCCTGACCATTATAATAAGCATCTTTTGCTTTGTTGTAAAGCTCAAGTTTTTCTTTTGTAGTCATTATTATGTGTTTTAAAATTAATAATTAAAAGTAAATTTTATTAATATTTAATATATGCATCAAGACCTGCTTCTTTAAGAATTTCTACAACCCTTTCGGTATCTTCTGAAGTAAAAGTACCAATATGATATTCAAGAACATCATCTTCTGAAGTGATTCCCTCTTTCCAATCATATACTGCAAAAATTGTATTATTCACTTTAAGTTTCCAATTCCGATAAACTTTATCTTCATCACCACCAACATAATTGCCAAGTATTTTAGAAATTTCATTAGCTGAACCCTTTACATAACCATCATGAAATGAAGTACCTGAAATTTCTGAAAAATCTACTGAAGAAAAATTCTTATTCATATTCAAAACTTTATCAAATTATTAATTATAAATACAATAATAATATAGTTAAAATACAAAAAAATTCAAAATTCTAATAAGGAATTTCTACAATATCTTCATCACCCCAATTATATTGATCTAATCCAATATCATAGCATTTCAATTCCTTATTATCACAATCTATAAGATAAGCATATGCCTCATCACCATGTTGACAAGTCGTTACTTCATATCCTTCATCATTAAGATTTGCTTTGTCTTTAATAAGATCATTTGCAATGTCTTCACCATTCCAATAGGTCAATGAATCCAAATATCTTTTCAAATCTGAACCAACACGTTCAGGATATCCATCACAATGATGATAAAGCCAAATATTGTTTTGTCTCTTTTCTTTAATTAAAATTGTTGCTCGTGTACTCATAATTGAATGTTTTTTAAAATTTAAAATATATTATTTGATTATTTAAATTATTTAATTATGTTGTTAATATAGTTTTAAAATAGAAAAATTCAAAATATATTAAATAATTATAATAATATATTTAAAAACAATATTATAAATATAATAATACTAATAATTAATAATATTTTATATTTTGGATCAAAATCAGGTACAGGAACATCATTATTGTTGATTAAATTATGCATATATAATTGTTGTTTCATTGTTATATATTATTCATAAATTTCTATATAAATATCTTCTAAATTTTCTAAATATTTTATCATAAGAGGTTTAACATCTTTCCATTTCAATCCACCATTAGTACATCCTAGTTTAGGAAATGCAATTGTTTTAATATTCCATTCTTTATTTTTCTCTATAAAATTTTGTAATCCTCTTTCTATCCATTCAAGTTTAGAAGAATTTCTCCAATTTTCTTTAGTTGCAAAACATAATATTCTTGGATAATTAGTAATAATAAAATCAAACGGAATATAATCTTTCATCGAAAACATCCATAAATCTCCTCCATTTTTTAATTTTCCTTTATTACAAGCAATTTTATAAGGAGTCATTATATGCGGATATTTTTCTTTGAATTGTAATGCCAATCCCTTACCCATTACACCAACACAATTAACTGTATTAACTAATGTTGTACATTTAGAATCAAATATATTTCCTGTCTTAAATTCAATCATAATGTAAATTTATTTTTAATAAAATTATAATATATTTAAAATATATGAAATCATTAAAAGAATGTATTCAAGCAGCAATGGCAACTCCTATGAATACTCCTGGTATGGGTAATCCACAATTTCCATCAGATACATCATTAGGATCAGAGCCACTTCCATTAAATTATAAAAAACATAAAAAGAAAAACAAAAAACTAACAAAAAGATTAAATAAAATAAATTAATTTAAATTAATTTATTTAATACAGTTTCAATAGCAATTTCTGATGTCTCTTCATAAGAATTAGTTCCTACATTATTATTATCAAATGGATATATTAAATGATCATCAGTTGTTATCGCAACATCCCAGAAATATGTTTTTCCATTAAATACATAATTACCATTCTTTTTAATATGAGGATATCCAACTGAAATAAAAATTTCAATATTATATTTTTCTCTTAACCAGTCAAAAACCATTTGATATGTTGGTGCAGATATAAAATCAGGATAATCATTCCAAGTATTATATTCAGTATTTATATTACTTAGTTGATTATTAATAGAATAATAATGTTCTCGAACAGATTCATTAAATCCTTTTTCTTTTAAAAGACGTGCTAATTTAGCACTTACAAATTTTTCTTTAATCATATAAATAATATTTTTTATATAAAATAGTCAAATATTATATTTTATTCTTCTAATGAATCAATATCAACAAAAAATATATTTTTAATCTTACTAAAAGTTTCTATAATTTTTTCATAGTCCCTTTTAGTAAGATTAATTCTTATTATTTCAATAAATTTTGAAATGTCTTTTTTTGCTCTTGAAGGAATAAATAAGCTTAAAGTTTTACCTGTTAATATATCGATAAGATGATTTACATATACTTCTATAATATATTGAATTTCTTCATTTGTAAAATAACCTATTAATTTATTATGAATTGAATTGTATTTTATTAATCCATTTAAATATTTATTAAAATCATAACATAATTGATTATAAATATAGACATTAAAAATATTAATAGTATTCTTACTCATAACTAGTCTAAACAACGCTTCTGGTAATAAAATAAATATAAATAAATAAGTTATATGTTTTTGTATTTTCATTACATCCTAGACTACTCCAGATATATCCAGTTAAATCCTATTTATATTATATATAATGGTACTAAAATTAATTAAAATCTTCTATAAAATCATTAAAATCATCATATTCAATATTAAACTCTTCTTCTAATTCTTCACATAATTCATTTAATTCTGATTCACTTAAATAATCAATTAAAAAGTCTAAAATATTTTGTGAATCGACATAATCGCATATTCGTTGAAATTTTTCTTTAGCTGACATTAATTATTAATTATCATATATTTTTTTCAATAATAATAATTTTTTATATTAAATATATATTATACTATTTTACTTATAATTTTATATTTCTTTGCTTGATCTGCGGAAATATACCAATCTTTTTTGCATTTATAGATTTCATCAAGTTTTTCTTGAGGAATTCCAGTATTTTCTTTATATATATTCCACATTATTTTATGAAGACGTTTATTTTCTTCTGTACATTCTTCCATATCTTTTATTTTGCCAATAGAATAACCAGATAATGAATGATACATAAATGATGTATTAGGATATGCAAATCTATGTTCTAAATCAACTGCTAACATAATAATAGTTCCAGCACTCATTATTTTTCCTACACAATATATATTGACTGTATATTCTTTTGTCAATGATTTTATTTCATCATAAATAGCCATCATATCATAGATATATCCTCCAAATGTAGATAGATATATATTTATTGCTGGACGTATAATAGTTGCTTGAATACCTATTGACATCAATGATGCCAAATTTTGATCAGATATATCATCATCTGCACATTTAATCTCATTGATTTTGTCAACAAGTTTACTCCACATCTCTTCATCTACATTTCCATTAAGATATATATTATGGATTTTCTCATCAAATGTCTTTATTGTAAAATCTGCCATTATCTATAATTAGAATATATTTATTAAGAAATTTTTATCAATTTATAAGATTCAATTTCTATCTTAGTAGAATTAGTATATCGCTTAATTTCCCATTCAAAATTAAATGTAAGAATAATATTATTTCCAAGTACCATTTTTAATATGGTATAATCATTGTCTAATATATCAACATTAAATGGGCATCTTTCTTTAATATCTGAAATAATACTATTTTTACAAGAACAAATACTATTACGATAAATCTTATTAAAAAATTTATCAATAATATTCTGTTTTATTTCATTATAGTTATTCATATAAAATAATTTTAAATGATTAATTAGATAAAGATTTTTTAAATGGGGCAAAAATTATATTTAATAAAATCAAAATACCCCATGCTTGCCAAAATGTAAATATAGGAGCACTAAACCAAAATAAAGGTACAAGCCAATTCCATAACAACATAAAAATTAATCCTTCAATTGCACCAACAATTAAAATAATTATTAATACTGTTAAGCATCCTATAAATAAATTATCCATTTTATATATTAATATTATGATTTTACTATCCAATCAGCAACAGTTGTAACTAGTGGAGCAAGTGTCTTAAATCTTACATCATATCCCATACTTTCAACCCATCCTTTAGCAGTTGTATATACTTCATTAGACTTATATTTAGGATTTGGATTAATATCTAAATCAATATATTTTGGTCGTGGACAACCGTTTTCTACTAATTCATTTGCAATATTAATAGATTCTTCAACTTCTTTTAACAAGCGAACTTGTCTAATAGTTTCTTTTTGGGTTTTCCAACGTCTAAATATACAATGTCCACCATGACCAGGTGTATAAAGTACAATAACAGTAGAATATGTTGTATATCTTCCTTTATTCTGAGAATCTGTTCCAATAATAATTTCTATATTTCCACCACTCTCTTGAATATAATTCTTAATATAATCAGTAAGATTCTCAAGTTTCTCACCTGTAAACTTCTTGAATGTTATTGTTCCTATTGTCTTTTTCATTTTTTTATTTTTTATTTCCACTTAGTATTTTTATTTTTTTTCTTTGTTTTTTGATAATTACTTACAGTTTCATACTTCTCGTAATCTTTTACAATATTTTTCATTTTATTGAATATTTAATTAATAATATTATATAATTATAATGTATACAATCTAAGACAATCCTTAAGATATTCAATACGTTTATATACATCCTTTAATGTAATATCATAATCATTTACTTTACCTATAAAAACTCCAAGAAATTCATTAGCATGCCATTCATTAGTATCATTAATAGCATAAATCCAAATATCAAAACTTTCAGGAAACTTCTTTGAAGTTTCAAATTTGATTTTGAAACCATTAACCTTAGCGAACTTCCTTAACTCATTAACTGGCTTAATCATTGACTTTTCCATTTTCTTAAATTTTAAATTAATAATTACATTAATAATATAGAAAAAATCCTAAGAAATTCAATTCTTAGGATATATTTTTTTATATTAAAATAAATTAAAACAAACTTAATTGTACTGAACCTGTTGAGTTTGCTAATGGTATTTTCATTACTTCTAAGAATCGATTTATTGGATCAATAATTGTTTTTTGCCATTGTGTCAGTTTATCTATTGGTGGGGCCCATGTCGGCAATTCTCCTGCCGGAAATGCAAAATATCCTATTACTTTATTACTAATTCTTATATTATAATATTTTACTTTACCTGAATAGAATTTTTTATTATCTTCTCTATTCTTATGAGCCATATAATTAAATCTTGCTACACCATGTACAGATACTGGGCATTGTTTTCCAAGAATAAGATTATCTTCATCATCAATAACATATTTCTTATAATCACCAACACCTACAGATTGTGATATATCTTCTAATGGAGCTCTATAGAATTGTTTCCGATAATTAGCAAGTTTCTGATTAAATATGATCATATATTCTTCTTTGTTTTTCTCATCATAATCAAACATAAGTGATTCCATCAAATCTTTAAGAATAACTCTACAAAGCTTAGGAGTAGTAGATTTAATAAGCTCAATACCAGTACCAGACACTTTTGGATGATCAAGATATTTTCCCTTATTAAATACAAGACCTTTAAGATATTTCTTTTTCTTAAGATATATACCAGATTTAGATACTGTCTCTAATTCAAATTCATGAATATTCTGTCCATGACGAGGATTATACATCTCATCACACCATTTATTATTAAGCTTATCTTGGAATTCTTTAGAATATTTTAATATCCATTTAAGTTTTTTGTCATCAGTATCATATTTTGCTTGACTTTCTGGAGTCATTGCTTCAAAGAATGTACCAAATGTTGTATAAACAGAGTCAGTATCTGAATAAATACTGACTGCTTGTTGTCTATACCAATTATGTTTAGATTCATCTAATTCAAAATCAAATTTTTCCCAAATATCTTTACGTTGCCATATACCTTCATGGAACCATTCTTCAAGATTTTTCCACATAGATTTTGTAAGATTACGACATTCTCCTGTAATATCACCAGCAAGATTAATATTAAAGAAATAAAAATATTGATTAGCAGCTGCACCATATGCTGCATTACCCAGAGCTTTCATAGCCATTTCTAATAACCAATATTCTTCTCTTAAATCAATAACTTGTTCTTTTAAATATTTTAATTCATCTAATGATAAATTCTGTAAATCTTCTGGATTTAAATTAAAATCATCTTTTAAGACTTTTACTATATCTTCACTAAATTTCATATATCCATTTTTTAAATTCATTTATATTATAAAATAGTAAATAATTCAAATTATTTTTCTTTGCTATATTATATTTTTCTGTATCTCTTATTGTCCAAGTATTAATAGCATTATTATAGAATTTATTATTCTTAGATTTCCAAACTTCTAATATAATATTATCTTCTTTTGATTCTTCATTATATAGATGATCACCATGTGTCCAATGATAATTACATTCAATATATAAGTCTAAACTTGGTATATAAAAATCACAATTAAATGGATATTTTTTACTTCTATATTGATATATTACATCTGGATATTTTTCTTTCAATAATTGATAAGATTCATTCTCAGGTTTAGAAGTATTGAATGTATTGTTTTTCTTTTTAGTTATATATTCTTTTTCTTTTTGTTGTTTCCAATTAAATTTAGACTTAATAAAATCTGATTTCATTGGATTGTCAACCCCATATTTTTTAAGAAATATTTCTTTTTTCTTATTTTCTATTTCATTATAGTGGTTTTTTATAAATTGTGAAACATTTTCTTTAGATTTGTCTGTTTTTCTATAATTATCTACTCCTAATTTTATTATTGTTTTATTTTTACAGTCATTTGAATTTAGATAATATTCTGTTCCATATTTTTTAAAACATGTTTCTTTAGATTTATCTAAATTATTATATGTTTTATTTCCATATTTTTTTAGTTTTGTTTCTTGAGTTTTTTCTGAATTGACAAAATATTCATTATTATATTTTTCAAGTTTAGTAGTCCTTATTTTATTATAATTATTTGCAGTACCATATTTTTCTTTTTTTATTCTTACAACTTTCTCATAAACTTTTGGATCACTTTGTGCACAACTATTTGAACAATGCTGATTAAATCCTTTATTTAAATTATTGAATTTTACTTTATTTCCACAATGTTTACATACAGGTCTTTGATTAACATTATATAATATACGATACAATGACTCAGAAACTGATTCTGAATCATTATATCTATTTTCTAAATAATCTAATATTTCTTTTGAAAATAAATTTTTATAAATTCGTTTATGATTAATTTTAAAATTATTAATATATTCTTTTATATAATCATCATTAACTATTTCTTTATTTCCAATATTCATACATTCCTTTATTTATTTCATAATTATCCCATTTATATTGTGGACGTTCTGGTTGTTGTTTAGCCCAATTCCACATTTTTAATAACCCTTCATCTAAATCTGTTTTATGTTTGAATCCTAATATATCAATAGATTTCTGATATGTTGGTACTGCCCATTTTACTTCATATCTTGGTTCTTTATATTCTATATTATGATAATCAATTATATTAGAAAGTGTATTAATTGCTTCATTAATTGTATAAGGAACTATTCCACCAAGATTAATAATTTCTTTTGAAGCTTCTGGAAGTACTGCAGCATTCCATAATGGCTCAAGATTATCTTCAATATATGTAAATGCCCTTGTTTGATTGCCATCACCATATACTAACATTGGTTTATTTTTCAATGCTTGATGCATCCAAATACCAATAACATTACGATATTTATCCCATATATTTTGTTTTTCTCCATAAATGTTATGTGGACGAATAATACACCAATCTAATTTATGTTGTTCTCCAGCAGCTTTAATATCCATTTCACAAGCATATTTAGAAATACCATAAGGATCAATAGGACAAGGAATATCATTTTCATCAAACCTATTCATATTCATATTACCATGACCATAAACTGACATTGATGAAGTATATACAAGTCTTTGTACATTATATTCAATACAACAATTTATTATATTTGCAGTAGATACTGAATTGTTTTGCCAATTGAACATTCTCATAAATGGAGACAATCCTTCAGCAGCATATGCAGCAAAATGAAATACATATTCGATATTGTTGTTTTTAAATATATCTTTTATATCATCTTTATCTAAATTTCTTTGATAGAATATAACTTCTTTATTTATATTTTCTATATATCCTCCAAATAGATTATCTATGCCAATTACTTTATATTCTTTTTTGTTTTCTATTATCCAATCAGCTAATTTACTTCCTAATAATCCAGCTACACCTGTAATTACTACATATTTTTGAGTTTCATTCATTATTAATATTTAATCATATATTTATTATCTATTTATTATTTTATAAATTCCTTGAATTACTTTGCATCA
>Ga0247610_10005451_pt1 | contig 13395 bp, 8 predicted proteins | sample 174DNAGHGhighgp2_FD_193483 | JGI IMG/M metagenome (GOLD analysis project Ga0247610, IMG submission 193483) | Sheep rumen microbial communities from Palmerston North, Manawatu-Wanganui, New Zealand - 1742 DNA GHGhigh gp2 | ecosystem: Host-associated > Mammals > Digestive system > Stomach > Rumen ...
TGGGTGGAGGGGGCGACGCAGCAGGGTGCAAAGCACGATGCACCATGCTGAGTCGGGCTGCGCTGCCGCATGCGTCAGCCTGTGCCGCCTGGCGAGTCGGATTGTTCACCAGCAAGGGGCGCCTTTTACTGTAAAGGATTTTTTATAAATTTCACGCCTAAACCTGACAGTGCTGCTAAAAGTTTTGTTGTTTTTCTTGCGATGGATTGGGTATTTTTTCATACCTTTGCAGCCAATTATAACACTATACACTGCTTATGAAAACCTTACTTACGATAAGCCGCTGGCTGGCACGCTACACGAGCGCCTTCATTATTCTTATTGCCATTGTTGCCTTCTTCCTGCCCGACGCTTTTGCGTGGGTGCAACAGGGACAGAGGGCTTCGGTGATTCTGGGTCTCATCATGCTGACGATGGGCTGCACGCTCTCGACGAAAGACTTCCGCATCCTGCTTTCGCGCCCTATCGACATCCTCATCGGAGCCGTGGCGCAGTACACCATCATGCCGCTCGTGGCTTGGGGGTTGGCCAACATGTTCGGTCTCAACCCCTTTATGAAGGCGGGCATCATACTGGTGGGTTGCTGTCCGGGAGGTGTGAGCAGCAACATCATGAGCTTTCTGTGCAAGGGCGATGTGGCCTATAGCGTAGGCATGACGACGGTGAGCACTGTGCTTTCTCCCTTCGTGACGCCGCTGTTAGTGCTGTGGCTGGCTGGCGCTGAGATTGACGTGGATGCCTGGGGCATGTTCCAGAACATCCTGCTTGTGACGCTTCTGCCGGTGACGCTCGGCGTGGCTTTCAACTATTTCTTGGGCAAGAGGAATGACTTTCAGCAGATTCAGGGCATCATGCCTGGCATAAGCGTTCTCTGTCTGGCCTGCATCGTGGGTGGCGTCATCTTTACTGTCCACCCACATCTCAAGGCAAATGGCTTGAGCCTGATTGGGTTGACGCTGGCCGTCGTGACGCTCCACAACGGCACAGGCTATCTGCTGGGATACCTTGTGGGCAAGGCTTTCGGTTTCAATACGGCAAAGCGCCGCACGCTCTCCATTGAGGTGGGCATGCAGAATGCGGGTATGGCAACCGTGCTGTCTCGCAATTTCTTTGCCTCGCCTGCCATGATTGCCATGAACCCGATGGCAGCTCTGGCCGTGATTCCATGCGCCATCTCGTGTGCCTACCACAGCATCTCGGGCACGCTGCTGGCCGGCTTCTTCACATGGCAGGACGAACGGAAGGGGATTTCCTAAGGTAAACGGACTTTGCGGCCGTCGGCTGTGATATAAATGCCTGGGCGGACAGCATGGGCATCGCGGATGCGGCGCCCACTGAGGTCGTACAATAACTGCTGGCTTGCCATCTCCAAACGGACGTCGGGCAAGCCGTCGGGCGTATCGGTCATGCAGGGAACAGGTTCCTGCTCCTGAGGCTTCTCATCGATATCATAGGGTTTTAGCGTGCCAAAGACATAGTCGGCGCGCTCGCGGAGCCAGCTGGCAGCACGCTTGGAGAGCACAGCATAGTCTTGGCCGTCGCGCTCGTCGGTCACATTGTAGGAGTTGTGCTTGAACGAGGATGCAGCATAGGCGTAATAGTCTGCCGCGTAGTCGATGAGCTCCTGCAAGCGACCGTCGTTCATGAAGTGATGCCACAGCGAATAGTACGCCCTATCGACCGCGCTGCTCTTGTAGCGCAGGTGGTACCAGAAGCCGTTCAGCTCGAAACCGAGCCAATCGCTATAGTAACCGTCGTCGATGGCATTCACGAAATAGTTACTACTGCCCATCTGATAACCGAACGACCAGTCGCAATCCCACATAGGGCCGAATATCCAGGGCGTCTCGTCAATGCCCGTAAGGGAGAATCCCTTGTCGAGCACATTCTCGCTATAGAGGAACACACTCTTGGCATGCTGCAGCTCGGTATTGCAGCACAACTCGTTGGTAAAGAGGAAACTGACCAGGCGGTTCACGTCGAAGCGCCCCGTATAATCCTCGCGGCCACCATAGCGGAGCGTATAGGCTGCATCGTCCCAATCCGCCATAATGTCCTCCTTCGTGATGAGAAGGGAGGGGTCGTCATCATCGAAGTCGGGGTCGTGAATCTTGGTAGCTATGTTATATGTTTTCGACCACCAGATGGGCTCGTTGGGATAGGTGTCGAGTTCCAGCATGGCTGCGCACGACTCATCGTCGAGCGAGACGGAGTTGTTGCTCAACCCCACCTTCTCCGTCAGATTATAGCTGCCGCGATAAGTGCCGTTCATGTATAGCTCCACCGGCACAATGTGGCAGACGGACGCACACCCCGCAAGGGCCGCAGCCTTTTGAGCCAGCGCATTGCACAGCATAGAGCCCGCTTGCTTGTTGCCCAGAAGCACCCAGTGCTTGCCGGCGGTCATGCCAAGCGGCTTCTGCTTCTCGGAGAACTTGATGTGATAGCTGTTCTTGCTGCTGGTCGAAGAAGACCAACTGGTGTTGCCCCGCCCCTTGATGAGAAGACTGGTGGCCGGCAGGTCGGGATAGACACCACAACCATCGATGGTGATGGTGCCGCTGAGATAGTCGGTCCTGCTCGTCGGAAGAGAACCGCTGTCTGTTGTTATGTTGATGTGCGGCACACGATAGAGACGATGCGTGCCCGTCGGATGGTCCGTCAGGAAGTCAACGCAAACCGTCACCTGCCTCCCGAAAGGAACATAGCGGTATGACGCCCCACCCGCGGCGTCCTGCAAGACCTGTAGAAGCCGCCAGTTCTTGCGACCGATGGTATAGGTCAGCGGAGTCGCCATACGCTGGCGCGTCGTATCGCTCACCTGGCAGACAGAGCCCACCCTGGCAACGGCTGCATCGTCCGTCAACAGGAACGATGCCGTCAGGTACTTGCCAATCTGACCCACACTCAAACGGACAGTATCCAAGAGGAGCGCCTCGGCAGGTGCCGTAACACTTTGGAAAAGCTGGTCGTTGCACTTCTTGCTGAATCGGTAAGCCGCAAAACGAGGCAACTCGTAAGGGCATTCGTCTGTCACCTCCGCTGCATCGGGCACCACGAGCGTCTTGCCGGTGGAAAGCATCACGTAGGCCCCGTCAGCACACACAGAGTAGCCCACGACATACTCCGACGGCACAACCGTCAGCGTATCGCAAGGACCATCAAAGTACAGGAAACCCTGTGACCGAACAATGGACACAAAGCACAATACGATGCTCCAAAGTGCTACTCTCTTCATACCCAGCCTGAAAACGGAAGAGAAGCAAGCGGCCCGACCGACAAAGCCAAGTTCATCAACTCCAACCGTGTCAAGTCAATTGCCACTTGCCTCTCTCCTGTGTCTGATTCAAAATGCGGAAATGTACTATTCGTCGAGCTTGATGCGTACGTTACGATACCAGACATCGTCGCCGTGGTCCTGGAAAGCGATGTAGCCACCATCCTTCTGACCCTCGACAATCATCAGGTCGTAAGCTGCAGGGAACTCTCCGCCCTTGCAGAACTTGCTGCCGTCCAACATCTCCTTCCACTTCGGAGTCCACAAGTGATACTCCAGCACTTCCTCACCATTCTGGTAGTGCCATACGGAGCCCTTGAAGACGCGAATCTTCACGGTGTTCCACTCGCCAAAAGGCTTAGCGTTCTGAGGAACGGCGGGAATCATATCGTAGAGCGACGCAGCCTGACGGTTGCCGTCCTTCCCCTGGTTGGCGTCCTCGTGATTGGCATTGTCGAGCACCTGATACTCTGAGCAGCTCTGCCAGATGGGCAGGTAGTTGCCATCCTTGCCCTTAGCCTCCTGAGCCAGATAGAAAATGCCGGAGTTGCCGCCCTTGCTGATCTTGTACTCGCACTCGAAAGTGAAGTTCTTGAACTTATGCGCGAAGAGGAGGTCGCCGCCGCCTTCCACCTGAGCTTCACCTGTGCCGCTACCAACGAGGTGGATGCAGCCGTCGGCATTCTCCCAGCTTGTGGGCACAGCGTCCTGACCGTAGCCACGCCATCCGTCGAGGCTGGTGCCGTCGAAGAGAACATAGTATCCGTCGGCATCCACCTTCAGCTGAGAAAGGTCGTACTGCTCGTTGTCGATGATGGTGGCGCTGTCTTGAGGAGCATTCGGGTCTTGCTTCTCAACGCAATTCTGGCAGGCCTCGCAGTCGCAATTACACTTCTTCTGGCCGCAGCAAGCAGTCAGAAACATCGCCGCAAACGCAGCAACATAGATGATTGATTTCTTCATGTTAATGGGTTTTATGGGTTAAATAGGTTTATTGGGTTTAATGGGATTGTAGGTTCTCCCTTTTGAGGGAGTTAGAGGAGACCGCTTACTTCCAGCCACTCAAGTCCTGCGGGTTCTCAATGACAGAGGGAATCTTCTCAAAGATGGCCTTTATGCGAGCATTGTCGAACTTCGGACGACGGTCATAGAAGTAGATGCCGTTCTTCTCCTGCTCAACATCAGTTATCTGCGTATAGCAGAAGCCCGTAATGTGCTTGCTGGCGATAATGGCGTCAATCTCTTTCTCGAGAATCTGGTAAAAATCCTCAAACGTGTCGATGTTCTCGCCATAACCCCAGGCGTTGGCGCGTTCCTCCTTCGGAATCCAAGGCAGACCGCCAAACTCATCCAGCATGTATGGCTGACCATTATACTTAGCAAGGAATCGCGCATCACGCATATTGCGGTAAGGCTCCACACCAGACTTGATGTCGTGGTTGGCAACAAGGCGGTCGAACTCACGGGTGTAGTCGTGAACACTCCAGATGTCCGTCTTGACATGGCCGTCACCACTGGCATCATTAACAGGACGAGTGGGGTCGATAGCCTTCGTGAGATCATAAAGGTCGTTAACAAAACGGACATAAACACCATCGTGCGCACCCCAAGTCTCATTGAGGGGAGTCCACGTCACAATGCAAGGATGATTGCGGTCGCGCACCAGCTCCTCCGCCCACTCCGTAAGGAAGTTGCGGGCGGCCTCTTCGTTGTTGACGTCCAGACCCCAGCTTGCCTGCTCACCCCAACAGATGTAACCCAGTTTGTCGGCCCAATAATAATATCGCTCTTCGAATACCTTCTGGTGCAGACGCGCGCCGTTGAAGCCCACGGCCTTGCTCATCTCAATGTCCTTCTTCAGGGCCTCATCGCTTGGCGCCGTCCAGATGCCGTCGGGATAATAGCCCTGGTCGAGCACAAGACGCTGGAAGTAGGGCTTATTATTAAGGTAGAAGTAGCCGCCTGCCAAGTGTATCTTGCGCATGCCGGCGTAAGATTTCACCTTGTCCAGCAGGTTGCCCTTGGCATCGCGAACCGTATAGATTACATCATACAGGTAGGGGTCTTCGGGCGACCACAGCCTGGGCTTCTTGATGGGAAGCACGATGACGGTGTTGTTGGTTGCCGGTGCCGTCTTCGTCGAGACAAGCTTCTTGCCGTCGAACACCTGTACGGTCAGCATACAGCCATTGCCTTCCTCGTAGAACTCAGGACGGATGACAAGTTGGTTCTGGTCGATGTCGGGCGTAGCGAATACTTGCTTCAAGCCCTCCGGACAGACGTTTTCCATCCAGACCGTCTGCCAGATGCCGGTGACGCGGGTGTAGTTGCAGCCTGCGCTATAGTAGCCGAAGCTCTGCTTGCCGCCAGGCTGTTTGCCGTCGCGGAGATTGTCCTTCACCTGGACGACGAGGTTGGCACTCTCGCCCGCCTTCACAAATTTCGTGATGTCGAAGGAGAAGGAAGAGCCCGCACCGCAGTGGCGACCAACCTTCTTGCCGTCGATGTAAACGGTGGCATCGTAATCGACGGCTCCGAAATTAAGCAGAATCTTCTTAGCCCCCCAAGTCTCTGGTATGGTAATGGTGCGTTGGTACCAGATGCAAGGGATGAAGTCGGTGTATTTCACTCCGGAGAGGCTGCTCTCGGGGCAGAAGGGGACGGTTATCTTACCGTCGAAGCCTTTGCTGTTGCGGAAGTCGCGATCGGTTCCGGTTTGGCCGAAGTCAAAGCAATAAGTCCACGGGCCGTTGAGGTTCACCCAGCGTTCTCGTTCGAACTGCGGACGTGGATACTCGCTGCGAGGGAGGTCTGCAGCCATGATTGTGCTGCCCAAAGGAAGCAAAAAGGATGCTACAATAAGCAATTTACTGAACAGTTTCATTTTACCTTACATATTTAGATTAGAATAGTCCTTCGAAGAGGTCGCCTTGCACGGCTTTTTTAGAGGCAGATGCGTCTTTCTTATACAGCTTTAGGAGGGCGTTGATTGTCTTTCGCAAGCCATCCCTGATGCTGTCCGGAGCGAGTACTTCGATGTCGGTTCCCATGCCGAGGAAGATGCCCGAGAGGGCTTCGCTCATAGGAAGCTCCACCTGAATGGTGACAGATCCCGTTTGGGCATCAGTGCTTCTCTGCAGCACTTCGGGATTTCCGAGTTTGAGGCGAACATCCTCCTCGCCCTTGCTGATGCGCAATGTGACAGCCGTCAGTGGTCCTTCCGGCAAGGCGGGGACAGCAGGAGCCACGGTTGCAGCGGGTTCGCTCCCGTAATTGAGGAACGATGCGGCCTTGAGCAGCGGGTTTTTCCACTGCAAGTTGATGTAGCGCAGAATGCGCTTGTGCCCGCGTCGGAAGCGCGGTTCGAGGCGTGCTCCCTTCTCTACGAAATACGCCACATCGTTTTGCAACATGCGTTTGCTGCAGCTAAACTCGCGATTGACGGCTTTCAGCCGGGTGTTTACATAGTGAATCAAACTACGAGTATTGCCGGTCTCATTAGTTTTGGTACGTTCTCCCATGAAGTATTCCATTACGGGGTCACGCAGAGCCTCATCGAGGATCATCCAGCGGAGGCGTTGCAAATCATTCTGTATCATAGTTGGAAGGTTATAAGTTTTTAAGGAAATCCGGGATATTCTTTATCGTATCCGTCATGCGACGGAATATTGTCGGCGGTGTTTCGGTAAAGGTTTTGTGCGCTTTAATGGTGTAGGACCCAGAGCCGACGCACAGGCAAACATCGTCGCCTTCAATTTCTGCGCTTGCCCACCTGAGGCTGTGCATGCCCTGGATGGTGTATCCGGCGGGAATGTGCACTCGGGCCGTTGTGTTGACAGGAATGTCGATTGTCCAGACAATGCCTTCCGGTGTGCGTTGCCATTCACTGCAAATCTGTCCATAAGGCGTGTTGTGAGTGGCACGGACATGGTTTAGTTCTTCTGGCATATAGAGAGACATGTCGAGTTCCTTATAGGCGGTGCTTTTAGCAGTTTGTCGTATGCCAGCCAAGTCACCGTACATCCAACCGAGGAGGTCGCCGAGGAGCATGATGTGGTTGCCGCTGTTCATAGATGGTTCTGCCGTATCCCCGTTCCAGAGCTCCCAGATGGTTGTTGCGCCTTTCTCAATCATATAGCCGAAGCTGGGATAGTCTTTCTGCAGAATAATCTGCATAGCCATGTTGAGTTGGCCGCGGTGCGTGAGACATGTCATGAGGTGCTGCATTCCGAGTACGCCGCAACTGATGTGATTTCCATAGGTGTTCTCCGTTACATCGATGACATTCTGGATGACGCGCTGCTCGTCGCCATTTGGAACGAGGCCAAACTCAAGAGAGAGGACATTGGCCGTGACCGTGTTGTTCGAATAGTAGCCCGACTCGGCGTTATAGAATTGGCGGTTGTATGCGGCCTTGAGTTTTTCCTGTCGTTTATCGTAGTCGAGCATATCGCCCTCCATTCCGAGTTTCATTGCCATTTGTCCCATCATGGTGAGCATGCTGTAATATACGGCCGTGGATATGAGTCTGCCGTCGGTCTGACGCGCCGGGTCCTGACTATGCACCAAGTCGGGTTTTTCCGGTGGCATGCACCAGTCGCCGTATGCATTGGTTGTGACGATGCCGTCCTGCAGGTTGTGTTCCAGGTAGTTTATGTATTTCTTCAGGGCAGGATAGTATTTTGCCACGGCATTGACATCGTTGTATTTGCGATATAGCATAAATGTGGCGTAAACCGAAAGAGCGCCCCAAGCCACATCCTTATTGCGTACGACCCAAAAGGCAGGAGCCACATCCGCGATGAGTCCGTCCTCGTCCTGTGTATCGACGACGTCCTGTAGCCATTTATAATAGAGTGCGCCGTTATCGACGAGCAGGTTTTCGCCGTAGCAGCCCATGGTGTGGTCTCCCAGCCAGCCCATTCTTTCGTCGCGCTGCGGGCAGTCAGTCGGCATGCCGTGATAGTTGCCGATGATGCCCCAATAGGCGTTGTGGTGAATATTGTTCAGCAGTTCGTTGTCGCACCAGAAGGAGCCCTGGTCTGCCATCTCATCGTAGATGACGCATCCGGTGATGTCGGCAGACTTGGGCAGCCTTTCGACGCCAGAAATCTCGACATATCGGAAGCCCTGATAGGTGAGTTGTGGCTGATAGGTGAATGTTCCGTTGGATGCGGGGATATAGGTGTCAGTGCATTTTGCGGAACGGAGGTTGGCAACGAAGAGTTGGTCAGGGTTGTTTGGTTGAAGCATTTCGGCGTGCCGTATGACGATGGGCACGTCCTTTTTTCCTGAGAGTCGGACGCGCAGCTGGCCCACCATGTTCTGGCCCATGTCGATGATGAATCGTCCGTCCTGAGTGCGTCGGATGCTTTTTGGGGTCAGTGTTTTCTGTATTCTCATGCCCGGGCAAGGCTGTGCCTGCATGATGCCTTTTGGCGCATCCATGGTTTCGGCCTGCTGCCATTTACTGTCGTCGAAGAAGGCCGTTGTCCAGCCTTTCATTTCGCGTGCCGCCTCGTAGCGTTCGCCATTCCAGAGGTTATTACGCTGAATCGGTCCTTCTGTGGTTGCTCTCCAGTCTGGGCCGGAGACGATGGTAAGCGTGTCGTTGGCGGTCTCAATGACGAGTTGTGCCATCAGTCGTGGCAGTCCGTATGATGTGCATCCCTGATTGAATCCGAGCACGTATCCGTTTCCCAGGACAGAGCCAATGGCGTTGTTGCCGCGACGCATCAGGGAGGTGACGTCGTATGTGTTGTAGTAGATGGTCTTGGTGTAGTCGGTCTGTGTCGTACCGAAGACATCTTTGCTGACCGGCTTGCCGTTGATGAATGTCTGGCCGAATCCCATGCCGCTTATATAGAGTGTTGCGCGCTTTACCTTGTCGCCAATGAAGAATGCGCGGCGCATATAACGTGCCGGGAGGTCACGGCTTCCGCCGTCGCCTGTCACTATTTGTTGGGCGTCGTTCACGCCAATCCACTTTGCATCCTGCTGGAACTGTTTGAGACCAGTCAGGAAGCTTTGTACGGGGCTGGTCAGGCATTCGCCAGTGCTAAGCCACACATCCAGCATCCAGAAGATGCGGCTCTGGTATGGAAGGCGTCGTCCCTGATATGGTACAGCCACGCATTCGTCGGAACTGGTGCGGCCGCTGTCCCACAGGAGGTTGCGTTCGTACTTGAGGTCTTCCTTGGAGGTGGCCACTCTTATGCGGTAGGCCATCTGTTTCACGTTTGGTTTCTTGCTGATGCTCTGCCATGAGAATTGTGCAGTGCGGGTGATGCCGGCGGGTTCGGCCATACGGCAAACGCGGAAGCCAGTCAGTTCACTTCCAACTGCACTCTGCATTATCATAAACAATGCTACTACGGGCAACAAAAAATGCTTCATATTACCTTAAATTAAATGATATGCGACACAAAGTAACACTTTTTTCTGCAAATATGAAAGCCTTTGCCAAAAAAATACTTAATTTTGTGGCAGGAACAACATTCAAACCATCTAAAGCGTTTCAGAGATTATGAAAAAAATGTATCTTTTGGCAGCGATGCTGCTTACAGCTGTTGCCGTTCATGGTCAGCAAGCCATTTTCGAGAGACACGACACCCGTTCTCCGGAGTTCAATGCCGATGGGACTGTCACCCTTCGCATCAAGGCCCCAGATGCCAAGAAGGTGAGTATTGTGGGCGATTGCGTAGAGAACGGACACGGAGAGATGTCGCAGCAGGACGGTGTCTGGACATACACGACGTCCGTTCTTCCTGCAGAGCTCTACAGTTACCGCTTTTATGTTGACGGTGTGGAGACGCAAGACGCGAGCAACATAGAACGCAGCCGCGATGTGCGTTCCTTCATGAGCACATTCATCATCAGCCGAGAAGAAGGCGATTGCGGCTGGCTCTATCAGAACCACAATGTGGAGCACGGCAATGTTGCACACGTCTGGTACGACAGTCCGGCGCTTGGCATGAAGCGGCGCATGAGCATTTACACGCCACCAGGCTACGACAAGGGAAAGTCTTATCCCGTCCTCTACCTGCTTCACGGCGCAGGTGGTGACGAAGAGGCATGGCTCACGCTGGGCCGCATGGCACAGATTATGGACAACCTCATTGCTCTGGGCAAGGCGAAGCCCATGATTGTGGTGACGCCGAACGGCAACGCCTCCGACGATGCCGGTCCGCTGGAGACGGGCATTCAGAACAAGAGTTGGCCCAAGACATCCTACGAAGAGAGTTTCTCCGACATCATGAACTATGTGAAGCAACACTATAAGATAAAGAAGGGTGCCGACAACACAGCCCTCTGCGGCCTGTCGATGGGTGGCTATCACACCTTCCGCATCAGCATGCTGAACCCAGGCACCTTCGGCTATATGGGCCTTTTCTCGGCAGCCGTCCGCCTGGGACGCGGTCAGCAGAAGAGCGTCGAACAGCAATTCGAAGAGAACCCCGAAGCCTCGGCACAGATGAAGGCACTCTTCGCAGCCAAGCCCCATCTCTATTGGATAGCGATAGGCAAGGAAGATTTCCTGTTCGAGCAGAACGTCGGCCTGCGCGGTTACCTCGACAAGATGCAGTACCCCTACGAGTATTATGAGAACGAAGGCGGTCACATCTGGCGCAACTGGCGTATCTACCTCACGATGTTTGCCCAAAGACTTTTCTAAGAACCGTTGCCCCGCGAAGTAATGTAGCGGCAGACTTTCTCCCACGGGAGCCAGTCCGCCGCTACAACTTGTTTTGTAAACATCTTTTACCAAAACCAACAACACTGTCGCAAAAACACGCCTTTCTCTTACACAAAGATCAGGAAGGCCCTGTTTTTTGCATTTTCCGCATCCACTCCATTTTCAACAACTTACCACAACACACCCACTAAGGCAGTAGAGAAAAAGGGTACAGAATAGGTGCTTTTGACATCAAAATCCGCCCATTTCATCGACAGATACCGCATAGGGGAGCAGGAAATGCAGCGTGCTGCGTAGGCCGATGCAGCACGCTGCATCGGCCTACGCCCCACAGAGCACAGACCTGCGCAGCTGCCAGCGCAACCAAACACGCCACTAAGCCGCAAAAATCTTGTCGTGCTTTTTTCACACAAAAGCCCTGCCACATCGGCACCGACACAGAGCAAGTTCAACGCCCGCAGTGCAATCATTATACTCACCTAACAGAATATTTTTCGCCTTTCAGCCTTTAATTTTCAATTAAATGTTGTACCTTTGCACATCATTTATATAGCGAGATAAAAACATTCAACAATAATCACACATGAAAAGAACCTTATTTCTCACCCTTGCAATGGTTATGTGCATCGGCAACGCACACGCCTTCAAGTACGAGCCGGCAGAGGGGCTCACATGGATGGGCTTCTTCGGGATGAACGTCTCCACCATTCAAAATCACGAATACAAGGCAAAGGCAGGCGCCACCCTGGGAGTCAAGGCCGATTACATGCTGCCCTCCGCTCACGGCACCTACCTCACGGCAGCCTTCGACTGGACTATGAAAGGCGGCAAGAAGTCGTGCGAGGCAACCGTGGACAACATGTCGTACGACGGCACAGGCAAATACGTCCTGCACTACCTCGAACTCCCCGTCCGCATCGGCTTCCGCTATAACATCCGCGAGAACTTCGGTCTCTACGCAGAAGTGGGCCCCTACTTCGCCGTTGGCGTCGGCGGGAAACACAATCTGAACATCGACGGAGACGGTAGCGACATCGGGGACGCCGAGGACGATGGCAGCTTCTGCGCCTTCAAGAAGAGCGACAATACCGAAAGGCAGACCTTCCAACGCTGGGACGCCGGCGTAGGCTTCCGCCTCGGTGCCGAGCTCAACAACCACTACAACCTGCTCATAGGCGCTGACTGGGGCTTGGCCGACATCTACCGCGACAGCCTGCGGGATGCATACTTCGACAAGTACAAAAAGCGACTGCCCAAAGCCCATAACTTCATCTTCAACATAACACTTGGCTATCGATTCTAGAAAAAGACATACAACAATGGCAAAAGAATATAACTTCAAAGAGATTGAACAGAAATGGCACCGCCTCTGGACGGAACGCCAGACATACAAAGTAACCGAGGACGAGAGCCGCAAGAAGTTCTACGTCCTGAACATGTTCCCCTACCCCAGCGGCGCCGGACTGCACGTCGGCCACCCACTCGGATACATCGCCAGCGACATCTACGCCCGCTTCAAGCGGCTGCAAGGCTTCAATGTCCTCAACCCGATGGGCTACGATGCCTACGGCCTGCCGGCTGAACAATACGCCATCAAGACAGGTCAGCACCCAGAGAAAACGACCTTCGCCAACATCGACCGCTATCGCGAGCAACTCGACAAGATAGGCTTCTCCTTCGACTGGGACCGCGAAGTCCGCACCTGCACGCCCGACTACTACCACTGGACGCAATGGGCCTTCCAGAAGATGTTCAACTCCTACTTCGACGAGGAACTCCAAAAGGCACAGCCCATCGAGAAACTCATCGAGAAGTTCAAGCAGGAAGGCACCTGGCCAGCCGACGAAAAGGCACAGAGCGACCTGCTGATGCAGCACCGCCTGGCTTTCCTGGGCGAGACAATGGTGAACTGGTGTCCCCAACTCGGCACGGTGCTCGCCAACGACGAGGTCGTCAATGGCGTGAGCGAACGCGGCGGCTATCCCGTAGAGCAGAAGAAGATGCGGCAGTGGTGCCTGCGCGTCAGCGCATACAGCCAACGGCTGCTCGACGGCCTCGACACCATCGACTGGAGCGAGAGCATCAAGGAAACGCAACGCAACTGGATAGGCCGCAGCGAAGGAACGGAAGTGGAGATAACAGTTTGCAAAGAGGAGCAAGGAGCAAGGAGCAAGGAGCAAGAGAATACCAACTGCCAGAGCAATCCTCTTGCCCCCTGCCCACTGCCCACTGCTCCTTTGACCTTCACCATCTTCACCACTCGCGCCGATACGATGTTCGGCGTCACCTTCTTCGTCCTCGCCCCCGAAAGCGAGCTGGTCGATAAGGTGACAACGCCAGAACAGCGTAAGGCCGTCGATGAGTACATCAAGTACGTCAAGAGCCGCACCGAAAGAGAACGCATGATAGACCACACCGTGAC
>Ga0247610_10005452_pt1 | contig 13395 bp, 11 predicted proteins | sample 174DNAGHGhighgp2_FD_193483 | JGI IMG/M metagenome (GOLD analysis project Ga0247610, IMG submission 193483) | Sheep rumen microbial communities from Palmerston North, Manawatu-Wanganui, New Zealand - 1742 DNA GHGhigh gp2 | ecosystem: Host-associated > Mammals > Digestive system > Stomach > Rumen...
TCCGGTCACGGCGGCTATACCGGCGTTACCAACGAGTCGATTCTTAACCTGAAGGACATTGAGAATATGTCTAATCGCAACTTGGGTTTCTGGTTGTTCGCTACCTGTAATTTTGCCCAGTACGATTCAGGCAAGCGCAGTGCAGCCGAGGTGGCGATTCTCAATCCTAACGGCGGTTCAGTTGGTGTATTGGCAGCAACACGAACGGTCTATGCGACACCAAACACCGAACTAAACCGCAGTGTTTGTGATACGCTTTTCGGACATAAGAACGCTTTCCATTACGATATGACGCTCGGCGAGGCGATAGCCAGAGGCAAGAACCGGTTGGGGGCAGACATGAACAAAATGGCCTATGTGCTGTTGGGTGACCCGGCTATACGCCTGAACTACCCGACGGATTTCCAAGTTCAGACCACTACAAAAATCGACACGCTCAATGCACTGAGCGTACAACGCGTGGAAGGACAAATTGTGTCAGAGGACAAGAATGTGGTTTCGGACTTCAACGGCAAAGTGGATATTACCATTTACGACAAGTTGCAAGTTATACGTACACGCGATAACGACGACCGCACGGACGAGGCACGCGAATTAGCGTACAACGACTATCCGAGTACTATCTTTTCCGGAACAACGGAAGTAAAGGAAGGTAAGTTTGCTTACACGTTCATGGTGCCCAAAGATATTCGCTATAACTTCGGTAACGGGCGAATCGTCTATTATGCGGTCACAACGGATTCATTGGAAACAGCGGAAGCTGTCGGCCATTTCGAGCAGTTCGTTATCGGCGGAACAGGCTCTATTCTGAGTGCAGACACCGTTGGTCCGGAAATGAATATCTATCTGAACACTAATACTTTTGTTGACGGCGACAAGACCTACTCAACGCCGCGGTTCTTTGCCGACTTGTACGATGAGAACGGAATTAATACAGCAGGCGCCGGCATCGGGCATGACTTAATGCTTATCATTGACGATGACCCGAAAAAGATTTATTCGCTCAACGAGTATTTCACGGCCGTCAATAACAGTTATCAGGCCGGACAAGTCAGTTATATGATGGAAGAACTGCCGAACGGTCGTCACAGTCTGACCTTCCGTGCATGGGATTTGCTCAACAACAGTACGACCAAGAGTCTGAACTTTGTGGTAGAAGCCGGTCTTGACCCGTCTATCAGCTCGGTAACGACCTACCCCAATCCCGCGCCGCAAGCCGGAATAGTACGGATGATTGTGAATTACGACCAGCCCGATGAACTGCTGCAAACAGAAGTGTATCTGTACAACACCAACGGACAAATGGTATATAGCCATACACAGAACAATCCGGACGATGTATCAATCAACCTTGCGCAGTTACGCTTACAACCCGGAATATATGTATATCACGTAAAAATCAAATCTTCCTCCAGCCGATATAGCACGGCGTCAGGAAAGATAATTGTAACGAAATAAAATTGATAAACAATAATTGAAACTTAGTGCCTATGAAGCAAATCGCTCAATAAACGAAATTAACAAAAACAAAAATAACAAATTACAATGAAAAAAATCTTAATTTCTCTCGCTGCTGTTATGTGCGCAATGAGCATGCACGCACAAGCAACAGTTGACGACACGATGAATCCGCTGATTACAGCAATGCCTTCACTTTCGATTGCGCCTGACGCCCGCGCTGCAGGTTTGGGTGATGTCGGTGTTGCGACCGATGCGGATTTCAACTCTCAATTCTGGAACCCTGCCAAGTACGCTTACATGTACTCCAAGGGAGGCTTGACGGCAAACTACACACCGTGGTTGCGTAAGTTGGTGGGTGACATTGACCTTGCTTATCTGGCAGGATTCTACAATTTCGGAGAATTGGCCGGCGGTATCGGAGCCAGCTTCACGTATTTCTCAATGGGTGATGTAACTCTGTCCACAGAGAGCAATCCTGACCTGGGAACGGTTCGCCCCAATGAATGGGCATTGGATCTCAGTTATTTCCGCAAACTGCATGAGTATGTTTCGATGAGTGTTGCTATCCGCCTGCTCTACTCCGACCTTAACAACGGTCAGAGTCAGAACTCGACCACAGGAAGCGACCAGAACATGCATCCGGCAGTAACTGCTGCAGCTGATGTATCAGTGTTCTACCATCAGCCGTTAGAGTTGCCGATGGGAACGAGTTATCTGAATATTGGTTTCAGCCTCAAGAATCTCGGCGGTAAGATGGAGTACACAGACGACCGCAGCAACTTTATTCCTGCCAGCATGAATATCGGTGCGAGCTACGAGTTACCGTTCAACAAATACAACTCGTTGACTTTCAACCTGGAAGCCAACAAGATGCTTGTTCCGAGCCGTAAATCCAAATACGCAGTGGATGAGAGCGGCAACCAATTGGAAGAGCCTCGTTTGAGTGAATGGTATTCGGGTATTACGTCCGCCAGAGGCTGGTTTATGTCGTTTGCAGACGCTCCGGGCGGATCGGCAGAAGAGTTCAACGAAGTACGCTGGGGAGCCGGTTTGGAGTATTCCTACAACAAGCAGTTCTTTGCCCGTTTGGGTTACAGTTACGAGAACTATTACAAAGGAAACCGTAACTATGTTACCGTCGGTGCCGGATTCCATCTCTCGATTGTGACCTTGGATGTATCGTACTGTATCGGTTTGGCACCGTCCAATCCTCTGGATCAAACGATGCGTTTCACGCTGGGCTTCGACCTTTACGGAATCAAGGATCTTGTGAACAACAAGAAGAACAAATAAGTCGAAAGTCAAAAGTCGATAGTCGAAAGAAATGCGCATTGGCTTTGGATATGATGTACATCAATTTACCCCTGACCGCGAATTGTGGTTGGGGGGAATTGTTGTGCCGTATGAACGCGGACTGTTGGGTCACTCGGATGCAGATGTCGTTATCCATGCGCTCTGTGACGCCTTGCTTGGAGCGGCTGCATTGCGCGACATAGGCTATCATTTCCCGGATACCAAAGGGAACGAATACGAGGGAATTGACTCAAAGATTCTCCTTCGCCGCGTAATAACAATGATTCGTGAAGCGGGATATGCGTTTGGCAACTGCGACATTACAATCTGTGCACAGGCGCCCAAACTGAATCCGTTTATCGTTCAAATGCAGAGTTGTCTGGCGGAAGTAATGGGAGTTGAGCCAAACCGTGTCAGCATCAAAGCGACCACGACAGAGCACCTCGGCTTTGTAGGCCGTGAAGAAGGAATCGCAGCTTATGCCGTAGTATTGATAGAATGAGAACTTTTCTTCTTTCCATATCGTTAGCGCTGATAGCCAACTTGTTTCGTTTGGGCGGCAAGCCGGAAGTATTGGAACAAAGCGGCTCTTATACGCGCGTGGCATTGACTGACAGCACGTCGTTGGAAGTGTTTGAAGGCGATTCAATTATCGTGGTAATGACAGCATGCGCCCCGCAATGTTCTTCGCGCGCGCGTGTTTATAATAAGGAGTGGACCCAATTCCAGAATATAAAACCCACCGTCACTTCTATTTTTCCTCTTGCCTCTATAGACAAAGAATCCGGCCAATTAACATGGTCGGACAATGACAATTGGGAATACCAAGGTAAATGACCTTAACATTTACCATTTGGTCATTTGGAATTTACAGGTAGGCTTTGATGAATTGAAACAGTTCTTCGGCGATACGCTCGTCGGAGTCTTCATCGCATATGTCCACATCGAGAATATGATGCGCCTGTGCGTAGAACGGCTCGCGCGCTTCGAGTTGGGGTGCAATAAAAGAAAGCAATTCCTGCTCTGTTTTGCCTTGCAGAACAGGTCGTTCGCTAAGGTCAGTAAGACTCAGTCGTTTAGCCAGATGCTCCGGTTTCCAACGGATATAAATACTGGTACCCAACTCCTTCAAACAATCCATGTTATCTTCCCAGCAGGGATATCCTCCTCCGGTAGCATAAATAATTTTCTCAAAGGGAATCTGGTCCGCCAAATCCTCTACCACATATTTTTCCTTCTTCCGGAAATCCTCAATACCAAACGCACGGATATATTCCGCCGTTGAATAGCCATGTATTTCCTTGAACGCTTCATCCAAGTCAACGAAATGCCATCCGAGTTTCTCGGCCAGCAAACGTCCGGCAGTAGTTTTACCGGCGCCCATATAGCCAACTAAATAGACAGGGAGAGTCATGGGAGTTGAGAATTGAGAATTGAGAATTGAGAATGAAGAATGGAGAATTAGGAGTTGAGGGCGAGGGCGTAGAGTTTAAGTTGCTTGAGCATAGCCGCGACCCCGTTGGAACGAGTGGGACTGAGATGCTCACGCAGTCCTATCTCGTCAATAAAATAGAGATTAGCCTCGATAATTTCTTTTGGCGTGCGGTCATTGAGCACGCGCAGAAGCAATGCCACAATTCCTTTAACCAAAAGTGCATCCGAATAGCCGGTAAAGTGAATCACACCATCCTGCATTTTTGCCGTAAACCACACTTTAGACTGACAACCGTCAATCAAGTTCTGCTCGTTCATGTCGCTTTCGGGCATGGGTTGCAGTTCGTTTCCGAAATCAATGAGTAACTGGTATCTATCAAGCCAATCGTCAAAAGCCTCGAATTCCTCAATTACCTCATCTTGTACTTCATTGATAGAAAGCATAGTAGTATTCAGTGGTCAGTATTCAGTGGTCAGTATTCAGTAATCAGTGGTCAGTGGTCAGTTTTCAATTTTGATAATTCCGTTCTCAAAGAGCCATTTATGTCCGGCAAATTGTTCCGGCCATTGAAGATTGTGTGTTGAAACGAGCACGGTAATACCTGCCTGACTAATTGAATGGAGCAGTTCCATGATTTCCCTTCCGGTAACAGCATCGAGATTCCCTGTAGGTTCATCCGCCAGAATAATTTCCGGAGAATTGAGCAATGCTCTTGCAATCACGACACGCTGCTGCTCTCCACCCGACAATTCGTAGGGCCGTTTGTATGCTTTTGTAGCCATACCGACCTGTTCGAGCACTTCGCGCACATGATTCTTCATCAGTTTCTTGTCATGCCATCCGGTAGCCGAGAGGACGAAAAGAAGATTTTCCTCGACGGAGCGGTCCGTGAGGAGTTTGTAATCCTGGAAGATAATCCCCAATCGGCGTCTGAGATAAGGCAGTTTGCTCCGACGGATACGCGTCATATCGTATTCGAGCACTTGTGCCGAACCGGAAGCAATCGGCAAAGCTCCATAAATGGTTTTCATCAATGAAGACTTGCCGCTTCCCACCTTTCCGAGCAGATAAATCAATTCACCTTCATGCACCGTCAAATTAACGTCATGCAGGACAATTTGATCCGCCTGGTGTACCTCTACATCCCTATAGGAAATCAATTCATTTACCATTTGGTCATTTACCATTTGGTCATTTATTATTCATCTTCTTCGGCGTCGATTTGGTCTTGAATCTTAGCCAGTTGTGCTTTGAGTTCGTCAATTTTCTTCTGCATGCTATCGACGAGTTTGTTCGCCGTTTTGGATTTGGCGGTAAAGAAGAGAATATTGTTCTCGGCCGTTTTAATCTCCTGTTGCAGTCTGTCTCGCATGTGTCTTAGTCCCTCAACGCCTTGGTTTGCAGCTCTTTTAGCAAGGCGCGCGGCTCTTTCTCCGCGTTCACGCATTTTTTCTTCTTTGAACGCTTCACGCTTGGTATTGAAGAATTTATCGCAAGCCTCAGAGAACTGTTTCCACAGTTCGTCAGAGTATTTACGTGCCACAACACCCACTTCTTTCCACTCGGTTTGCAAGTCTTGCACTTTCTTTGTTGCCTCATTCCACTGGTCACGTGTCCATTCGCTGCCCTCTTCCAGTTGCTTTCCTATTTCCTGCACTTGTTCCAAGAGTGAACGTTTATGCTTCAGGTTGGTAGAGAATGTGTCACGAAGATCACGGAAGAACTCAGATTTGGCATGGAAGAAACGGTCGCATTCCGCGCGGTAAGCCTCGTAGATGGATTGGTTGTGCTTTTTCGGTGCAAAGCCTATTTTACGCCATTCATCCTGCAATGCTTGTACTTTTTCGGATTCTTCATCCCACTGTTTGACGGAAAGCGGTGTTCCGTTCACAATGGGTTCGTTGATGGCTTTGAGCTGGTCTATGATCGCCTGCTTGCGTTGCAGGTTTTCCTGCTCTTTGGCGTGGAGTTCATCAAAAAAAGCCTGATGGCGTTTGTTTACCACCGATGAAGCGGCTTTGAAGCGGTTCCATATATCCTCGCGCAGTTCACGTGCGACGGGCCCTATTTCCGCCCACTCGTCATGCAGTTGCTGCAGTGCGCGGCTGGCTTCCACTATATTGGGATTATTCTGCAGGCGTTCAGCCGCCTCGCAGAGGAGCGTTTTGAGTTCAAGATTCTTCTTGAAGTCAAGGTCACGGAGCTCGATATTGATTTTGACGAGGTCGTAGAACTGCTCCTGATATCTCTGGTAGTCTTTGCGTGTTTCCTGCACTTTGTCGGGAGCAACCGGCCCAATGGTTTTCCACTCAGCTTGCAGTTCACGCATGCGCTGGAGGTTCGCCATTACACCTTCTGTTTCGCCTTCGGAAAGCTTTTTCATCTCTTCCAAGACAGCTTGTCTGTGCTTCAGGTTTTCCGCAAATTCTTTCGCCTGTTGAGCAGCCACAACCGCCCTTTTTGCCTTGTATTGCGAGAGCAGTTCTTTGAACTGTTCTTCCAAGTTTTGATCACTTTCGGCGTCCTCATTCACATCACTGTAGAATCGTGTTTTGAGGTGATCCACCTGTTCTTTGATATCGGCATTATCCTGCTCAAGCAGGGCTTTGAGTTCCTCAATAATCTCTTGTTTAGTGTTTGCCATAATGCAAGTGTTCAGTGTTCAGTGTTCAGTTTTCAGTGGTCAGTTTTCAGAATTCCACTTTGGGAGCTTTTTTGGCGTCTTCATCCGCCTCGAAGTACGGTTTTTTCTCAAATCCGAAGAACATAGCTACTATGTTTCCGGGGAAACGCCGTACGAGCACGTTATATGCTTTTGCGACATCGTTGAACTGCTGGCGAGCAACCGTACAACGGTTCTCGGTTCCTTCGAGTTGTGACTGAAGATTCAAGAAGTTCTCGTTCGCCTTCAATTCAGGATATCTTTCCGAAACTGCCAAAAGTCTTCCGAGCGCCTGACTCAATTCGCCTTGTGCAGCTTGGAACTGGGCGAGTTGTTCCGGCGTAACATTGGAAGGGTCAATGGAAATCTGTGTAGCTTTCGCACGCGCTTCCATTGCTTGCACGAAGGTTTCCTGCTCATGCTGAGCATATCCTTTGACCGTGTTAACGAGGTTAGGCACGAGGTCTGCACGACGCTGATACTGGTTCTCAACTTGTGACCAAGCGTTCTCGACGTTCTCTTCTTGTTCTACCAGCCTGTTGTACACATTAGCTACCCAAAGGGCGAGGATTGCAACTACTCCCAGTAACACAATCCATGACATTGGTTTTTTCATATTCTTTTCAATTGTTTGTTAATTTCCTATTACACACAAAATGCGGGCACAAAATTACAAAAAAAAATTGACATATGCAAACAATGCCGTCATTTTTTTTATTTTTTCAGTAAAAAAATGCAAAAAGGGTCTAAACGAAGCTCAATAATTGCTCCCAGGAATAGATAGTAAAGGTAGCTGAATTGTTTTCCACGTCGTCTCGCCGTACAAAGAAGCAGGTGTCCAAACCCGCTTTTTGCGCTCCGATAATATCCGTAGTCATGCTATCCCCCACCATCAGTACGTCATTGGGTGTGAGCTGACAACGCCGGAGTGCCTCTTCATAAAAACGTATGTCTGGTTTATCAAAGCCTATATCAATGGAAATATAGGTGTCTTCAAAGAGGTGTAGCAGTCCTGCTTGTTCGAGTCTGCTGCGCTGCAAATGCAGGAAACTGTTGCTTGCAGCAAAAAGGCGGTATCCTTTGTCGTGCAATGTTTGCAGCGTCTCTTTGGCGCCCGGCACGAGTGTGTGCGTTTTAGCCCACGCCGCACGAAAAGCATGCTTGAAGGTGTCGGTCATAGCATCCATGTCTTCCTGTTTGACCAAGCCGCATCTCTCGATGAACTCACGCGGATAGAGTTCCATTACTTCCGCAACGGTGTGCTGCCCGTGTTTAGCCTCGGAGAAAAGGCGCCCTGAGATGGAGAAAAAGAGATCGAAGAGAGTTGAGAATTGAGAATTGAGAATGGAGAATTGAGAATTGAGCGCGGAGAGGGCGGCATTAAAAGCTTCCCGGCAACAAGGGACGTAGTCGAGAATAGTATCGTCAATATCAATAAAAATAGCTTTGTACATACTATCAGAAAATGGCTTTGTGCATCGTATCAAACAAGGGAACCCAACGGGCTCCCTTGTTGATTTGTCGGGTAGGCGAGATTCGAACTCACGACCTCCTGCTCCCAAAGCAGGCATTCTAACCGGGCTGAACTACTACCCGCACTTGTAATTCGTTTTTTCAAAAGCGGGTGCAAAGGTACAACTTTTTTTTGACATGTGCAAATAAAAAATGAAAAAAAGGCTTTTTTTTGCGATTTTGGTATGTTGGGATATCGAGAGTCTCTCGAAAATGTCTCGAAACTAATCGTGTTCGTTTTTGAGTTGTTCCTGCACCCGTTTGAAAAAGAGCATAGCTGATTTTAGATGGTTTCCGTAATTACCGAAATCAAAAGTCATGTTCGGAACATTTTTGAAGCATCGTTGCAGATGCGCGGCGCAATGGAACGTGACGACATTGTCCTTGGTTGAGTGGAAGACATAAACCGGTGTTTTCGGTGTCCATTGGGGACAAATCGAGTCTGCTCCTATGGGGTTATTATCCAAAGGATAATGCACGAGGCTGGAACGCAACAGTCCGTCGTACAGTCGTTTTGTTTCAGGCTGCGACTTGTCCATTCCCTGCGGCGTCATCCAATGCGATACGCGATGAGACGGCATGCGGAAAAAGAGATTCGTTATACTCATCTGCTTGTCGCGTATGAGTTGGTCATAGGCGCGCATCATGGCGGGCGTTAGGAAATCTTCCGGCTTGAGTTGCAAGTTATACGCCTCGGATGTACCGAGTACCAACATAGGAATGACGATTGGGAGGTAGGTAAAGTTACGCCGATTAGCATCATCGTAAGTAGCCGCGACATCGTATGGTCCACCTCCGACGAAACAGCGCTCCACGTGTATGTGGGCGTATTGCTCTTCAATGAGTTTGAGTGTCCACATAGCCGAAGCTCCTCCCTGCGAGAAGCCGATGAGATAGAGCGGCAGACGGCTATTGTCCGCCTGCGCATGAAGTGCGGCGAGCGAATCGAGGATAGGCTGAACGTACAGCAGCAAATCCAAGGTATTACGTGCTGTCAGTTCGCCGTCCAAATAAGGATGAATGCGGTTTGCGGTAAGCCCATAGCCGATATAGTCCGGCATGACGACAATATAGTCATCGCGGAAATAACGGTCTTCCCCTTTATTGCTGAGCGAGGGTGCACTCTTGTTGGCACTAATCGTGTAATGCGGAATGAGCAGGATGCCCTTTGGCTGGCGGTTTTGCGGGATAGAAATCTTGCCGGAAAGGGTGACCGAGTCGCCGTTCTGGTCCACCGAAGGATAGTAAATGACCGAGTCGATAGCAGATTGGTGCTTGGGAGTTGGGGATTGGGGTTTCGCCCATGCGTTTGAAACGAGCAACACCAAGGACAATATGGTCAGGGAAAGAAACTTCATGGAGAATGGAGAATGGAGAATTGAGAGTTGAGAATTGAGAATTAGTGGACTAAAATCTTTTTGGTAAACCATTGTCCGTCTCGGAAAGCCTTAACGAAGTAAATTCCGGTCGGAAGGCGATAGTGAAGCGTAGCGAGTTGCGAGTCAGATGCATCTTCCCATGAGCCATTGAACACACCCACCAGTTTTCCGCTGATATCCAGCAGGTAAAGCGTTGTTGGTCCGTGGAGGATGGTTTCGTCTTTGTCTATATCCTGCGCGTTGAAGGGATTAGGAATGAACTGCTCGCTCACGTTGGCTATTTCGTCCTCGTGCCAATGTCCCGAACAGTCCGGCATATAGCTGAACTCGACAATGGTTCTAACGAGCATGTCGTTGAGGTGCTCCACTTTGAGGCTGTCGGTAGTGGGTTTAAGGTGTGTATGCCCGATGCCGCTATCGTCCGTGAGGAAGAAGGATGTTCCGTTGGTAGCCAGTGCGACAGCGCGCATGAGCAGTTCCCCACTCTCTCCCAAACCGCTACACACGACGGGCACAATGCGCACACCGAGCGCGGCGGCATTGAGCACCTGCTCATGGAGCAGTTTGATAGTAGCCGAATCCTGATGGCATGGCGCATCTAAAACAAGGAACGCGATACGCGCGCGCGCTTCTTCATTCCAGCCGCTACTGTTGAGCGCCGCCATGAGTGCCTCCGGAACAGCTTCAGGATAGTCTCCTCCGCCGTTGGCCACCTGCTTGTCAATAAAGTTCTGTGTAGCTTTGATATCCTTTGTCAGCCGCGATATACGCGTCACATATTCATCTGTATGGTCACGGTAAACCACCGCTCCTGTCCGGATAGACAAACCGCCAGTAGCCTCAGTTGCACGTGCAATTACATCTTTCATTTCCGCCTGCAAATAGCGCAACTCATCCCCCATCGAGCCTGTGGCGTCAAAGACAAAGACGACATCGACGTCAGACAGTTTGCTTGCGTTTGCCTGGTCGTTGCCGACACACTCTTCGTCCACGACAACGGAATTGGGGCCATCCGACCACGGCTTAGCCGCCATTATTTTGTCATCCACGCGTACTTGCAGATTTGTTCCGACGGCCGTTTGGTCTTTGGTAATCAGGTTATACCACAGTTCAGCCGTACCGATGTTGTCCGTTACCGCCTGAAAGAGGGTGTTTCCTTCGGCATCCAATAGACTCACGGCGCGCGAAGCGACCGGATAGCCGTGTGTATCCATTACCTGCACCGTATAACGCTGGCGTGGAACTATATTCCAGTTCGACACGAACTGCTTGTGCGTGCCGTCCAACACTTTCGGCCAGAAATACCACTTGGTAAAATCATTCACCTCGCCAGCCGTCAGTTTGCCTGCACCAATAGGTGCATTGGTGGCAGGAACAGGCTTGCCAGGAGTGCCTATCGGAGCGGATTCCTCCTCTGCCAAATCCGGTAATGGAGCCGGCATGACATCTGCTACTGCCTCTTCCATGATGTATTCACGTGACATGGCAGAAGCGCCCATTGATTTCGTGGCATAAAACATGCGGTCGGAACGCCTTCCGCCTCCGGCGACATATTCATTCTTAGGCCGTTTCGTTTCTTTTTCCTTCAGCCGGACGATCAGCATCGTCACTTCCGCAGCAGGGAGCGTGAGCGGTTGGGATTTATATCCCTCACAGCTGATTTCCAGACTCTTGATGTCCTTTCGCAGATCGGATTTTAGAATAATTCTTCCGTCCCATGACGAGCGCAGCACCTTCTTGCCGATACGCACTTCGGCACCTTCCAGTAGCGCCTGTGTGCTATCCATGACGAGGATTGTGAGGTCTGAAACGGTATTGGCGGCAGGCAATGTTGTCTGGGAGTTTGTCGTTGCTGTTTGCGGGTTGGGTGCCTGACGGTTGTTTTTTGCTTTCACGCACGCGTTGGAAACACCGACAGAGAGCCATACAACGGCTGCCAGGAGAGAGAAAATTCGCTTCATTGTTTCAAATGGTTTTAAAGTCAATACTAATAGTAGTTTATTACTGACCAAGAACGTACAAATAACGTGCCATTCGGCTCAAATGGTCTAAAAAATCATTTGTACCAGAAGAAATATCGGTTTTGTTGTTTCTTTTCTTCGGGTGTGCGCGCGACATAAACCGGTTTACCTGTGTAGGGATTGATCCCTGTGTAGAACATGGTAGTCGAAAGAGTCATGGGCGTCGGCGTAAAGTCCTGAACTTGTTCCGGCCGGTAATGCATGCGCTTTGTTTCGTCCGCCAACTGGCGCATATCTTGGTTTGTGCAACCGGGATGAGAGGAGATGAAATAGGGGATTAGTTGTTGGTTCATACCTGCCTCTTTATTGATGCGCAGGAACAAGTCACGGAATTGCAAGTAATTGTTCCACTGCGGTTTACGCATTAGTTGCAGTACGCTGTCCGAGCAATGTTCAGGTGCCACTTTGAGTCGTCCGGACACATGCCGTGTGATGAGCTGCCGTGCGTATTCCTCGCTCATGAGGTCATATCGGATACCGGAACCGACGAACGCATGCTTGACGTACGGCAGTTTGTCCACCGTGCGGTAGATGTCAATAATGGGTCCGAAATCGCGGTTAAGGTTCTTGCAGATGGAGGGTTGGAGACAACTGGCTCTTGCGCATTGTTCGCATAGCGAGCGGTCTTTACCGTGCATCCGGTACATGTTCGCAGACGGTCCACCGAGGTCGGAGATAATGCCATGCCAGTCTGGTAGTCTGCTCAAACGCTCAATTTGGCGCAGAATGGATTCTTTGCTCCGGCTGACTATTTGTTTGCCCTGGTGCGCGGAAATGGTGCAGAACGAGCAACCGCCGAAACACCCGCGGTGCATGCAGACCGACCATTTGATCATATCATAGGCGGGAATACGTTTGTCTTTGTATTTGGGGTGCGGCGTGTATTGGTAAGGCAGGTCAAAAATGGCGTCTAACTGCTTGGTAGTAACGGGCGGATAGGAAGGATTAACCACTACAAACTGTTTTCCCACCGGCTGAACAAGCGTTTGCTGGAAAATCTTGTTCGACTCAATTTCAATTAACCGGAAATTCTCGGCGTGCACCCGTTTGTCCTTCACCGCCTGTTCGTGGCTTGCCAGACGAATCGCATTGGCGGGTATTTCTGCTGGATCAGAGCTGAGAAATGCCGTCTGGGGAACGTCGTGAGGAATGGAGAATTGAGAATTGAGAATTGAGAATTGAGAATTGAGAGTTGAGAGTTTTTGTGCGATTTCGGTCATTGCCTGTTCGCCCATTCCATACACCAGCAAGTCTGCCCTGCTATCGACCAAGATAGAGGGCATGAGTTTGTTCTGCCAGTAGTCATAATGGGTTAACCGCCGCATGGAAGCCTCGATGCCGCCAATGACTATGGGCACATCGGGGTAGAGTTTTTTGAGGATGTTGCAATAGGTAATGGTACAATAGTCCGGCCTCGCTCCGGCTCTGCCTTCGGGCGTATAAGCGTCATCCGAACGCTTGCGTTTGGCGGCAGTATAATGATTAACCATTGAATCCATGCTACCCGCCGAAACGGCAAAATAGAGCCTCGGTCGGCCGAACTTGGTAAAGTCGCGGTAATCCCCGTGCCAATCAGGTTGCGGCACTATCGCCACGCGGAATCCTGCTGCTTCGAGCACGCGCCCCAAAACA
>Ga0247610_10005453_pt1 | contig 13394 bp, 15 predicted proteins | sample 174DNAGHGhighgp2_FD_193483 | JGI IMG/M metagenome (GOLD analysis project Ga0247610, IMG submission 193483) | Sheep rumen microbial communities from Palmerston North, Manawatu-Wanganui, New Zealand - 1742 DNA GHGhigh gp2 | ecosystem: Host-associated > Mammals > Digestive system > Stomach > Rumen...
GGTCATAACTATGACCTCGTCCTTGGCCCCGTAGCCAACGATAAGGTCTTCACAACCGTCAACCTCTTCGAGAGTGGAGTCTTGTCCGCCGAGGCTGCCATCCTCCAGTTGAAGACCTATAAGACTTATGACCAGATGTCATTTCATACTGATAGAACGATAGGAACGCTCCGGTTTGTGGAAGCGTATGAGGTTTGAGCATCATAAATCTACACTTTTTCTCTAAAACCTATGACTCAACTCACAGATCAAGAACGGACTGCCCAGATGAATGACATGCGTTCCTTCGATGAGCAAATGCCTTGCGTGGGCATATTCTGGTACGATCCGGCCGATCGCAGTTTCTTTGGCGTGCGGAAGAAGGAGATCACTCCGCAGATGGTTGAAGAAGCGGCCGAGAAGGGGAGTCCCTTTATCAGTTATCCGGAGATGCAAGTGGAGTTGAGTGTCGATGGGGCGCGCCTGCCCGGCCGTGTGGTAAGGTCGATAGATAAGTTCATCGTTCTCGTGGGCAAATGGGCCGAGCCTATCCAGGAGGAGCTTACGGAAATGCTGGAGAAGGAATTCTCGTTGCCGTACTTTGAGTCCGTGTATGACGAGCATTGGGATTTGGGGCATGGGTGGTCTGGGGATATGCCGAGATAAATGATGTGCATTAGTCTGGCGCACCCATGTGCTATTTTTGCCGGAAACGAATTGCGTAATGACCCAGAAACATCAGATTCAGCTGTTTGAAGAGAAAAGGGTTCGGACCGTATGGGACGATCAGGAAGAGAAGTGGTACTTCTCCATTGTTGATGTATGTTGCGTCCTAACTGAGAGCAAGGACGCTCAGGCTTATTGGCGTAAGCTTAAGCAACGTCTCAAGGCTGAAGGAAATGAAACCGTGACAAATTGTCACGGTTTGAAAATGCGGGCTGCCGATGGTAGAATGCGTCTCACTGATGTGGCTGATACAGAGCAACTTTTCCGTTTGATTCAATCCATCCCTTCGCCCAAGGCCGAGCATTTCAAACAATGGATGGCTTCGGTTGCGGCCCATCGGCTTGATCAGATGCAGGATCCTGAACTTGACTTCGAGCAAGCGTATGCCGACTACCGCCGTCTGGGCTACAGCGACAAATGGATTAACCAGCGGCTCCGCAGCATCGAAGTGCGTAAAGAACTTACCGATGAGTGGAACCGGTCCGGAGTAACCGAAGGACAGCAGTACGCCACCCTTACCGACATCATCACGCAGGGCTGGAGCGACAAAACGACCAGGCAGTACAAGCACTACAAAGGGCTGAAGAAGGAAAATCTCCGCGACAACATGACGAACATCGAACTGGCTTTGAACACCCTGGCCGAAGCCTCTGTCACCGAAATCAGCAAATCTCGAGGACCGAAAGGCTTCCGCCAAAGCGCTGCCGTGGCTCGCGAAGGAAGCCAAATAGCTGGCGATGCCCGCAAGCAACTGGAGCAGCGTGTGGGTCACTCAGTCATATCCCCTGCGAAAGCCGCAGATTATCTGCCGCCGGCAGAAGACGAACGGAAGTTGCCCAAATCTGATGATTGACATTGTTACTGTCTATTCTTAGGATAATCTGAAAATGGTTAGGAAAACAGAAACAAAAAAGAAAGATTGGTTCTCTTGGATAAAGGAGAATGTCGGATGGCTCGTGGGTCTTATAACGATTGCAGGGGCAATATTCTCTTTGGGCCGTTGGACAGCCTCCCTTGAATATAAGGCGGAAATCAATGAAATTAATGCTCAACACTACAGAGAGATTACATCGTTGAGAGATGAGCAACTGAGAGAATTGTTACAATTACAATCTCAAAAACAAGAGATTCAAAATGAGCTTAACATACTTAAGAATACTTTACGAAAGGAAGAGGAGGTGAGCCATGAATAAGTTCTTTGAATATTTCAAGATTCACTATATGAAAGTTTTGTTTGTGATTGTCTTTGTTCTTTCGATTTTTTACAATGTACATTCATCACTTTATATCAGTGACTTGGAAAAACAAATTGAGTTTAGAGATTCTGTGATAAGTAATTTGACGGTTAGTGAACACATCATTAAGAGTTATTTTGATGTCTCTTATGATTCATTGAGTAATGAAACTCTTTATTCTCTAAAAAGAGAAAAATTATCTACGACAACAAGTATTAAGAAATCAGTTGACCACTATGCTGACTCCATTGTCACAAAAACTGTTTTTACAGAACGGACAGCCATTCCATCTACTGATGATATAAATATTTTAAAAAGGGAGTATAGTAATTTGGGTGGAGAATACAATAAGTTGGTAAATCAATACAATCTATTAATCGGCATGGTTAATAGTAAAACGGATTCTTTGTCAAGGGCAAAAGCGGCTCTAGGTCTTATAAATAGGTGTTTCGATATCACAATCGGTGAAAAACAAACTGATAAAGGTGTTTCCATCTTTTTAAATTCAGCTAAAGCAGATTCTGCATTTATGTTATTGTCTGTATATCGTAATGAGCTTTCGTATGATAGTGAAAAGAAAATGTGGTATGTGATAAGAGATAGGATGGCTCCTGTGAATAAAGATAATTCATCTAAGAGATAAGAGGAATTATTTAATTAATCGGTCCTTCTTTGTTTGAAACTAATTAATATTCATCGAAATAAGTTTAATAAGCGCCTTTTCCTAAGAACTAGTTATTCAATTCCAGAGTCGCATAGGTTCTGAGGGTTATTAACGAACTTTTGTTTAATGTTTTTTTTCGTATGAAATCACAATCAACAGAGACTTTGCCAGGGATTAGACCGGGCTTGGATCTAAACAAACTCCTTCCGGCAGAAAAGACGATTGTTAGCTATTTGGCTGCAAAGTATTGGTACGTTACACGTATTGATCAACTGTCTATGTCTGGAAGCCAATATAGAGTTGTTCTTATCAAACCGGTTGATTTCATAACTCAGAGTTTCAATCTATTGCGAGAAGTCATTGTCGTTTTTAGCTCATATGATTCATTTGAGCCAAGGTCCTTAGATGCCATAGAGAGATTCAATATCCCAAATATTCGTACAGAAGAGATTTGTAGTATCGTTGTCAGTCGAGATGATTCAGTGTCGGAGAAAGTTGACGCATTCCTTAATTCTAATCGGGAATCCAGAGTTATTGTCCCTTTTACATATGCGGAATTGTCGGCAGCAGAAGATCAAAGTTTTTTTCTTAACAGATTAAGAAAAGAGTTCTACAGCAGAGATCTTTTTGATATTCAGAATCCATTGAAAAGAGACTTATTCTTTTTTGGCAGAAAAGAGTTGGTAAGTTCTTTGGTTAATAAGCATCTTGCAGGGGAAAATGTCGGCCTCTTTGGACTACGTAAGACTGGGAAAACATCAATAATCTTTAGTGTCATGAGGACTTTGGATCGAAAGCAGAATATTTCGGTCTTTGTTGATTGCATGACATTGCATATGAAAAGATGGAATATTGCGCTTGCTTCAATTGTAGAAGCAGCAAGGGAGGAGAGTGGGATTGGGAAAAGCAAAATACATACTCAGGAGCAATACACAACTGAAAGTGCAGCGGATTTGTTCTTGGCAGATATCAAAAGTATTTATACCGAGAACAAGCGGAGGAGCATTTTATTGATATTTGACGAGATTGAGAATATTACATTCGGCACATCAGCATCGCCTGGATGGCGTGAGGGAACTGATTTTCTTCTGTTTTGGCAGGCGATTAGGAGCGCTTACCAAAAGCTTTTGGACAAAAAGGTTTTTACTTTTTTGATAGCTGGAACAAATCCTCGATGCGTGGAAGAAACCACTATTGCTAAAACTGATAATCCGATTTTCTCTCTGTTCTCCCCTCAATATATTGTGCCTTTTGACTTTAGTCAAACAAAAGAGATGGTTGATAGACTGGGTGGGTATATGGGGCTGAGTTTTATGCCGGATGTTGTTGCTCAGTTAGTAAATGATTTTGGTGGACACCCCTTGCTTATTAGGCAAATGTGTAGTTTTATCCACAGGAGCGTTGAACCTTCACGTCCTTTGACAATAGACAAGTATCTGTATCAAGAGAAAAAGGAATTGTTCTATTCTAACGATAGCGGTTTTATCCGGTATGCGCGGATGATAATGGAAGTTTTGGAAACTTGGTATAAGGAGGAATATTCCTTGTTGACTTATCTCGCTGTCGGAAATATTCAAGAGTTCGAGGAATATGCAAGAGAAGTTCCTGAATACGTTGCTCATCTTCTGCATTATGGGATTATAGCAAAGGGAAGAGATAACAGATATCATTTCAGAATAGAAGCTCTTCAAAGGGTTTTGTCGAATGATAATAAGTATCAAAGGATTAATTTGGGAGAGGAAGAAAAACAGAAAGAGATAAGTGAAAGGCGAAATGCAATAGAACCAAAATTACGAATGCTGGTTAGACGTCAATTAAAAGCTTTTTTCGGTGAAGCGGAAGCAAAGGAAAAGATTGTTAAAGCGATATATAAAAAAGACGCTCGGAAGCATGATAGTTCTCCTTATGCGGATTATTTTGACCCCAATAAACATAGCATCTATTTCAAAACTCTATTTGAGCTGATTGAATCAAATTACGATTGTTTCAAGAATATTTTTGATACGGATTTAGAGATATTCAAAGCAAAGGCGAGTCTCTTAAATTACTATAGAAAGCCGGATGCTCATGCTGCATCAATGCCTGATTCGGATTTTAATACTTTTCGAGGGGCAATGCAGTGGCTTGAAGAAAAGGTGAATGAGTTTTGAAGCATTTATGGTTTTTGGGGTGTTTTTTATGGGACCTCAGTACACCAAAATAATGACAGTTGCGTACCAGATTCCCCCTTCGAAGCAACCACGGGGGACTTGCAATCGGTTTTAATCGGATATCTTTCTTGGCATTGGATGTTGTTGAGATTAAACAGTTTGAAACCTATCGGAGATTGTTTCTCCGGGAAGTAGTGTAATCATGTAATATAGATTATGTTTGAATGGCTTAAAGATCATGTTTGGCTATGCACATATATTATGCTGGCTATAGCTGCTTTGACTTTCCTACTTAATTTTGTTATCAAAAAGCACAAAGCAACGAAAACGCAAACCATCAGTAAGGTCAAGCATTCCAGCGTTAACCAAGCCGGTGGCAATATCGCTATTGTAAAAGAAGAGAATGAGTGATAGACAAGACATATCTAGAATCCAAGATTCTACTGTATATCAAGCCGGTGGCGACCTGACCATTAATCATGGCCTCAGTGCCTCTGACGTGATGGCCATTGTCAAGTCGGTCGTATCCTCAGAATTAGCCATCTACTCCCAAAATGCGGAAAAGCGAGCGGAAGAAAGGCTTAACCAATTCTCGGAAGACCTTGTAGAACAACTTGCACAAAAAGTAGCAGATAAGTTAAATCGATTCAATGAACCAGCTCTCCAGTTTGCCGTCAAGGAGGCTGCTTTGAGTTTTGTGAAGTCAGGAATAGAGCCGGATAAAAAAGCTCTTATTGATTTAATGATTGAAAGAGTTAAGGTTGATGAGAATACCACTAGACAAAAACTCATTGACCAAGCTTTACGAATTGTTCCAATCTTATCTCAAGAGTGTTTGGATCTATTGTGTATCCTTGTGTTTAGGAATCTTCAGCATTTTGGCCCTATAGATCAGATTCTCCCATGGTATAAATCTATAAATGACGTTATAGACCGTGTGTCAGGAATCAGAAAATTGGATATTGCTTTTCTTTCCCAATCTGGGTGCGCCATTGCGTTGCCGGGTATTACCTATTCGAAAAAGTGTTGTGACTTGTTTTTAGGTTATTATGACCTTCTGTTTCGTCATCCGGCTTCATATGACGAGTCCTGTGCGTTTAAGGGTAAATACGGCATCTCTGTTTCAAAAGATGGTGTAACCCTTAGAAGACCGACATCCTGGAATGATGAGACTTTTTTTACTTTTTTAGCAACGTTCTCATACCATATGGACGGGACTCTTTCTTTTAATGTGACAGATAGTAATTTGTTGTTTTCCACACTCCATAAGGTAGGATTAGATTATATGAAGTCGGATGTTGAAAAGCTAATTATAGCATCCCCTAAGTACTCGCAGCAAGAAGTAAAAGATTATTTAATTAGTATTAATCCTAGTTGGGATTCTGCAATCAGTCTGTTGGATAAAGACGAGATCTGTTCTATTAAACTCTTACCGGTAGGCGAGTATATAGGGACTCGCCAGTTATCAATGCTTTTAGGAAGGGAAGTCCCCTTCGAAGCGTTCTATCCGGGATAGTGGTTATCCAATTTGATTTCGAAAAAGCCATTGTTTTTAAAGAACTGATTGTTTTCGATAAAAGACGAGATATGAAAAATTATACACTGAATTTTAACGGATATTGGAGAGAGTCGAGAAAAGAAAGCGTCCCTGCGGTTCCAGGTGTCTATCTTGTATATCGTTGTGTGTACAATTCTCAGTCAAGGACAGTTACATTGCGAGAATTGATTTATATTGGTAAAGCAAATAATGTCAACAGGCGAGTGGCCGAGCACTCTTCTAGTCTTGATTTTCAAGGCGAATTACAGGCAGGGGAGCAGATTTGCTATTCTGTTGCGGAGGTTAGCATGTCTGATCTATCTTTAGTTGAGAACGCCCTCATTTTTGCTCAAAAACCACGTTTGAATGAAAAGGGGAAAGATTCTTTTAATTATCCGGATTCTAGCTTTAATATTGTTGGAAGGTGTGCTCTTTTAAAGTTGGTGTCATTTAGCATTACTAACCCATAAACCATGACACGGATTAACGAGAATAGATATATCTCCTGGGATAAGGATTCAGAGAGGCTCCTTCTGTATGCGGATATTATGGGCTTCAAGGATAGGACCTTCCGCTGTTCGCATGAGCAACTAAAGAAGGATTTTTCTAGTTTTCGAAAGAAGTGGGATCGGCAGATTAAACCATTGTTTGACAATACCGATTATTTGAAGTTCGTACAGTTCTCAGATTCTTTTCTGATTATGGCGAAGGGAGTTGATGGGAAAATGTTCAATTTAATCTCAAAGGCTGCGGTGAGACTGATGCAGGTTGCCCTTGAGATGGGCTTTCCTATCAAAGGCGTATTAGCACAAGGGATTTTTACTTTTAGCAGTGATATGCAATTGTATTTCGGACGTCCTCTCGTTGATGCGGCTGTGCTTCATGACCAACTCAAGTTCTATGGGATTGCTGTTCATCACTCGGCAGAAAAGACTGTTAAAGAGTTTATGTCGGTGGATAACCCATATTTCAATTCAAAGATTGCTATCAAAACAGGTAAGGTTTCCCATTATCATCTGGCTTGGCATCTTTTGAACACTCTGCTTGATAGTTCGGATAATTCAAAACAATGTGAAAAATGGCTATCAAAGATTGCAGAGGGAGTATCTGGAGAACCTAGGATTTATATTGATAATACTCTCGACATCATTCATCAGGATAAACTCGAAGATCATGGTGGGGATGCGGGAGTTGTCTTTCCGTAATCTCGTCGAATATTGATGAGTAGTATAACAGTATTTGGTCTTATTTGTTCCTTTTCGGCTCATCGAAATGTCAACCATGAAAGGCCTCGTCCTCGCCGGCGGCTCCGGCACAAGATTATACCCCATTGCCCTGGGAGTCAGCAAGCAACTTCTGCCCATCTATGATAGGCCGATGATGTATGATCCCACCAGCTGCTGATGCCGATAGGGGAAACCCGGATGTCCAACATAGAGATGCGCCACAAGAATTAGTCGTCAGATCGTTTAGGTCGATAGCCCAATCATCACGTTTGAACCCATGCCCACCCAAGTCAACACCCAACGCATAGCCAAGAACACCCAGCTCCTGTACGGCCGGATGCTGATAATTATGGCAGTAACGCTGTACACGAACCAATTGGTGCTCAAAACGCTTTTGGAGCAAAGAATTCAGTATGAAAAGGTCGCGGGTGGATTTGTTAATGCATGATTCGCAATGGGTCGATACAGGCGCCAACACAGCGAAACGCGATGCTTGCATTTGAGAAGGGTAACCATGAAGTGAATGAATCAGACATCGCGAACTCTAATCTGCTAGATGAATAGAAGCGAATATAGTGTTTTTGTTTCACTCAGATTAATTCACCGTACTATCTGAGATTATGGTCGCAATATATCAATGACTTATATCTCAGATCAGAACTAATAGCCAGATGAACGCTGAAGATCTCTTTTTTGAGTGCAAATATTACGTAAGTGAGCTTAAGGAACGATGCGTACATTTAATGCGTAATAGAGAGTATTCACAAACTGCGAAGTATCCATTTAAGTTGATGTCATTTATCAACTCTATGAATTGGAGAATGTATGAAACTGCCCGTGCAGCTATTCTTTTGATGGAGAATAATCTGGTTCTGCCTTCGTTAGGCTTAGTTAGGGCTTGTTGGGAGAATATGGCTGTCACATACGAATTAATGGTTCTTGTCAGAACTTGTTGTGAAAAGAGCATAATTGATGACAGCGTGGATGTCACGTTAATGAGGGCGATGTTTTCAAACCGATATGAAAAAGGTGATCAGTATGTAAGTGCAGAGCATTATGAGGCTTTTAAAGATTATAGAGCTAAGAATATCTTGACGTTGATACAAAAAGTTGAAAAAGATTATCCCGAGACCAAGAACTTTTATAGTAATCTTTGTGAATTCGTTCATCCGAATGGAGACGGAGTCGTTGGGAGTTATTCACAATTGGACGAAGTGTCGGATATGACATTCTTTGGGCCTCAGATTAACACAGAGTCCCCACTTTTCCCTGCATTCATTACGACGTTATCATGCGCAGTTTCATTATATTTAAGTTTTGAAGGAAGTATAACAGCGAATATGTCAACGTTTGCTGGACTCTGTGAAATCAACCTAAAACAGTAAAGGCCAACCACTGTACAGCCCTATGTCGATTCTCAATGTTTCATATTATACGTCTTCACAGGACAAAAAGCCAAGGATAATACCTCTTGAAGAAGTTATCTCGGATTTCAAGTCTGGCCGGTATGCAGCACAAATACGTCATGTCCGCGAGGTCTTGAAGCAACAGGGAGTAGATGAATATAGAGCGGCAAAAAAGACCCTTCCCGCGATAGCATTTTGTGGTGAGTTTGTGGGCGGTCACTCCAAGAATAATCTTGTCCGTTCGAACGATATGCTGGTTTTTGATATAGACCATTTATCTGATAATGAAATGATAGAGGCTAAGGAGAAGATGTCTGAAGATAACTACATCCTAGCCTTTTGGGTCTCGCCGTCTGGAAATGGGTATAAAGGACTGATTCGAATCTCTTATCTGAACGTTCTTGAAGATTCAAGTTTGGATGTTCTTTACAAGAAAGCGTTCGAAATAGTTACAGAATATTTTCATAAGCAGTTTGATATTGATTTGGACATCAATTGTTCAGACTATTCACGGATTTGCTATGTTTGCTGGGATGAGAATCTGTTTTATAACGAACATGCAGAAACGTTTTCGGTCGATTGTTCAACAGTGCAGCAAAAAAAGATATATAAGCCTGTTGATAAAGGATCAGTTATAACGGTACCTCATAATGTGAGGTGTTTTAAATCGGTGAATGTACCAGGTAAGAACAGTCAACGCTCGCGAAAGATTGTCGGTTCTATTATTAAATACCTGTCGAAACGGAATCTTTCCATTACGGCTACGTATGATGAGTGGCTTCGGGTTGGTTTTGCTATTGCAAGTACGTTTAACTATGATCTTGGTCTTAAGTACTATTTGGCTTTAAGTCGCTTGGATAAAGGGAAATTCAATGAAGATCAGTGTATTAGAAAGCTACAAGAGTGCTATATGACCGGAACAGGGGAAGTTACTCTTGGGACCATTATTGATCTGGCTCAGAAGAAAGGATATGAGTATAAAGGCAGTTCTGAAGATTCATGAATCAATTCATGAGTATGTATGGACGGATAAGTCGCTAATTGGCCTGTCTCCTTCGGGAGTGTGCCCCGTCTATTTCACTGGTCAATAACAACTCGCTTAGGCGAGCTTTTGTGGCAGAGTATTTACGCTAAACTCGGAACTGCCTTTTTTCTTCACTATGGAATCATTCGTTGAATTCGTGACAGATAAACGCATCATTGAATGCCTTTGCCGAAAACGTGCTTCAGAGGCTGGGAAACGTCATGATGCGCATCACCGTCACGCTCTTTCCTCGGATAAGAAGATACCAGATGTTTCTCATATAGTGTATAGTCTTACACCTCCTCGTCGTCAGTGGATCCATCTTGGCGAAAAAGGGCGACTTACTGCTGCACTAGGAGGGAGACGACAAACGATTTCAACGGAGGAACGAACTTATCGTTCTGTGTTATGGACGATCATGCGGGATATGGAAAATGCATCCGATGCTCCGTATCTACAAGAACTCAAGTCTTTTATTCGAGGACTGAAAGATAGAATCCAAGATCCAGAATATTCTATCGAAACACCGAGGACCATTCCAATACTGAAAAAGAGGAAAGATGGGGCAAAGGACGAATACCGTCCTATATGCTTGTTTGAGAATCTCTATGATGCAATAATCATCATTCTTTCTAACCGTTATCTTTCAAAACTATTTGATGGCTATTTCTATGAAGATTCACTGGCGTTTCGGCCGAAGAGGCGATTCCATGGAAAGATAGTCACCACCTTCCACCATGATGCTATTAGTTTAATCACGAATTATCTTGAGCACAATAGAGGAAGAAGTATCTACGTCGCAGAATGCGATATGCAGAAGTTTTATGATACGGTTAATCATGAGGTCGTACGAGAAGAGTTTTCTAAGTTAATCACTCTTTCACGCGAGGATAATCCTGGAATTTGCTTTGATGAGATTACGCACATCTTCAATTCCTATCTCGATTGCTATAATTTTACTGAATGTGTCTGGCGCAAGAATACCGATACTGACTATTGGGAACAAAATGGTGTTGAGAATGGCATGTTTGGCTGGGTGAAGGAGTATCAAACAAGGGCAGATTCTCCTAGGGCTAAGATGCCTGATGTGGGCGTTCCGCAAGGTGGTGCTATTTCTGGTCTCATTGCTAACATCGTTATCAATCGAGTCGATGGGGTTATCTCAAAAAAACTTCATCACGACAATGATTTGTATGTTCGCTATTGTGACGACATGCTGCTCCTGTCAACGAACAAGAGAAGATGCGGCCGACTGTTTCGTTTGTACACTAAAGAGATTAAGAAAGCCAAGTTGATGCCTCATCCTCGTGGAACTCTAGAATTCGGGACTTCCGATTACTGGAACACAAAAACAAAGCCTGTTTATAAATGGGTTCAAAATGACTTGATTTCGGGTTCTCGTTGGATAGGGTTTGTTGGATATGAAATGAACCGAATGGGGGAGATTCGCATCAGAAAAGCTTCGTTAAAGAAGGAGAAACGAAAGCAACGTAAAGTCATAAATGACATCTTCTCATTGACTTATAGAAAGCATCGTGTCAATGACAAGTCCATGACGCAATCTTACCGTAGCACACTAGTATCAATGGCCGTAGGGCGCGTAACGTTGTGGAACTATCAAACTTTGAAGAATGAGTATTGTTGGATTAACGGGTTTAGAATGCTAAATGATAATCCAACAGTAAGAATGCAGATCAGGGATCTTGACCGTTGCCGTAACCGAGTCATTCGACGTGCCAGAGTTGGGCTTGCAAGGTTGGACTCAATCGTAGGAGGAACAATTGCCAAAGAAGGGGACAATCCAAAAAATGAGAATAAAGAACAGTCTCCAGTCGACTATTACGGGAAACCCTTTAGTTACTATTACCATTTTCAAAAAAATCTGAAGGATGAAATGTGTGATTAGTCTGTAATATCATTTATTATTGAGATACTTCATATATGCCCACCCCCGTCAACCCCCAACGCATAACCAAGAACACCCCGCTCCTGTCCGGCCTCCTGCTGCTGATCATGGCGGTGTCGCTGTATATAGCCAGGTCGTTCTCAATACGCATGGGGCCGAGGATTACGGCATCTACAATGCCCAGGGTGGCATTGTGCCGATGTTCGCTCCCCTCAATAGGCCGATGGTGACGTCAACTCAGCGATATTTGACATTTGAGTCGGGAAAGAATTAGCTCCTAATACCAATAGGGCCAAATCGCGTTTTCACAAAGATTAAATCATTATCTGTCATATAACCCTAACCCTCCCCAAAAGATCCCCTCTTCCTCGCCACCCTTACCGCTGGCCTCCCCGCCTCCAACCTGTGCTAGGCCATTCTTAACCAGGGCTATAGGAGCCACTGCCTGGACGATCTGTCCACGGGCAAGTAGGCCCATGAGGATATCTTCATCACCCCCCTTCTCCCCATCAACGACACCCACGCTGGCGTATGACCCCATCAGCGGGCTGATGCTGGCGGGAGGGACGGGACGGATGAGCTTTGGGGTTAGTTAGGAGATTGTTCAGGCCGATGGCCAATTCCCCATGCGAATCGTGGAGACCGTCGATAGAAGATTATCCCCCAAATAATAACGCCCGTTTCCGGCACCCTCCCAAGCCCTCAAACTGTGCCCGCAGACAAAGGCGTTTGGGAGGGATCCGGAGGAGTTCGAGGCGATCGTTCGCCTGACCGGCCGTCTTCAATCGCAAACTACCTTTAAAATCCGCTGAATGAGCGGATTTTTTTATTGTCAATCCGAAAGCGGAAAGGAAATAAATCCGATTTTTAATCGTATCTTTGCAAAACAAATCAGGAAGTACCGCGTAGCGGTAACGCTTCTGCCCGCTAGGGGCCTCTTGGATAGGGGGCCGCTTTGGGTGGTTTATGTCCTTGCTTGATGGAAAAACGGGCGAGGAATATGAGATTTTGTCAATATAGTTATGCCAACAAAAAACCTCCCCCAATCCCTCCTCATCACCGGCTCCGCCGGCTTCATAGGCTCCAACCTCGTGCTGCGGCTCCTGGATGCCCAAGAGCCTCTCAGCATCGTCGGCCTTGACAACCTGAACGACTACTACGATCCTTCGCTCAAGGAGTACCGCCTGGGCGAAATCCAGAAAAAGGCCGCAAAAGCCCCGAGGCACACCTACCAGTTCATCAAGGGCGACCTTGCCGACAAGGCCCTCATCGACAGACTCTTCGCGGAGAACCAGTTCGATATCGTCGTAAACCTCGCGGCGCAGGCGGGGGTCCGGTACAGCATCGAGAACCCGGATGCGTACATCCAGAGCAATCTGATCGGGTTCTACAACATCCTGGAGGCGTGCCGGCACTCGTATGACGGCATTCCCGGGTCAACCGAGACCGGGAATCCCGGATACCAGGGTGTCCAGCACCTGGTCTATGCCAGCTCCAGCAGCGTCTACGGCGGCAACAAGAAAGTCCCGTTCAGCACGGAC
>Ga0247610_10005454_pt1 | contig 13394 bp, 12 predicted proteins | sample 174DNAGHGhighgp2_FD_193483 | JGI IMG/M metagenome (GOLD analysis project Ga0247610, IMG submission 193483) | Sheep rumen microbial communities from Palmerston North, Manawatu-Wanganui, New Zealand - 1742 DNA GHGhigh gp2 | ecosystem: Host-associated > Mammals > Digestive system > Stomach > Rumen...
GTTATTGTCCTCTGAATGACGAATTATATTTATCCCCTTGCCCCTTTTATTAACCCATGTGTATTTACTTTGACTTTAAAACATGGTATTTTATAGATGAAAAGCGGAAGGGAAGAGCATGTTTCAGAAGAATTTAGAAAATATTAACAATGAGGCATTAAAAGAGCGTCTAAGCAAACTAAAACTTGAAGAAACCAGGTGGAATATGTCATATTGTATGACACCATCTAATGATTACTTAATCATGAAAAACGATATTCCTCTTGATGATATTGAAAATCCGAGAAAAGCAATCCAAGATATGTTCAAATCTATGATTAAACAGCCAATGGGTGCAAATGATATCATAATAACATTCGGTATTGGTTTGTGTTACCTTCTGGATGAAACATTTAACACCTATCCTTCCAAAATTTTTGTTTATGAACCGGACATAAATCTTTTGCATTTTGTTTTGAACAACGTTGATATTTCGGAACATTTGTCAAGCGGACGTGTTTATATGACAGACAGGCTGGATGAGCTTTTGGCAAAACTTGCAGAAACATATATTACTAAAGATAAAGTGGAAGTTGTTTATCTTAAAAACTATGCAATTGTTAAAAACCAAGAATTATTAGAACTGACTCAAAAAGTTTATGAAACCTGCAAGAGCAAGATGATTGATGTCAGTACAATTATTAAGTATTCAAAAAATTGGGTTATTAATACAATTAAAAATATTGGTTTAATAAACAACAAAGAAGTATACAAACTCTCTGATATAGAAAATAAATTTATAGGGCAATCAGCTTTAATTGTTGCAGCAGGTCCGTCATTCAGTGATGATATTGAAAAGATTAAAGCTAACAGAGATAAATTTGTTCTTTTTGTTGTAAATAAGGTGTTGAGACAAGTTCTTGAATCAGGAATTACTCCGGATTTTGTTGTATGTCTTGATGCGGAAAATGTAGAAAAAACATTTGACGGATTAGATGAGTATCTGCCAAAGATTAACTGTATTACTGATGTTAAAGCATCTTCCTGTGTTTTTGAGAAAAATTTTAAAAAGATTTTTGTTACTTTTTCAGAAAACGAAATGGTTACAAAAAAACTAAAAGAATTTAATTCGTCAATAAAAACTTATGAAACAGGTGGTTCTGCCGCTACCATGGCTTTTGTTGCAGCCGTAAAAATGGGATTCAGCAAGGTTATCTTCTCCGGTTTGGATTTGGCATTTAAAAATAATGTTATGTATTCAACTGGTGAAGAAATTCAAAAAATTGATGATAGCACTATGAAGTTCTTTTCAAAGGATAAAAAATTAACGGAAGTTCCTTCTGTTACGGGGGCAAACGTGTTAACGAGAGAAGACTATGCTGCATTTATAAAACATTTTGAAACTCTTGTAAAAGAAATGAATTACCAAGGTGCATATTATACAACTAGTTTTGGTGCAAAAATTGAAGGAATGAAAAATAAGCCTCTTGATGAGATATCACTCTTGGTAACATCCAACACAACGTCAATTATATTGGGCGATGCAAAGCCGTTCAAAATAGAAACAAAAGAATGGACTCAAGCGGAATTATATCTTATTAATGCAGTTATTTCGCTTTTATCAAATGAAACTTTTTCACCGGCTTTGGTATCGGCTATAGTAAAATCGCCAATTTTATACGAGTATCTTCAAGCCGATATTTTAAAAGTGCTCCAATCAAGAATGGATGAAGGTTTGGCAGAAGAGTTTTTAGAAAAAACAAAATCTGCTATAAAAGAAGTCGTAGATATATTACAAAAAAATAGGTTGATATAGCATGAAAAAGAAATTATTAGTATTAGGTTTGGCATTATTAATGCAGACAGGCATGGTTTTTGCAAATACACAAGTTAAAGTTGCATCAATGAATGAATTTAAAACAGCAGCTCCTTCAAAAACTTTGAATGTGGAAGTTTTGGAAGAAGCAGGCTTTGGGGATTATACTCTTAAAGCAGGTGATGTAATTAATTGTGCGGTTATTGATGTGGACAAACCAAAAAGAGGAAAAAGGGATGCTTCTTTTTATGTTCAGGCAGTGTCTTTTGAATCAAACGGCGGTGTAACTAAATTAGACAAAGCATATATCGGGAAATATTCAAAAACGGTATTATCTAAAGAAGAATTAAAAAATATAGATTATGCAAAAGTAGCTGAAAAAACTGTGTTAACGGTAGGAAATTATTTTGTTAAGGGGCTTTCAACAGGCGTAGCTTTTGTTCAAGGAGTTGCGGAAAACAAAGATGACGGAAGAATAAAATCAGGTGTTAAAAAAGCATATAAAGAATCACCGTTATCTTATGTAGAAAAAGGTACTGACTTGGACATAAAACCAAACGATACATTTTATCTTGTGTTCAAGATAGTTGATCAGAATGCAGAAGCACCTAATTATTCGTATCAAGAAAACGCTCAATAAAGTTAAAGTTTTACGTTTTATGCACCAAAAGATTTCTTTTGGTGCATAAATTATTAAGTTTTTTTACAAATTATACTTACAATTTTTATTTTGATAATTTTTTTGGTAATATGGTTGTAAATTACAACCTAACAGTCAGAGAGTTAATAAAATTGGGAGTATAGATTTATGAAGAAGATTATTAGTGCGCTATTGTCGTTAATGATTTTTGTTATGTATTCAGGCGTAGCTTTGGCCGCACAAAAAACTACAAAAGCCACTTCTAAACAAAAAGCGCCGCAAGCAGTAACTGTTCAACAAAGCGAAGCGGCTATAAAAGCAAAAAAACAAGCTGTTGCAACTCAAAAGGCTCAAATGCAGCAAATGCAGCAAATGGCAGCAGCTGCAAAATCTCATATTAAGGCTGCTCCGAATGCAAAGCCTATTGAACTTGCATTCGTTTTCGACGGACCATCAGATAAAAATCAACAGGTTTTGGAACAATTCCAAAAAACAATTAAAATTCAATTATTACCTGATTATATTGCAAGTTTTCCTAAAGACTTAGTATTTACAGGCAATTGGACTGAAAAAGGTGCAATCGCCGCTTCTGATAAGGCACTTGCTTCACGTGCAAGAATGATTATTTCTCTAGGTTATTTATCAAGTAATTATTATTCAGGCAAGAAAAATAAAAATAAATATGTTATAACTATTGACCAATACGGACTTAGAGATTTTGGTGACAATTTCTTTAACCCGATTCAACAAATGACTAGCGACTTTGTAACTTTTAAAGTTTTAAATCCTAACATTCATAAAACTGCAATATTAATGAACGAAACATATTATAAAACAAGAAGTGATTGGAACAGTTTTATCACAAAGAAATTATCTGAAAAGAAATGTGATTTAGCCTTTGTTGTTGTTCCTGTTAATTCAAACATAAGCTCATCACTTTCTAAAATACCAAACGATGTTGATTCAGCATTTATTACACCGCTTTATAATTTGACATCAGAACAAAGAAAAGAATTATATAAACAATTAAATTCCAGAAAACTACCTACATTCTCATCTGTAGGTAAAGAAGATGTAGAGTTAGGTGCAATGTTCGGGACTTCAACATCTGATGTTGATAAAAAACTTGCAGAGGCAACTTCATTTAACATCCACGGCGTTCTTCACGGTCAAGCCGTAAAAAGCGAAAAAATACCTTTCTATGATGATAAGATTATTTTCTACAATTCCGATACAGGTGAAGAACTCGGTTATACACCGGCTTTAAGATTATTAAATAATGCTACTGTTATTTCACATAAACCCAAAAAGATTTATGATTTGAATACTCTTATAAGTACACTTGATTCAAGCAACCTTGATATGGTTAGAAAAAAATACTTAATTGATGCAGCAAGACGTTCTGTTACAAGTGCATACTTAAGATACTTACCTACATTAAGAATGGATTTGGGATATCAAACATATAACAGTGACTATGCTCGTTCATATGCGGATATTCCTACAAGCGCAGGTGCATTTACACTTGCTTTAGATCAAGTCCTTTATTCGCCTGACTTAGTAACAAATATTATTGTTAAGCATAAAAAACTTAAGTTTAATAAAGCAGAATCTGATTTAACAAAAGCAAACACGGAATATCATGTTGCTAATTTATACATAGAAACATTGATGCTCGGTAATATGCTTAAAATTCAGGAAGAATACGTTCAAGAAACAAGAGAAAACCTTGCAATTGCACGTGTAAGAGAAAAAACAGGCAAATGCGGATATGAAGAAGTTTTCCGCTGGGCAGGTGAAGTTTCTGAAGCAGAAAAGAAATACCTTGCAATGCAGGCAGAATATAAGAATTTAAAAGTTCAAATTAATAAATTGCTTAATGCAAATCAAAAGAATGATTTTGATTTCAAACCTCTAACAGCAAATGACCCTGCATTCTTCTCATCTGATTTGCACGTAATAGACCACGTTCGTGACCAAAAGAAATTGGATCAATTTACCGATATGCTGGTACAAGAGGTTCAGTATCTTTCACCAGAAACAACAAAATTAAAAGCGGCAATTGCAATGAAAAAGGCAGAAATGTCCAATTACGGACAAAAATTCTTTATGCCGAATGCCAAGATGTCATTAGAGTACACAACTCAGTTCGGAAGAAACTTACCATATGAAAACGAAGGTCATAACCAAATGAAATATGTAGGCGGTGCATATGGTTCTGCAAAGGGTATGGCAGAAGCACCGGCAGGATATGAAATTCCATATGCACAAGGCGGTTATGAAAAAGGTTTGAATTCTCCATACTTAGGACTTAAAGAACAATCGTTCCGTTTCTTTGTCGGTGCTCAATGGAAACCGATTGAAGGCGGTCACAAGTTTGCAGAAATTGCAAGATGCAAATCTGAGTTAAACGAATTAAACGCATATTTAGAAGAAGTTAACACTGAAATAGAAATGCAGGTTCGCTCAGTTGTCAACCGCGCAATTTCTAAATACTTTATGATTGAAAAATCTTATAAAGCAATGTTCGCAGAAGAAGAAAACTACGAAATGGTTAAGGCTAAATATTTAAGAGGCGAATGTCCTATTAATCAGTTAGCAGATGCTCAAAAGCTTTATTTAAAAGCTAAAACAGATGCAATAAACTCTCAATATGATTTCTTTAAAGAACTTATTTGGGTTCAAAGAGGACTTTTATCGGTTAACTGGATGAATGCAACGGATGAAGCTAAAAAATGGATTAATAATATTCCAAACGTTCTTCCGGCAGAACCTGATTTCGCTCTGTAAAAACAATTTTTATTTCGTATAACTCCAAACTAACGAGTCAAGACAAATTGACTCGTTAGTTTTTATTGGAAAATAAATATCCCCAATCGGTTAATTATAAAAATCTTTCTTTGGATTTTAATTATTAACACAAAGGGGATTTTATGAAAAAACTTTTATTATTTTTTATTTTAAGCTGTACGTCGGTCTTTGCTTACCCGTATTACAATACATACAACAATTCTTATCGTCCTCAGATTGCAAACAGATATGCATACTATAATTATCCGCACTCGTATTATAATATGCATAAAAACTACGGATTTTCGGATATACAAGCCCTTGAAAAATATGCATTAGACAGAAGTTATTCAAGAGATAATAACTTGGCACGCTTACAAAGGTTAGAAATGCAGGCATTTGGTGCAGTACAACAGGGAGACCCATATACAAGATACAAAAATGTGCGCTCTGCCTTGCTTTCAAGGCCAAAACAAAATTATAAAACATCCGTTCTGAGAACTCTCAGTGATTATTTTTCGGGACAATTAACGGGATATACGCCGTCGGTTGATAATTACAGTTTGGAAAATGATAATTTTAGTGTTTCACCGTCTTTCGGACAAAGTTTTGATACAAACTACAGAACTCCTTTTGGAAGAGGGCAGAGAACATATAATTACGGAGCGGGATCTTCAAGCAGCGTAAGAATACTCGATTAGAGACCTCTTTCCGGAAATGCGGAATTAGATTTTACAATTTCGTAGTATTCATTTTTATCGATATTAACGCCCATGTTTTTAATATCAATAGTAAACTTTTTTTTCTTTTTCTTTTTAGGTTTATTTTCTTCCATAAATTATTTTATTATTTCGTTGTTTTCGCCTGCTTGAACGATAGTTGGTTTATGAGTTGTTATTTCTTCTTCTGTTAAAAGAGCATATGTTACAATAATAATTTTATCGCCTTTTTGTGCTTTTCTTGCAGCGGCACCGTTGAGGCAGAAACATTTTGAACCGCGTTTTCCTTTAATAGCGTAGGTTTGAAATCTTTCACCGTTATTAACGTTTAGAATTTCTACTTTTTCCCACTCTCTTATTTTTGCAAGTTCCAAAAATTCTTCATCTATAGTTATCGAGCCAACATAATTGAGATTTGCATCCGTAACAGTTGCTCTGTGTATTTTTGAATTTAAAAATTCTCTTAGCATATTTATACCTCGCCTATTAATCTTAACATAAAAAGATAAAATGTGATTAAAAGTGAAGAATTAAAAAAGACTTTTTATTGCTTTTTCATAATCATTACTATTAAATATGTAGCTTCCTGCGACGAGTGAATTTGCTCCAAGCGAGGTGCAAATTTTTCCGGTTAAATTATTTATACCGCCGTCAACTTGTATTATTAGATTCTCATGGGCATTTTGTTTAATAACGGGAATTTTCATTGCACAATCATGAATAAAAGCTTGTCCGCCAAACCCCGGTTCAACGGTCATTATAAGAACTAAATCAACTTTATCTAAGAACGGAAAAATTTCTTCCGGTTGTGTTTTTGGTTTTATTGAAATTCCTGCTTTCAAATTGAATTTTTTAATTAAATCAATAACAAGATGTACATGTTCAGTGTTTTTGCAGGCTTCATAGTGAAAAGTTATAATATCAGAACCTGCATTAGAGAAAGGTTCAATATATTTTTCAGGATTTTCAATCATTAAATGAGTATCTAATTTTAAATCAGTAACTTTACGCAAAGATTTAACCACGGGTACTCCGATTGTAATATTCGGAACAAAATGTCCGTCCATAACATCTATATGAAGCCAATCTGCTCCAGAGTTTTTTACGGACACACACTCTTTTTCCAGATTTGCAAAATCAGCGGAAAGTATTGATGGTGAAATTATAATATTTTCCATAGGATTTATTGTATCATATATCTTGATATTTTGTTAAAAATTTAATAAAATTGATTACAGGTATATAAGGGTAAAATGGACAAGATAGAAGAAATAAAAGATTATCTGAAGAAATTAAATATATTAATAACAAACAACGCAGAATTTACTTTTATAGATGTAAATTTTGTCAAAAAAACAAAAGTTGATGATTTGTTATGTTGTATTATTGCTGTTTTGCCGGACAAATATAAAAAATTTTTAAAAACAAAAGAAGGAAAAAGACTTAGTTCTGTTATAAATTACAATATTATGATAAAAAGTTTAATCAGACCTTTTTTCTTTAATAAAAATTTCTATATGGTTGAATATAAAAAGGTTTCTGCGTGCATAAATCGTATAATTATCACTATTGAACGTGATATTGCATATTTAGAAAATAGTTCACAATAAATGTCAAAAAGCATGCGTTGACTTTTTTTGTTTGATTGATGTACAATTTTATTGGCTATCATAAGAATATACGGAGTAGAAAATGAATTCACAACAAGATGTAATATATGGTTTAATGAACGATTTAGAAGATGCGTTGGATAATAAAGGATTTCCTTTAATAGGTTTTTCTGTTGTGAAAAAAGAAACAGTTACAACACTTTTAGATAAATTATATGCTGCTCTTCCGGACGAAATTAAGGAAGCAAGAGCACTACTAAGAAGAAAAGACGAACTTCAATATGAAGCACAGCAAAAAGCTGAAAAAATAGTTTCTGATGCTCAAGCTGAAGCTAACAGATTATTGAGTGAATCTGATTTGCTTAGAGCTGTTCAAAGAGAAGCAGAAAAGATTAAAGAACAAGTTATTGCAGATTGCGAAGAGATTAAGCGAAAAGCTATAGAAGAAGCAGATGCTTTAAGAATTCAAGCTTCTGATGATGCAGCAAGAACAAGAGATGGCGCTTCCGTATATGCGGAACAGCTTCTTGCTAATTTAGAACAAAATTTAGCACAAATGCAAGAAATTGTTAAAAATGGTCAAGTTCATTTGGAAAGACGCAGAATGGAAGTTGACGAACAAAATTCAAATTTTGCAAACCAAAGAGCAGAATTTGCTCAAGATTTTAGAGTTCAATAGTTTTTAACTATTTTATAGGGGATTAAAATTATGTATCAAGTTTATATTGATAAACCGTCTTATTTTGAGCCGGATATGGCTGCTGAATTCAAAGATTTAGCAGATGCAGAAGCCTTTGCGGAAAAACAAAAAGCGGAAGATAGTGAAGTAACATATACTATTGAAGAAACAAATGGTTGTGTAAACAGTTATGGAGAACAAATTACAACTGTTGTAAAAAGAGGATAATTTAAAAAAGCAGGCGAGTAAGTTAAAACGGAAAAGGGGAACTTATTCACTTAATCACTTATTCATTATGCAAAATCTTGAACAAATAAAAAAAGCGATAGAAATTGAGATTAAATATAAGTACATTAATATCAACGGTAAATCTCGCAGTTTTTCTTCTTTTATTTGTTCTGAGTTAAGAAAAGAAATTAAGATTTCAAAAAATCCAAAATGGCAGATTCTTTTGGAACATTTTGAACATTATAATATGGATACATTGCCCCAAAGAAAGAAGTCTCTTGATAGGCTTATTTATGTTATTAAAAATAATGGCGAAGAAGAAAAAATACAAAAAGATAAAACTCTTAATTTCAAGTCGGATGTTATGTATCTTAAAGGTGTTGGTCCAAAATTAGCTTATATATTAAATAAACTTGGTATTTATACGGTTTCTGATTTGCTTTTTTATTTTCCGAGAAAATATGTTGACTATTCTTCAAGAACCCGTATCAGAGATCTGGAAGCAGGAGAAACTACAACAATATTCGGAACAATCCGCTCAGTAGAAGCGTTTACAACAAAAAATAATCTTGGTGTTTTAAAGGTTAAAATAAGTGACGGAAGCGGCAGCATTAATTTGAATTTCTTTTCAGCCCGTTCAAGCACGTATACTTTAGAAAGAATGAAGACGCAGTTTCCTAAGGGACAAGGGATTATGGTGTCAGGAGAGGTTAAACTAAATACTTATGACGGTATGCTGACTCTTGATAAGCCTACGTACTCCATTATGGAATACGAAATGACAGAAAATTCTAATCTGAATTTAGCCAGAATTGTCCCAATTTATCCATTGAGTGAAAAACTTAATATAAAAATTCTTAGAAAAGTAATATTTAATTCAATCCAGCTTTTCAAAAGAGATATTCAAACCGTTTTACCTGAATATATCGTAAAAAAATATCATTTAATGGAAAAATCGGAAGCTGTTGAACAAATTCATTTTCCTTCAGATAATGACAAACTTCAGCAGGCAAGATTTTCGCTTGTATTTGAAGAATTATTCATAATTCAGCTTCGCTTGGCATTAATAAGAGAAGAAAACAATAAACACTTGTCCTCAATTCCGCTTGAAATAAAAAAAGACGGTCTTGTTATGAAATTTATAGATGGCTTGCCGTTTAAATTAACAGGTGCGCAACAAAGAGCAGTAAATGAAATCTTGAATGACTTAAATTCTTCCAAACCAATGCAAAGACTTTTGCAGGGTGATGTAGGAAGCGGGAAGACTGTTGTAGCATGCATTATGCTTCTTGCAGCTATTGAAAACGGATATCAGGCTGCAATTATGGCACCAACAGAAATTTTAGCGCAGCAGCACTATAACAATTTAGTTTGCTGGTTAACACCGCTAGGGTTGAGTGTAGATTTATTTATTGGAAGTATAGGTAAAAAACAAAGAAGAATCTCTGAGACAAATTTAAGAAACGGACAAACAAATATTGCAGTCGGAACGCATGCGCTTATTCAGGAAGGTATAGATTTTGCAAATTTGGGAGCGGTTGTTATTGATGAACAGCACAGATTTGGTGTTAAACAAAGATTGGCTCTGAAGAAAAAATCACAAAATCCTCAAATCTTAACAATGACGGCAACTCCGATTCCGAGAACTCTTGCAATTACACTTAACGGGGATTTGGATTTGACGATTATTGATGAACTTCCAAAGGGCAGAAAACCTATTATTACAACTATGACAAATTCACGAAGACAAATTGCGGATTTAATCAGAAGAGAAGTGTCCGAAGGTCGTCAGGCTTATATTGTTTATCCGCTTATTGAAGAAAGTGAAACGCTTTCGGCAAAAGCGGCGACAATAGAAAAAGAAAAATGGGAAACAGATGTTTTTCCGGAATATAAAATAGGACTTCTTCACGGGAAACTGAAAAATGATGAAAAAGAAGAAGTAATGCGTAAATTTAAGAATAAAGAATACGATATTCTTGTGTCTACAACAGTTGTAGAAGTTGGAGTAGATGTTCCGAATGCTACGGTGATAGTCATAGAAAATGCTGAACGTTTCGGTCTTTCGCAGCTTCATCAGCTTAGAGGAAGGGTCGGCAGAAGCGATTTGCAATCCTATTGCGTACTTTCATCAAACACAAAATCTCAGGAAACGAAGGCGCGATTAAATATAATGACTCAAACTAATGACGGGTTTGTTATAGCGGAAAAAGACTTACAGTTAAGGGGACCGGGGGAATTTTTGGGAACTCGCCAAAGCGGACTTCCCGATATGATTATTGCTGATATAGTAAATGATGCAAAAATTTTGGAACAAGCAAGATTGGAAGCAATTAATTTTGTCAAAAACTATGATATTGAAAAGTTTCCTTTATTAAAAGGTGCAAAAAGTTTAAATATAGACGGTGATTTGTTTGGTGCAGGATAAGACGAAATGAATAGCATCGAGGAATGCTTATACAATCTTGTATAAGTACAAGATAGCGGTCTGTCGGTCTACGTACGTAGTACCGTCTTGCTCGTTCGCGTAGAAGGGCAATTTCGTGTTTTGCTTTCTGTGCTTTCGCACATCAGCAAAAGTTCTCCAGCCTCCGCTCACTTGCGCAAAAAAAACCGCTAAAGGTATAGCGGCGGAAAAAGGGAAAAGGGAATTAGGAAATTTAGGGAAAAATTTAAACTTAACTAAACGAATTATATGTTTTATCAATGTTATCTTTTATAACAGTTTTGATTGTTTCCATTTCTTTTTCAATAGCATTTTTTTCAGTATCTAATTTACTTAGTTCTTTATCAAATTTTGAATCCTTATCTTTTAATATTTTCAGGTTATATTCGTATTCTGCCTCTGCTCTTTTTTGATTAGTAGTATCGTCTGTTTCTATTAAGTAGTTATTATTAACTGTATTTGATACTGTTAATTCATCCCAGCCCTTAGTTGTTTCGTTATAAGAGCAAATAATAGCTCTGCCGGAAGATAATATATCATTGAACCATTTATTTGATTCGTCGCCGCAATCAGCTGCAACCGGAACTTCCATACATCCGCCGGATTCGTTAATGTTTTCCCAGAGTCTTACATAATACTGGAACTCATTTTCGTTGTACTCGTCAGTACCGTTTAAATTACCCTTCATATATGAATAAATATCATTTGGATATTTTGAGTATAATGTTTCTTTTATCTGCGTAGCATATTGTGCTTTTTCTTCGTTGTTTGCAGCACCCATATATTTTTCATATACAACTCTTAAGTTTTTATCATTTTTTGTATTTAATTGGCTTTCAATTGTGTTTTTTATTACTCTATCTAATGTTGATTTATGTCCATTAAAATTGCCATTACAATTTTTATAATAATAATTGTAATATACAAAATCACTGTATTCGTTTACAGAATCAAAACCTCTTGCTTGGGCGATATTTTCCATTTCTGCTTTCCAGTTAAAATTACTATTTTTTACATGTCTTTCGAATTCATAATAATAGTAATTGCCATATTGGTTGTCAAAACCCAGATAGTCATATAAATCTTGAATATTTGTAAAACCAAGATCATTCATAATTCCATTTTTATCTTTATCCCAATCAATTTCCGGATATTCAGCAAAATGTTTAATAAAATCTATATAATCTTCTTCAAAAACGAATCCTATGCTTCTTAAATAACTGTTAGCGCTGTTAATACCGTTTCTTGATGCCGCAGATTGCAAGTATTCATTCCAATCAATATTATTATATCCATCCAAGTGGTTTAAGAAATTATCATTAATATTATTGATAAAATCAATATAGTCATCTACAGATGCAAAACCCAAATCTTGTGCCAGATTTTTTATTTCACTATTTGCTTTAACTTCTGTTTCAATCTGTGAGCGGTCTAAGCAATTAAGTGTACCATTTTTGTATTGTTGAGCTAATTCATCTAGAGTGTATTCTGTTCCTATTTTATCCACCAATGTTAAATATTCACTGTCAGTTAAATAATCTGACATTGTATTTGTCGGAAGTCCTGCATTTTGAGTTTTATTAAGCTCATTAATATTTATACCATCCGGATAACCCATGCATTCCCATGCAAAATTAAACTTGTCATTACGGTTTGCTTTATATGCATTACATACGTTTTCAGGAAGCACAAGTTTTCCTGATTTAACATCTTTAAGTGAATATTGTTGGTATCTTGCTTCATTATATGTGCAAACATTGCTAAATGTTGCATCAAGGAATGCTTTTCCGTTTGAACCGTTATTAAAGGCTACTTGAACTTTTTTCGCATCTAATGATTTTAAATAATCCTGATATACTTCATCTTGCTGTGTAGCAAGCTGCACCTTCTTACTCATGATATTTTGTGCCTTAAACTCAACATCATGAATCTTGGAGGTGAGTGCTAATAATCTGACCTGTGAAGAAGAAGTTCCCATTTTCGGTTATTTTCCTTTATTTGTATTTCCCTTGTGACATGTATTACGGCATATTTTTGTAAAACTTTAGGGGATTTAGGACTTTTGTTACAAAAGTTTACAAATGGTATGTAAAAATAAGGGATAGGGTAAAATGTTGCTAAGAAGAGTTTTACAACAAGGGGCAAATAATGTCAGTAGAAGAATGTATCAAAGAATCAATAATTACAAAAGAAAAAATGCTGGAAGATATTAGTATTATAAAAAATATAAAAGAAGCTTCTAATGCAATAATCCGTGCTTATAAAAACGGCAATAAAGTTATGACAGCCGGAAACGGAGGTTCTACAGCAGATGCTCAGCATATTGCAGGTGAACTTGTCGGAAGATTTCAAAAAGACAGGAGAGCTCTTGATGCGATTGCGCTTACAAATGATATGTTTGTAATGACTGCCGTAAGTAATGATTTCGGATTTGACAGAGTTTTTGCAAGACAAATTCAGGCACATGGGAAAAAGGTGACATTTTTA
>Ga0247610_10005458_pt1 | contig 13390 bp, 10 predicted proteins | sample 174DNAGHGhighgp2_FD_193483 | JGI IMG/M metagenome (GOLD analysis project Ga0247610, IMG submission 193483) | Sheep rumen microbial communities from Palmerston North, Manawatu-Wanganui, New Zealand - 1742 DNA GHGhigh gp2 | ecosystem: Host-associated > Mammals > Digestive system > Stomach > Rumen...
GGGGTGGCTGATGTCGACCACGTGCAGCAGCAGGTGCGTCTCGCGGACTTCGTCGAGGGTGGACTTGAACGACTCCACCAGTCCGTGGGGCAGCTTGCGGATGAAGCCTACCGTGTCGGAGAGCAGGAACGGCAGGTTCTGGAACACGACCTTGCGGACGGTGGTGTCGAGGGTGGCGAAGAGCTTGTTCTCCACAAGGACCTCGGAGTTGCTGAGCAAGTTCATGATGGTCGATTTCCCGACGTTGGTGTAACCCACGAGGGCCACGCGGACGAACTGCTCGCGGTGACCGCGTTGGGTTTTCTTCTGTCGGTCAATGTCTTTCAACCGCTTTTCCAACAGAGAGATACGGTCGCGAATGATGCGGCGGTCGGTCTCGATCTCCTTCTCGCCGGGTCCCCTCATGCCGATGCCGCCGCGCTGTTTCTCCAAGTGTGTCCACATGCCGGTGAGGCGCGGGAGCAGGTATTTGTACTGCGCCAGCTCCACCTGCGTCTTGGCATGGGCGGTCTGCGCATGTTTGGCGAAGATGTCGAGGATGAGGTGCGTGCGGTCCATCACCTTGCATTTCGCGAGCTGCTCGATGTTGCGCTGCTGTGAGGGGGGGAGCTCGTCGTCCACCACCACCATGTCGATGTCGTGCTCGTGCACGTAGTCGGCCACTTCGCGGATTTTTCCGGAACCGAAATAGGTGCGCGTGTCAGGGTGGGCCAGGTTCTGGATGAACTTCTGCACGCATACGCCGCCCGCAGTCTCCACCAAGAAAGCCAGCTCGTCGAGGTACTCCATTGTCTTTTCCTCTGCCACGTCGGGGGTCGAGACGGCAATCAGCACGGCCGTCTCACGGTAATTGTCAGGGTATTCTATCGCCATATGTCTCTTTTAAAAGGGTCTCCAAATAAGAACGGCAAAGATAATATTTTTTGGGGAACCAGACAGCGGTGGCTTTCCGTCACGTTCCAGAGGCTTCCATAATTTTCCATACTGGCTCTCCCGGGATTCCCATTTTGTACGGCTGTTTTTCATAGATGATATGGAATCAACAGAAAATCAATAGGATAACGTTTTTTTCAATAGGGTTGCTGTAAGAAACTTCTTTCCAGATGTTTATGGTTTTTGTTGAAATGTGTTCATAACTTTTTTCCATTTATTTCCTCGTTGAAAATCAATATGATACATATGGTTTTAACTAACAATTGTTTATTTTTTCTGCGCTTGTGGAAATTAGGTTTGGAAAAATTATATTTTTGTCGTCTTGAATTGCGTGATATAAAGTATAGAATGACAACGGAATACGGATATTGGGAAGTCTCGATTGAGAAGAGCGGACGGCTGAAGCTGCCCACGGGCTTGCTGCGTTCGTTGCCGGAGGATGAGCGGAAGACGTTCTATGTCACGCATGGTTTCGGCGAGTACATCATGCTTTGGTCCGAGAAAGCCTACCGGAAGCAGATGGACTACATGAACTCCCTGGACCGGAACCTGACCCGGGTGAAGCTTTATCGAAACGCCTTCTTGCGCAACACTGCAATGGTGGAGTGCGACGCCCAAGACCGGATCGTGATCCCAAAGCCGTTGATGGATATCTATTCCATCGACAAGGAGCTGGTCATGCTTCTGGATAATGGACAGATAGAGATGTGGAACAGCAAGAAGTATCACGAGAAGTTCGACATGAGTCCTGAGGATCTGGAGAAACTCAACGAGGAGATGCACCTCGGTCACTATATAGCGGAAAAGGAGGGCTCTGATGGAATATCATAACCCTGTGCTATGTCAACTGTCTGTAGATTATTTGGTTGCGAACCCTGATGGTGTTTATGTGGATGTCACCTACGGCGGAGGAGGACATTCGCGCGAGATCCTCGGCAGGCTCGGCTGCGGCCGTCTCGTCGCGTTCGACCAGGACGCGGACGTGCAGGCGCGTCTCATTGCCGACGAACGGTTCACCTTTGTTCCCTCCAATTTCAAGAACCTCAACCGTTTCCTGAAATATCATCAGGCCTTCCCCGTTGACGGTATCCTGGCGGACCTTGGGGTTTCCTCGCACCAGTTCGACACGCCGGAGCGCGGTTTCTCCTATCGGGAGGACGGGGCTTTGGACATGCGCATGAACCGGCAGACGGGGTTGTCGGCGCAAGAGGTTGTCAACCAGTATGACGAACAGGCCTTGAGCCGGATTTTCTATCGCTACGGCGAGCTTCCGGACGGCCGTGCCCTGGCGCGGCGCATTGTGAAAGCCCGGACAGAGCAGCCCATCGCCACCACCCGTCAGCTTGCCGGTGTGTTGGAGCCCGCGTTGCTGCGCGGCAAGGAGAACAAGACCCTTTCCAAAATTTTCCAGGCTATCCGCATTGAGGTCAACCAGGAAATGGAAGTCCTGGAGGCTTTCCTGGCGCAATCCGTTGACGCGTTGAAGGTTGGCGGACGGCTGGTGGTGATTTCCTACCATTCTTTGGAAGACCGCATGGTGAAGAACTTCATGCGGGCGGGCAACTTGGACGGTGAGGTGAAGAAGGATTTCTACGGCAATCCGCAAACGCCTTTCAAGTTGATAACGCGCAAGGCAGTGCAGCCCGATTCAGAAGAGATTAGCAATAACCCCCGCGCGCGCAGCGCCAAACTGCGCGTGGCGGAGAAGATAATACCGGTCAGTCATGGAAACAACATCTAAAACGAACAGGGAGCAGCAACCGGAGAAAACCGGGTTCGGCAGGTTTTTCTCCAATATCTTCGGAGGCGAGATATTGGCGAAAAAACAGATGCGCCCGTGGTATTTCTACTTTTTCTTTGTCATCGTGCTCGTCACGCTGCTGGTGATTAGCGAGCAACGGATCAGCATGAAGCTGAAAAGGATTGTTGAACTCGAAAACACGTATAAGGCGGAAATCAGCAAGCTGAAAGCTAACAACCAGTTTATCCCGTACGAAAAGAACAAGATCCTCATCCAGAGGATGCAGGAAAGAGGCTTCATCACGGACGAGAAGCACAACTTCACGGTCAAGGAGACCCCGAAACCCGTGCAGAAACGTCGTTGGTTTAAAAGAAAGGAGCGCAAGCATGAAGACCAATAGCAAGCAAGAGACCTCCCCCTCCGTGATGCGGAGAATGACCGCCGTCTATCTGATGATGGTGCTGGTGGGCATCGCCTGCTTGGCGAAGATTCTATACCTCTCCGTCGTGGAACGCGCCCTCGCGTCGGGAACCTCTGACAAGTGCGTGGACACTACGGAACCCGGTTGGGAGGACAAGGTCACGGGCGACACCTATTGCTACGTCCGCGAAAACACCCTTCGTCCGCTTCGTGGCGAGATTTACGACGACCGGGGGCGCGTGCTTGTGGCCAACTTCACTGTGTTCGAGGTCGCCTTCGACGGCAAGGGCTTCGCACGCGAGTATCAGGACACCCTCAAGCGCAACCCGAAGGCTTACGACGAAATCTTCCGCAAACTGGCCGACGACTTCTACACCCAGTTCAAGGACAGGTTCCCGAGGTACAACGCCGACTACTACTACCAGTTCTTCACCGGCAATATCCGGAATCACCGTTATGCGACCCTCTTCCCGGTGAGGGAATGGGACGAACGGATATGGGTGACCGGAGTCGATACCGCTTTCATCAAGAACAGACCCTACTTATATAAATATGTATGGAGCGAGAAGTCGGGCGACACGGTGCGGAGGCGGACAGTTCACACCCATCTCAACTACGTCTCCACCAACGTGCGCATCAACCCTTACGGGGAGATGGCCAAGCGGACGCTCGGCGTGGAGACCCCCGACCGCCAGTACGGCCTTGAGCATTCGATGAACAGCATCCTGGCAGGGGTGGAGGGGAGCAAGAAGTATCTGGAACTGAATCACGCCAAGGTGCCGCTGCGCGACCGCCTGGATCCCGTTGACGGACATAACATCCATACAACCATAAAGCTGGAGATCCAACATGCCGTCCATAACGAACTTTCCCGGAAGCTGTCGGAACTGAATGCCGAATGGGGTTGCGCCATCGTGATGGAGACCAAGACGGGCGAAATCAAGGCCATCTCCAACCTCCGCCGCGCTGCCGCCGACGCCTCCTACTACACCGAAAGCATGGAATACGCCCTCAATGCAAAGGTGGAGCCGGGCTCCACGTTCAAGCTCGCTTCCCTGCTGGCCTATCTCGAGAAGACCCCCAACGACACGGTGGGGCGGTATCCAATCTATAACCACACGTTCGACTATCCCACCAAGTCCGGCCAAGTGAAGCATTACACGAAAGTGGACTACCAGTACCCCTCCGTGGAGGTCCCCGCCTTGGAGGTGTTCCAGCGCTCGTCCAATGTCGGCATGGCCAGCATGATCTTCGAGTCGTACGGGAAAAGAGGATTTCCGCAATATCTTGCACAACTGAGGAAAATGGGTCTCTTGGACACCCTCCACACACAACTCGGGGATGTCATGCCGGCGAAAATCAAAGACGGCACCAACGATTTCAACACCTATTACGCCACCTGCTTCGGCGCAGGCTTCAATGTCCCGATTATCCGTACATTGGTTTATTACAATGCCATCGCCAATGGCGGCAGGATGATGGCCCCCCTGTTCGTGCGCTATGTCACGGATACGTATGATACCGTCCAGCGCTTTGAGCCACAGGTGCTGATGGATTCCATAGCCTCGGCCTCTACGGTTCGCAAAGCCCGGCACTATCTGGAGCAGGTGGTGTGGGGCGAGCATGGCACGGCACGCCGGTTCCGCGACGAGAACTGCATGTTCGCGGGGAAGACGGGAACCCGTGACATATGGGATGAGACCATCCGTGACTACCGGAAGGATGTCAACGCGGTCTCGTTCTGCGGCTATTTCCCTATGGACAAGCCTCAATACACGGTCATCGTCTATATCTACGGTGTGCCGCATCACAGCACAGTGGCCGTCGACGCCTTTGCGAAAATCGCGCGCAGTATCATGAACAGCTCCAACTACAGCGCCACCCGCCGTGCCGCCGACGCGCCTTTCACCCCGATAGGACGTACCGCGCCTGTGCGCAAAAAGTACTTCAACACCCTGCTGAGCGGTTTGGGCTACGATACGGTGACTTATGAGACGACGGCTCCGTATATGCGTGTGGATAGGGCTGACACCAACCGTCACGTGACGGCTGTGGCTCTCCAGATGAAGGAGTTCCAGAAAATGCCTGATGTGCGCGGGATGCTCGCCTCCGATGCTGTCACGGAACTCATCCGTGCCGGATATGAAGTCCGTGTCATCGGCAAAGGGCGGGTCAAGTCACAAGTCCACGACAGCCAGACCGGAATTGTGAAACTTTATCTGGATCATTGAATCGTATAAACCACCATAACCATAACCTAAAACCTTTTACAAAGACAATGAAACCACTGGATATATTGCTGAAAGCGTTGCGCTCGTATGAGTTGACAGGAGAGACGGCGTGGAACGTCACGGAGATCCTGTTCGATTCGCGCAACGTGTCAGAGCAGACCGAAGGCGCGACGCAACTGTATGTGGCCCAGCGCGGTACTCAAACGGATGGACATAAATACATCGGGGCTGCCGTGGCGCAAGGGTGTCGTGCCGTAGTTTGCGAGACGTTGCCGGAAGAGATCTCGGAGAATGTCTGCTACATCAGGGTGCCCGACAGTGCCGTGGCCCTGGGACTGCTCGCTGACGCTTTTTACGACCACCCGAGCCGGAAGCTCAAACTCGTCGGCATCACCGGCACGAACGGGAAAACCACCACGGTGACGCTGCTGCACCGCCTGTTCATGCTGATGGGCCATCGCACGGGTCTGTTGTCCACCATCGTCAATCGCATTGGCGATGCGGAGGTGCCGGCGACCCACACCACGCCAGATGCAGTGGAGCTCAATCACTTGCTTTCGCAAATGGTCGAATATCAGTGTGAATACTGCTTTATGGAAGTGAGTTCCCATGCTTTGTGTCAACATCGGGTGTCTGGGTTGAGGTTTGCCGGGGCTATCTTCAGCAACATCACCCACGACCATTTGGACTTCCACAAGACTTTCGCGAACTACATTGCCGCCAAAAAGTCCTTTTTCGACAAATTGCCCAAAAGTGCCTTCGCGTTGACCAATGTGGACGACAAGAACGGCCGTGTGATGGTCCAGAACACCAAGGCAACCGTCCACACATACAGCCTGCGTACGGCTGCCGATTTCAAGGGCGTGGTGATGGAGAATGCCTTTTCGGGATTGCATATGCGCATCAACAATCGGGAAGTCTATTTCAAGCTCTGCGGCAAGTTCAATGCCTACAATCTCCTGGCTATCTATGGGACGGCGGTGCTGTTGGGGATGGAAGCGGAGACGGTGCTGACGAAGATGAGCCTGCTGGACAGCGCTGCCGGGCGTTTCCAGATGTTGCGTGCCAAGGATGGCGGAACGGCCATTGTGGATTACGCGCACACGCCTGACGCGCTGGAAAATGTGCTGAAGACCATCCGTGACATTGTCGGCAAGGAGACTGAGGTGATCACGGTTGTGGGCTGCGGCGGCGACCGAGATGCACTCAAGCGTCCGGAGATGGCAGAAATCGCATGCAAATACAGCTCAAAAGTCTTGCTGACCTCCGACAACCCGCGCACGGAAGACCCGATGGCCATCCTGGATGACATGCGGAAAGGTGTGCCGGCATCCAAGTCCCGTTACGTGTCGGTCATCGAGAACCGGCGCGAGGCCATAAAGGCAGCCTGCATGATGCTGCCGCCGGACGGGGTGCTCTTGGTGGCCGGCAAAGGTCATGAGACCTATCAGGAAATAAACCACGTGAAACACCATTTTGATGATACGGAAGAATTGAAATCCTTTCTCAATATATAGTAAATAAGTTAGTTATGTTGTATTATTTTTTTTCTTGGCTTCACGAATACAGGTATCCGGGTACCGGAATCTTCCAGTATATATCTTTCCGTTCCGCATTGGCTTTTGTCGTGGCATTGATTATCGCCATCTTTTTCGGGAAGTATTTTATCAATGTATTGAGGAAGAAACAGATAGGTGAAAGTGTCCGGGAGTTGGGCTTGGCCGGTCAAAGTGAAAAGGCCGGTACGCCGACCATGGGCGGCCTCATCATCATCGCCGCCATCTTGTTGCCCGTGCTATTGTTCTGCGATTTGAAGAATATCTACATTATCTTGATGATTTTCACTACGATATGGCTCGGAATCCTGGGCTTTTCGGACGATTATATCAAAGTCTTCAAGAAAAACAAGGATGGTCTTTCCCCGCGAAAGAAGCTGGTCGGGCAGATCCTGCTCGGCCTGGTGGTCGGCTCGGTCATGTACTTTCATCCGGATGCCGTCATTTGCGAGAAAAAAGTCCCGACAAAACAGGTGACAGAGGTCACCTCCAATGAACTTCTCCGCGTGGAGAATCAGGATAATGCGCACACCCCGAGACTTTTTGACGAGCCGCACCATTCCTCCAAGACGACCATACCGTTCTTCAAGAACCATGAGCTGGACTATTCCGTACTCACCCGTTGGTTGGGTGACAAAACCGGGAAGTGGTCGTTCCTGATTTTTATCCCGATCATTGTCTTCATCATCGCCGCAGTCTCCAACGGTGCAAACCTTACGGACGGCCTGGACGGTCTGGCGACAGGCACCACAGCCACAGTGGCGGTGGGCATTGCTTTGCTGGCCTACGTGTCGGGCAACGTGATTTTCGCCAACTATTTGGATATTATGTATATACCTAATATCGGGGAGCTTGTGATCTTCATTTCCGCCGTGATAGGGGCCTGCATCGGCTTTTACTGGTGGAACTGCTATCCGGCCCAGGTCTTCATGGGTGATACGGGCAGCCTGACGCTGGGAGGCATCGTGGCTGTCTCCTGTATCATTATCCGGAAGGAGCTCCTGATTCCGATTCTTTGCGGGGTTTACCTGGCGCAGTCCATCTCAGTGATTATGCAGGTGTCCTACTTCAAATACACGAAGAAGCGCTACGGCGAAGGCCGCCGGATTTTCAAGATGGCTCCGTTGCATCACCATTTCCAGAAGAAAGGCATGCATGAGTCCAAAATCGTGCAACGCTTCATAGTGATCAGTATGTTGCTGGCTGTACTAACCCTTGCCACACTCAAAATACGATGATTTTTAATTTCTAATCCATTAACCTTCAACTATTAACCATTAACCTAAACCAAAACCATATGCCTACAAAAAAAACGAACAGTTTCCGCTTGTTTGAACAAGCCAAAGAGACCTATAACCCGCGGGTGGGGACGCTCTCGGAGCACCTTATCCGCCTGCGTCAGAAGAACATTGCCGAGTCTTTGTCCGATTTTGAGGGGAGCGCCCATAAGCTGGAGCGTGTGAAGAGCTTTTCCGGCGTGGAGTTCATCGACGACGCGCGTTCCACCACGGCCAATGCCGTGTGGTACTCGCTGCAGTCGATGACCAGGCCCACCGTGTGGATCACCAACATTGACACACCTGAAGTCTTGACCGATGATATACTTGAGGAAGTTCGCAAGAAAGTGAAGGAAGTTGTGCTGCAAGGGGTTTACAATGTCGACGTGTATCAGAAGATTGCGGAGACGGGGGTCCCGGTGATGATGACGATGAGTATGGAGGATGCGGTGAACCACGCTTTCTATTCCTGCGAGCGGGGCGATGTGGTGCTGTATGCCCCCGGCATTCACGGCAGCGGCCAAGTCACCTACCGCGAGCGGGGCGAACGCTTCAAGGCTTCTGTCGCACAACTCTGATGCCTTATGGATACCGATATCTCTGCGGCGAAAGTCCCGTTGCTCCGGCGAATCCATTTCAAGTCCGACAAGATCATCCCCATCGTGGTGGTGTTCCTGACGGTGGTTTCTGTCGTCATGGTCTACAGTATGCGCGGCCAGGTGGTGCTGCAGCATCTCAAGCACCTGCTGTTCGGATATGTCGGGATGTTTCTGGTGTACCAGGTTGACTACCGGAAGATGGGTGTGTTCGCCCCGGTGGTTTTGGTGGTCGCCATCGTCCTGCTCGTCTTGACATTGTTCTCGGAAGCGGTTCGCGGTGTCACGATCTTCGGCCGGGACGTGCAGACGTTCTATTTCATCGGATTTCTCATCATTTTCTACATCTCCAACTACATTGCACGGCAATACCATAACCATGGGGAGCTCTCCCGGGCGAATGTCCGTTATCTGTTTCTCCTGTTAGGCGGTTTCTGCATGGGGATAGCCATCCTGAATATGTCAACGGCCATCATCCTGTTCGTCACGGGGATGGTGATCTTTTTTGTGGGCGGTTTCAAGCTTCGCGACATTGCGGGGATGGTCGGCATCGTTTCGGCATTGTTGATTTTGGCCGTGATTGTGGTGGCGAACCTGAGCGACGACAAGAAGTCGCAGATCGGCCGTATGGCAACGTTCATCAACCGTTGGGAGTATTACATCACCAAAGACAACATAGACGGATACGGTGACCAGATGATTCTGGCGCGTTCGGCCATCGCCCGCTCAGGCTTCAACCCTGCGGGGCCCGGCAAGGGCGTCATCAAGAACCGGCTGCCCGAAAAAGAGACGGACTACGCATTCGCATCCCTGTTCGAGGAGACCGGCATTGTGGTTGGCGTGGCCATCCTTTTCGCCTACCTGATTCTCTTCTACCGGGCCAGGAAGATCGCCAAAGAGGCCACGGGCGACTTCGGGAGGCTACTGGCGTTTGGCATCGGGTTCTGGTTCACCTGCCAGGCGCTCGTGCACATCGGCGTGAACTGCGAACTGCTGCCCACCACCGGGCAGACGCTGCCGTTCATCAGCAGCGGCGGAGCCTCGATCTTCGTCTCCGGCTGTGCCATGGGCATGCTCCTCAACATAGGCAAGGTCTCCTATCTCGAAAGCCGGAAAGAGGACCCGTTTGAGATGTTGAGACGATGACGCGGCAAACGACGCCCCCTAACTTCAATAATCCATAACCCATAACCACTACCGAATGATTCAAATCAACAAATTGTCGGTGAATTTCACGGGAGACTTCCTTTTCAAGGATGTCTCTTTTGTGGCAGGCGACCGCGACCGGATCGGGCTGGTCGGTCACAACGGCGCAGGCAAATCCACGCTGCTGAAGATTATCCACCGCGACATAGAACCGGCATCGGGCACCATGGTCATCACCTCCGGGCATCGCGTAGGATACCTCCCGCAGGAGCTGGTCGGAAATTCGCCGCTTTCCGTATGGGACGAGGCAGTCTCCGCATTTTCGGAAATCCAGGCCATGGAACGGAAAATGGAACGGATATCGGTGGCTCTTTCGGAGCGTGCCGACTACGAGTCCGAAGAGTATGCCCAGTTGACGCAGCAACTTTCCGATTTGAACGACCGATACCAGCATCTCGGCGGTAACACGATGGAGGCTGACACGGAGAAGGTGCTGGCGGGCATGGGCTTCCTTCGCGAGGAGTTCCACCAACCCATGTCCTCTTTCAGCAACGGCTGGCAGATGCGCGTCTGCTTGGCCAAAATCCTCCTGCAGAAACCCGAAATCATCCTGTTGGACGAGCCTACAAACCATCTCGACATCGAGTCCATCCAGTGGCTGGAGGACTACCTGGCCAACTATGACGGCTGCGTCATCCTGGTCTCCCATGACCGCGCCTTCCTCGACCGGGTGACCAACCGGACCATCGAAATCACCTTGGGTAGCATCCAAGACTATAAGTGCAGTTATTCGCAATATGTTGAACGGCGCTTGGAGCGTATTGAAAGCCAGCAGTCTGCGTATGAAAACCAGCAAAAAGAGATCGCGCAGATAGAACGCTTCATCGAACGTTTCCGCTATAAGGCCACGAAAGCGCGTCAGGTGCAGAGCCGCATCAAGATGCTGGAGAAAATGGACCGCATTGCCGTGGATGAGTACGACACCAGCTCCATCTCCTTCAAATTCCCTCCCGCACCGCATTCTGGATTAGTGGTGGTGGAAAGCAAGGGCCTCAGTCTTGGCTACGACACGAAGCCAGGTGTGCTCAATGGGGTCGATTTCCGTTTGGAACGCGGCGAGCGGGTGGCGTTTGTGGGACGCAATGGAGAAGGCAAGTCGACTATGGTGAAAGCCATTGTGGGGTCGCTTCCCCCTGAAAGCGGCGAGCTGCAGCTCGGCTACCAAGTCGTGGTCGGCTATTATGCCCAAAACCAGGCACAACTGCTGAATCCCGACAAGACGGTTTTCGAAACCATCGACGACGTCGCGGTGGGCGACATACGACCCAAAATCCGCACTATTCTCGGCAGTTTCCTTTTCGACACAGAAGATACAGAGAAGAAAGTCAGGGTGCTTTCGGGTGGCGAGAAAGCGCGGCTGGCTCTCGCCAAGCTGCTGCTCTCTCCCTTTAACCTGCTCATACTCGACGAGCCTACCAATCACCTCGACATGCCCTCCAAGGATGTGCTCAAGAATGCCTTGCTGCAATATGAGGGCAGCTTGATCCTCGTCTCCCACGACCGAGATTTTCTGCAAGGGTTGACTTCCAAGGTGTATGAGTTCAAAAACCATCAGATGCACGCCTTCACGGGCGATGTCTATGATTTCCTGGCGCAGCGTAGGATGGAGACACTGAACGAGCTGCAAAGTCGAAACGTCGCCGAGAATGGTGCCTTTGGAGAGAAAGTCTCCAGTAGCAAAGAATTGTGGGAGCAGAAAAAGCAGCGAGAGGCCGAAGACCGCAAGCGCAAGAACCGGCTCCGGAAACTGGAGGACGAGATGGCGGCCCTGCAGCAGCGGCAAACCGAAATCGAAGCGAAGCTGGCGGATCCGGAGCACTATGCTGCCGCCATCGCATCCGGGGAATTGTACCGCGACTACGAAAAGGTGAAAGAAGAACTGGAGGAGAAAGAGACGGAGTGGCTTGAATTGAGCGAATTATAATGTTCTCCAAATTCCGGACACCAAGTCAAACTCAAAATGAGCACGCTATCTGTAAAGATCACAATATCCACTTGATAATGCGGAAAAAAATATCGGGTGTTTCACAGAACATCATAGCTGTGACATTCCTTATGCATTGCAGTTCAGATGGACCTGACAATAAATTCAGGTCTCTCATAAGTTCTTCAATGGACACACGGCCTACGTTTTGTGACAGCCGACTACCACTTGCCACCAAATAATCTCGCAACTGGACCAATGAAATGTCATCATAACAGACGGAGGGGTTTCCCCTCGTGTTAAGACTCCTGTTCACTGCTCACTATTCACTTTCAGCTGGCAGGCCGTAGGTCTGCCGGGCTTGGTTGCGACTTAGAAAACTTTCCCTGTCCACAGTTGCTCTAAGAAAGCCTTGACGGGCCACACCTCCACCCCGTTGAACAGCCGGGGACGTTCCTCCAATGCCACCACAATGAGCCGACACTCCGGATGCTCTTCCTTGAATGCCTTCAACCCGCGCAAATGGCGCGATTGCACCTCGTTCGTCGATTTTATCTCAATAGCAACCTCCGCATCTCCCAGCACCGCATCCACTTCGTAATCCGTGTAGGTGTGCCAGTAAGACAACGCCTCTTTTATGCGGTGATAGCCCAAATACGCTACGATTTCCTGTATCACAAAATGCTCGAAAGCGTGGCCGAAATCCGCCGAGCCGGGTGCCAGCGAGCGACGGCCCAGCAGATAGTTGGGGATGGCTACGTCAAAATAGTAAAATTTCGGCGACTGCCGCAACTTGCGTTTCACCGTCTTGGAAAACGCAGGAATCATATAGCCTATCAAGGTCTCCTCCAAAATGGAAAAATATGCCGCCACGGTTTTTGAGTCCACCCCGCAATCCTGCGCGATGTTGCTGAAGTTGACCATCTCGCCATTGGTCAGGGCTGCAACCTCCAAGAAACGGGTGAACGTGGAGAGATTGCGCACCAAAGCTTCCGCCTTGATTTCCTCTTTCAAATATACAGCAACATAGGCTTGTAGCATCTGCCAGTATTTTTCTGATGAGGCGAGATAATGACGTGGAATCATTCCCTGATTGACCACCTTTACAATGTCGAAATCTGGAACCTCCGCGCTTGTCAGGGGATAGAAATTGGTTTCCAACGCCCTGCCTCCGAGCATATTAGCACCTCCGCGTTTGAGTTTCCGCGCACTTGACCCGCTCAGAATGAAACGGAGTCCTTTGCGCACCATCAGCCATTGCACCTCGTTCAGCAGAATGGGCAGCGACTGCACCTCGTCGATGATAACCAGCGTGTCCGGGTCACACATTTCCAACTCCTGCCTCAACAGGGAAGGGTTTCGCTGCAGTCGCTCAAACGTGTTGCTTTCCAACAAGTCATAAAATTGCGCGTCTGGAAACAATTCCAACAACAGCGTGGTTTTGCCTGTTTGTCTCGCACCGAACAGAAAAGTACTCTCTTCCGAAAGCTCTTTGGGGGTCAATAA
>Ga0247610_10005459_pt1 | contig 13389 bp, 3 predicted proteins | sample 174DNAGHGhighgp2_FD_193483 | JGI IMG/M metagenome (GOLD analysis project Ga0247610, IMG submission 193483) | Sheep rumen microbial communities from Palmerston North, Manawatu-Wanganui, New Zealand - 1742 DNA GHGhigh gp2 | ecosystem: Host-associated > Mammals > Digestive system > Stomach > Rumen ...
GCCGTAATTGTACGTGATTCGTTAGGCAACATATCATTAATATCCACAGAAGTATTATTAATTTTAGTACGCATATTCACCTTCACGTCTATCGAAGAAGGATCAACACCACACTCTGGATTTAAGGTCTCCAAATTATATTTAATTGTGACCGTACTATTTGGTTGTAAATTAGTAATTGGAATAGTTAACAATGTTTCCTCAGCAGTAGTGCTTGGAAGTCGCATAATCAATCGATTTTCACCATCATCACGACGAGACAAAGATTTATCCAATACTTTCGGATTACTAACAATAGCATAACCACGACTATCATTCATAAATCCTCCATTTACATAACTTTCTGGATAATTATTATTTAAAGTTATACTAGTAGAAAGAGACGAATCAAACATATTTACTAAATCGTAATTAGTAATATCCTCGATGGTATTATGATTAGAAGTCGTTGATGAGGAAAATCTTGTACCAAAAATCATATCCCCACAACCTCCTGCGATAGCCGTTGTATTAACTGGATTATTATTTAAATCAGATGGCAAATCTAATTCAAAAGGACTTCCATTTCCGTCGTCCCAATACACAGGATCAAGATGCAAAAGATCATCCAAGTCACAATTACGCATATCATCAAGAGAGATCGGATACATCATACGATCTTCGGCGTGTAAATCATACTGACGATTGGAATTATTATACCATTTCCACCAACGAATCATGAAGAACTTTGAAGGATTAGTCATTTGACTAAAATCACCTGTAAAAGTTAATTTGTAAGCTGATTGAGTAGTTACTCCACCATCCAATGAAATGGTAACTGGAGTTCCTGAATAGGACCCACTTCCGAAATTGCTAGTTCCAACAACCGTTCCCATAGCGGCACTTCCTGAAGCATTCAATTGGAATTCTATTTGTCCCCCTCCCAGACGGGCATCCGGCACTTCAATTCTAAATCCATTTAAGGGCGCTGTTCCCGGATAATTTGTAATCAAAATGGTCATTTCATTGCCACCCGTTTTTGACATCCAAACCAAAGCTTTTGAATTAAGTTGATCACGACTATTTAATTCCAACTGACGAACCGATAATAAACGACCACAATAAGGATTTATGTAATCGGTAGTCATACACGAAACTACCGTCAAGGTGGAAGACATATTACCCATTTCATCCACTGCTTTTACAATGAAATTGTAATTTTTATTTGGTTGCAAACCATCGACCGTTATGCGACCACTTCCATCAACTTCAACGGTACGACTCAAGGATCCAGTCAAATTATATTTCACAACATTTCCTCCCGTACCAGGGGTTGATGACACATTAATAACAAGTTGCGAATCGGTTGCACTATAACAAGAAGCCGTACCCATAGTAGGTCCTGTCGTCGTTATTTTAGCCGATATTTGTTTGGATGCTGATACGTTTCCTTTGGCATCATAAGCATAAATTTTAAAAGTTTGATCAGATGCCGATAATGAATGTCCATTGGGCAAAATAAAAGTCACCTCACCAGAATGCGAGGTCCCCGAAATTGCAACACTTTCAGTCTCCCAACTATCATCATTTGCTCTTAACACATAATGCGACAAATTAACATCATCTGTGGTATTCAAATTAACTTTAACCCCTTGAGTTCCTCCTCCAACAAAAGTAGCTGAGTTTATTACAGGAGGATTAGTATCAGTAACACAAGTTTCCCCTATCGTCAACGAAATAGGAATACCCGCCATTTGAACATTGGTTCCATTTACTGAAATGGCAAAAGTTCCTTTAAATGTATAAGTTGAACCAACTGTTGTGCCATTTGAATAAGTAGCCCCCGACTCTTGTTCAATACGAAATGGACCTGTGCCTGAAGTCGTATTAACTTTACCATCCGCTCCAATGTAATAATTAGTATTGGTTGCAAAACCAAATGGTAAAATCATTTCTGAAATCAAAGGAGCATTGGTTTTACTTCTTACTGAGATTACTTTAGAATTATTCCCTGGGTCTGCCCATTCACGCAATTGTTGAGCTTGGTCATAAGTAAAATACGTATCATAAGTACCTGCCGATTCTACTTTCAATAAAATACCAACAGGTGTATTAGTATTGTCGTATGCTGTTTCAACTGTCAACAATGCAGAATTAGCAGCTGTACGATGGCCTTCGGTTGGATATCCGTTCCAAATAAGCATCTTACAAGTAGCTTCTGCCTTAACCAAAAATGGTACAAATAAGATTAACGCAATTAAAAATAATTTTAAGCGTATTTTTAGTATCATAGCAATAGATTTTTTCTCAGTACTTAAAATAAATTCTCTAATATACAAAGAAAATCAAATTTTACCTTACTTACATTATACTTATTACTACAAAAACACATCATTTTTATTCAATTCCAATATTCAAAAACACAACTTTTCCAAAAACATCAGAGCTCAAACTCTTTTTTATATATTTACAAAAAAAAATGTCGCCAGTTTCACAACTAACGACATCTCGATTTTAAAGTACACTTATTATGATTAAAAATTATTTAACCACACTTATTTTATGTAAATCATTTTACAAAGATATTCACATTTTTAAACTTTCCAAATATTTAACATTTTTTATCTTTTTAATGTAAAATGGTTTATATATTTCTTATTTTCAAAATTAAGATTAATAATAAACCAATAATCCGACGATGGTTGCGGTACGCCACGGTAAGTTCCGTCCCAACCTTCAAAATCGCAACCCAACGATTCTAACAAGCATTTACCATAACGATCAAAGATTTGAATAGTTGCTTCTGGATACATTTGCAAATTTTGTACCACCCACATATCGTTGATTCCATCAGCATTTGGAGAGAAGAAAATAGGTATTTCTATATCCAAATAAACCAAATCAAAATTCGCCTCACCCAAACAACCATTTTCATCTTTGATATAAGCTGTATGAACGCCTTCTGAAAGCCTTTTATAAATATTTTCGAATGAATAATTGGTATTATCAACCGCAAAATTATAAGGTGCCAATCCTCCATTTCCTGCTAAAGTTACTTGATTAGTCATTTCCTCAATCGTAACATCAACTGTAGGATTTTCTACAACGGTAACCGCAACATCACGTTTATCACTACAAACACCATTAATAAAAGTCACCTCATAAGTCTTATTCGTTTCTGGAGAAAGGGTTACATGAGCACCATAAGGCGTTGAAATTGATTCATTTGGTGACCAAAAATAGGATTCTGCTCCACTTACAGATACCTCAGTACTACTTCCCTCGCATATTGTTACATTTTGAGGGATTTCTGGTTGAGGCATTGCATCAATATCTAAAATTGCTTCAACTGTTGTTTCACAACCATTTGTACCAACTACAGTGTAATAAATCTGTGCCTGACCAGGTTCCGCAAATGTTATCAATCCCGTATTTTCATCTATAGAAGCATTGGCAATTCCTTCCATGTGCCATTTACCACCCGGCGTAAGATTAGACAGTTTAACAGTCGCATCTTGCTCACATACTAACAATCTACCTGTGATTGGCTGTACGGCAGGTTGAGACTTATCGCCTTCCTCTACATTAACTTTACTGGTATTCACACAACCATTACTAAAACCTACGGATACTATATACTCACCTGGTTTTGAAATAGTAGCATTTGGGGTATTAACATTATTACTCCACTTATATGACACGATAGACAATCCTCCTGTAAGTGTCGCTTGTGCTTGTAATTCTATTGATTTTTTCAAACAAGTAAGCAATTCATTACCCACTATACTAACTTCTGGAGCATCGATATTTGATTTTACTTCAGTGGCATACTGTACAGAACATTGATTAAAATTATCTACCAAAGTAACGGAATAATCTCCTGCCACTGATACCTTCAATTCTCCTTTAGAAGTGGTCGTTCCATTACTCCAATTATATGTAACGCCACGTAAAGATGTTGTTATCAACGAAACATTCATAGAAACCTCAGTAAGCTGACATGTCAAGATTTCGTCCGACGACAACACGGCAACTGGTTTTTCTTTATTTTCATAAACTGAGAATGAATAAACAGCTTCACAATTATCCGCTTTATCGGTAATAGTCACCGCATAGTTACCTCCTGTATATACTTCAGCCACATTTTCCGTATTGGTAAGCGAACTACTCCAAGTATACATCATTTCCCCTTTAGGAATTGAAATTAAGTTAGCCGTAACTAAAACTTTTTCTTTTACACATGTTAGTGAATCTGTAATTTCAATCTTTGCTTTTGGTGTATCATCAGAAGACTCTACCGTAAATTTAAATTCGTTTTCACAAAAGTTTGCCGTATTTTTCACTTTAACAGAAAAATCCCCATTAGCAGAAGCCAAATTGCTATATGTATGACTGTCATTTAAGCCCACCCACTCATAAGTCAGTAATGACGCAGGTGTATTAGTTACCGAAACCGACAACGTAAGTGTTTTAACACTACAAGACAAACGATTAGCCGAAGAAAGAACGGCCTTAGGTTGCAATACATCCTCCGAAACACTTACCGAAGCACTAGCCGAGCAACCCGTTACCGTATTGGTTGCTACAACATTATAAACACCTTTAGAATCTACTTTATACGTTAATTCTTCGACACCTGCTGCACCGTTCCAAGAATACAACACATCAGAAGTTATAACTGGACTAAGAGTTAACACCACTGAAGTATTTTTACAATTGATTACTTCAGGTGTTGAAATGGTTAGTGTAGGTATCGTATTAACTTCCAATGCCAACACTCTTATCGTATCTTGTCCTGTTTCAGGATTGGTAGTCTTGTGCGTATAAAAGCCTGACTCACTATATATACTTCCGTAAAAATCATAATTGATAGCACCACAAACTTTAACATGAGTCGTATCTACCACATTTTTAAGCATTTTCAAAACAAAACGACGATCACGCACACCGCATTCTAAAGTACTCTGACCTTTAAGCACATAGGAACCTTCGTTATCCGATGAAAAATCATCAATAGTAAATGTTGTTCCTGATGATAATTCTACATCATCTAACAACCACGATTGTCCAGACAAATCTGACAAAATCTCATCATCTACACTCAAACTAATAGAAGCATTCTCTTTAACAAGAATAGTATCCTGAAAAGAATCAATTTCCTTAATTTTCATTTCGACACTTGGTTGATAAGTACTAAAAAAGCCGAAAGTACAAGAAGAACCATCTCTATCCAAAACACTTGCGTGAAAATATCCCGATTTATTCGCTATAGAAATTGGTTTATCATCAAGAGGCTCTCCCTCTGTAATTTTCAAATACGACCAAGTATTATGACCACGAACAGGAGTAAAATCAGCACCACTAATAGCCGTATCATCACCATTTAGCACAAAATCGTTCACAAATTCCGAACGCGTAATAATAGTTATAACACATTCTTTACTATCGGGCACTCGCTTATACATCGCCTTTTCAGAACCCGTACACGATAATTGAGGTAACATTGTACCACCTGATTCAGCATTACGTCCTGTTTCTTGGAACACGATAATTGGTTTATCAGCTTTTATATAAAGAGGAGATTTAATTTTGTTGCTATAACAATAATTGTACATAGGCACAAACTTAACTTCTCCTATATTTAAATTACTAGTTATTTGCTCCATATTATTGGTTTCAGTTTTAGCTTCATTTACCCAAACCGATGTTCCATCTTCAAGAGCATAAATATAAACTCCTTCGAAATTAGTTCCATTATGAATAGCGATATATTCTGTACCTGCAAATTCTATAGGAAGAATTTGATCACCTACAGCATCTTTACTTCCCCCATGAAGTACCGAATCATCTGTCGAATTTACAGCAATAGGCTTAGTGGAAGTAATTCGGGTACCGCCTAAATGTCGAGAAGCCTCTTGTCCGCACGATTTTGCCGAAAAAGTTTCTCCTCTATTTAATGTTATGGTAAAAGGATTACTCTCACACGTCATAATCATTTGATACTCTCGCACATAATGATAATAATAACGGAGCGTTGCTGTTGAAGATTCTTCATCCAACTCATACCAATCATTTTCGGTATTAGCAGGAGGATAAGTCCCTATAGGAAACGTTTCCACTGTTACATTTACCCTTGAACCATACTTTTCAATATTCATTGAAGAAGATGGGTAAATCGTCACTTCTGTATTATCTTCTGCAGCTACCAATTCTATACTTGAATACGGGCGAGGAGTATATTGATTAGGATTCGCTACTTGACTTTGCATTGGCACTATAAAATCACGTCCGAGAGCATTTTTACCTTTCAAAGTGTAAGCTTCACCATTATTTCCAGCAATTTGATAATAGCAACCTATCTTAACATTAGATTGTACATGGAAACCACGATTGGACACTTTACCATCCAACACTTGAAACTCGCCAGCATCAAACCCTGCATAATCAGCCGCCATTTGATATTCGGCATAATCATTTGCTGGTACATTTAATACTACAGGAGAAAATGATGAATTAGCAGGTTGCGTAATCGTTACCTGAGCATCGTCTTCCAAAGTATAGATAAAAAATGAAAATGGACCAGATTCATGACCAGATGTTAGGTTTGGTATAGCAAACCAAAAATCAGTATCGATTTGTGCCATTGCTGAAAACGAAAGCAAAGCACATAGGCAAACAAGGTTTATTTTCTTTAACATAATTGTACTGTTTTATCATTTTGTGTACGCACACAAAAATATACATAATATTTATTTTTTCAAAATTTATTTGATAAAAAATGACAATAAAGTATTAAATCATACATGATTTCGTGTTTTTTCATGGCTTTATTCAGCCCTAAAATGATTTATTACCTATCAAATCTAAATTAGAACACAAAGAAAATCATAAAAAATGAAATTACAATTTTTTTATTAAAATTTTGAACTTACCTTTGCAAGAAAAATTTCAAAATGAACATAGTTGTTGTAAAATATAACGCAGGCAATATCTTTTCGGTTATAAATGGTTTAAAACGCATTGGAGTAGAACCTACTCTTTCTGGCGACCCCGAAATCATCCGTGCTGCCGATAAAGTTATTTTCCCTGGTGTAGGTGAAGCCTCGACGACAATGGCTTATTTACGCGAAACAAAACTCGACCAAGTAATACGTGATTTGAAACAACCTACATTGGGCATTTGTATTGGTTTACAACTTATGTGCAAATCATCAGAAGAAGGCAACACTCAATGTTTAGGAATTTTTGATGAGGAAGTTAAAAAATTTGTCCCTACCCTACACGAACAAAAAGTACCACACATGGGTTGGAATACTTTAGAAGAAATGAATAGTCCTCTATTCAAAAATCTTCCACAAAATCCATTTGTTTATTACGTTCATAGTTTCTGCGCAAGCATAGGACAAAACACCATCGCACAAACGAATTATATTCAACCATATAGTGCGGCTCTTCATAAAAACAATTTTTACGCGGTTCAATTCCACCCTGAGAAAAGTGGACATATCGGCGAAATCATATTGAAAAACTTTATTGAACTTTAATTTATGCTTGCAAAAAGAATCATTCCTTGCTTAGACATCAAAAACGGTCAAACTGTTAAAGGCGTAAACTTTGTCAACATACAAAATGTAGGTGACCCTGTAGAACTTGGAGCTGAATATAGTCGCCAAGGAGCAGACGAACTCGTATTCCTTGATATCACAGCGTCTCACGAAGGCAGAAAAACCTTCACAGAATTGGTAAAACGCATTGCTGAAAACATCAATATTCCATTTACTGTTGGTGGCGGAATCAACGAACTTTGCGATGTCGAAAGATTACTAAATGCTGGTGCTGACAAAATTTCTATCAATTCTGCGGCTCTTCGTAATCCAAATCTAATCAATGAGATTTCTCATAATTTTGGTAGTCAGGTATGCACTGTAGCTATCGATGCTAAAATGGAAAATGGCGAATGGACCTGCTTCCTAAATGGTGGACGAATTGCAACCAATCGTAAATTATTTGAATGGGCTAAAGAAGCAGAAAACCGTGGGGCTGGTGAAATTCTTTTCACAAGTATGAACCACGATGGAGTAAAAACAGGTTATGCCGTTGAAGCTCATAAAGTTTTACACGAACAACTCAACATTCCTGTAATTGCCTCTGGTGGTGCTGGTAAAATGGAACATTTCGATGATGTATTTAATAATGGTTATGCCGATGCTGCTTTGGCTGCTAGTATTTTTCACTTTAAAGAAATCAGCATTCCAGAATTAAAAAAATACCTGAAAGAAAAAGGAATTTCGGTAAGATTATAATTTTTTTATATATCAAAAAAAAAGCAAGTCCACAAAACTTGCTTTTTTTTATTTAAAACAGCATACACAAACATTTCCATACTCTCGTTTAAATAATATTAAAATACGGGCTCTAAATAGATTTGTTTAATAAAATACAACCCCAACATCACTACAAAAAAAAATAAACTGTTAAGATTACTCTCAACAGTTTATTTTTGCATTAACCTTAAGATATTATCGTTTAAGCGTTACGTGACCGATGTAACGTTTATTGCGATCAGAGATTTCAATAATGTACCAGTAGTCGGTTGATGGTTGATCTTTACCTCTATAAGTTCCATCCCAACCTGGTTCATCTGGTCCATAAGAAGCTAACTTCTTACCATAACGGTCATAAATTTCAATTACTGCTGATGGATATTGTCCAATATTTTCTATTTCAAATCTATCATTAATACCATCACCATTTGGAGAGAAGAATACTGGAATATCTATATCCAAATATTCAACATATACACTTGTTTCATTTCTACAACCATTTACATCTTCAATATAAATAATATGTTCGCCATCAGATGGACGATTAAATACATTTTCTGAACTGAACAAACCGCCATCAATTGCATATAAGTAAGGAGAGGTTCCTTGTTCACCATAAGCAGTTACAATATTTGTCTTAATATCTACTTCTGCGTAAACCACAGGAATTTCATTTACAACCACCTCTACTTGACCCGTTAAGGCACATACACCATTGATATAAGTAATTGTATAAACGGTAGTTTCTTTAGGTGAAGCTACTGGATTTGGTGATTTAGAGTTAGAAAGTGATTCTGCAGGAGTCCAAATATATTTATCAGCTCCGTCTGCATGCAACGTAACTTCATCACCATAGCATATACTTGCATCTTCAGGTTCAACAATTACTGGTTTAGAATCAACAAACATATCAGTCGTAACGGTAGTTTCACAACCATTATTGACATCTACATAAGTATAACTAATCGTTGATTTACCACCTACCAAAGTACTTACTACTCCATTATTGTCAATTGTGATTACAGAAGGATTACTACTACTCCATACACCACCAACAGGTTTAGAGATTAAGTTAGTAATTTCTCCTTCGCAAAGCAATAAGCTTCCTGCAATCGGACTAACACTTGGAGCTTTGGTATCTTGATCAATTGCAATTGATTGTGTTGCTGTACAACCATTACTATAGGTCAATGTAACCACATAAGTTGAAGGTTCTGTAACCAACAATTCTGACTCTGTTGAATTATCAGACCACTTGTACGATGATATTACTTTACCATTGGTCAATTCTTCAGCATTTTCAGCAGAAATCGCAATAGAAAGAGTAGCACAATTCAAAATTGGATAATCGGTAGTCAACTTAACCGCTGGTGCTTGAACATCTTTCATCACACTTACTGTTTGCATTGCTTCACAATGGTTGTTATTATCGGTAATGGTTACCGAATAAACACCACCATCAGAAGTTGTCATTGACGATTTATTTTCTACACTATCACTCCATCTATAACTTACACCATCACCATTTGTAATAGTATAAGTCACATTGATTGTTTGAGTTTGAGTAGTACAATTAATTTGTTCTACTGGCAAAATCTCAACAACTGGAACCGCAATATTCTTAGTAACAGTTACACTTGCTGTATCGAAACAATGGTTATCGTTATCGGTTACGGTTACCGTATAAACTCCAGCTTCCGAAACTGCCAAGTTTGCATCTGTTACATTATCTTTACTCCATTCGTAACTTACTCCCGCTGTATTGGTTACCGTTACTCTAGCCCTAGCATATTGAGTTTGAGTAGCACAATCCACTTGAGGGACATCAGGAATTACTACAATTGGTTTAGTAATATCTTTTTCTACATTTACTGATGTCACTGTTTCACAATGGTTATCATTATCGGTTACCGTTACTGAATAAGTTCCTCCTTCTGTCACCGTAATGCTTGATGTTCCATTATCATTAGCACTCCACTTATAACTTACACCCATTGCATTTGTAATGGTATAAGTTACCGAAATGGTTTGGGTTTGAGTAGTACAATCAATTTGCTCTACATCTAAAATTCTTACTTTAGGTTGAGCTATATCTTGCGTTACACTCACAGTAGCTACTTCCTGACAATGGTTATCATCATCTACAACCGTCACTGAATATATACCAGCATTAGTTACGACAATACTTGACAATCCTGTGTCGTTAGCACTCCATTTATAAGTTACACCTGCAACATTAGTTACGGTATGCATAACCGAAATGGTTTGAGTTTGTGTTGTACAATCAATTTGTTCTACTGCTGGAATACTAATCGTTGGTACATCAACATCTTTTTCTACACTTACAGTAGCTACACTTTCGCAATGGTTATCATTATCAGTTACAGTTACGGAATATGTTCCTCCTTCTATTACTGTAATAGATGATTTATTTCCATCTCCTGTACTCCAACTATATGTAACCCCCATCTTATTAGTCAAGGTTTGAGTTACACTTATCGATTGAGTTTGAGTAGCACAATCGATTTGTTTAACATCATAAATCTTAACTTTAGGTTGAGCCACATCTTTCGTTACACTTATAGAAGCTACTTTTTCACAATGGTTATCATTATCCGTTACCGTCACTGAATAAATACCTCCATCAGAAGTCGTCATAGTTGAGTTTCCACTATCATTAGCACTCCATTTATAACTTACACCGGCACTATTGGTTACAGTATGGTTAACCGAAATCGTTTGGGTTTGAGTTGTACAGTCAATTTGATCGACTGCTGGAATACTAATTGTTGGTGTAGCCACATCTTTCGTTACCGATACGCTTGTTACACTATAACAATGGTTATCATTATCCGTTACGGTTACTGAATAAATTCCTGCATTAGTAACATTAATAGTTGATTTACCTGTATCATTAGCACTCCATTTATACGTTACATCCGCAGCATTTGTAATGGATGCACTTACCGAAATCGTTTGGGTTTGAGTTGTACAATCAATTTGCTCTACATCTGGAATACTAATCGTTGGCACAGCCACATCTTTTGTTACCGAAACACTCGTTACCGTGTAGCAATGGTTATCATTATCAGTTACCGTTACCGAATAGATTCCTCCTTCAGTTACAGTAATTGAAACTTTACCATTATTATTAGCACTCCACTGATAACTTACACCATAACCATTAGTAATGGTTTTATTTACTCTAATGGTTTGGGTTTGAGTAGTACAATCGATTTGTCCAACTTCAGGGATATTTACTGTAGGAACTGCCACATCTTTCGTTACACTTACACTCGTTACGCTATAGCAATGGTTATTATTATCGGTTACCGTTACCGAATAAATACCTGCTTCCGTAACAGTAACACTCGAAGCTGTAGCATCATCAACGCTCCAATGGTAACTAACTCCTGAACCATTTGTAACATTAGCCCATACTGAAATACTCTGAGTTTGAGTTGCACAATCAATTTGTTCTACTGCTGGAATATTAATTGTAGGACTTGCAATATTCTTAATTACGTTAACTGAAGTTACACTATAACAATGGTTATCATTATCCGTTACAGTGACACTATAAGTTCCCGCATCCGAAGTAGTCATTGTCGATTCTGTACTACCACTTGTACTCCACTTATAACTTACTCCTGCCGCATTTGTAACAGTATAAGTTACCGAAATGGTTTGGGTTTGAGTTGTACAATCGATTTGATCTACCGTTGGAATACTAACTTTAGGTTGTGCCACATCTTTCGTAACACTTACAGTACCAACTTCACTACAATGGTTATCATTATCCGTTACAGTGACTGAATAGATGCCTCCGTTCGAGATGGTAGTCGTTGACAAACCTGTATCATTAGCACTCCATTTATACGTTACTCCTGCAACATTAGTTACGGTATGCATAACCGAAATGGTTTGTGTTTGAGTGGTACAATCAATTTGTTCAACCTCAGGAAGTACAACGACTGGTTTAGCAACGTCTTTCGTTACAGAAACACTCGTTACACTATAACAATGATTATCCTTATCGGTTACAGTTACCGAATAAATACCTCCATCAGAAACTGTAACTGTTGAACGATTAGAACCTCCATAACTCCATTGATAACTTACACCGGCACTATTGGTTACGGTATGGTTAACCGAAATCGTTTGAGTTTGGGTTGTACAATCGATTTGATCTACCGCAGGAATACTAATTGTTGGTGTAGCTATGTCTTTCGTTACAGAAACACTTATTACACTATAACAATGGTTATCATTATCCGTTACAGTGACTGAATAGATTCCTCCTTCCGTTACAGTAATTGTAGATTCATTAACAGTTGATGTACTCCACTTATAAGTTACGCCTAACGAATTCGTCAATGTTTGAGTCACACTAATAGTCTGTGTTTGAGTAGTACAATCAATTTGCTCTACATTGAAGATCTTAACCATTGGCTTCATAACGTCTTTAGTTACGGCTACCGAAGTAACACTGAAACAATGGTTATCATTATCCGTTACCGTTACATTATAAATTCCTGCATCACTTGTAGTAATTGTCGAAGTTGCGGTATCATTTGCACTCCACTTGTAACTTACACCGGCACTATTGGTTACGGTATGGTTAACCGAAATGGTTTGGGTTTGGGTTGTACAGTCAATTTGATCGACTGCTGGAATACTGATTGTCGGAACTTCAACGTCTTTCGTTACTGATACGCTTGTTACACTGTAGCAGTGGTTATCGTTATCGGTTACGGTTACACTATATACAGCGCCTTCAGTCACATTGATAGTAGAAGCTGCGGTATCATTTGCACTCCATTGATAACTTACACCAGCACTATTGGTTACGGTATGGTTAACCGAAATCGTTTGAGTTTGGGTTGTACAGTCGATTTGATCAACCATTGGAATACTAATTGTTGGTGTAGCCACATCTTTCGTTACCGATACGCTTGTTACACTGTAGCAGTGGTTGTCGTTATCGGTTACGGTTACACTATATACAGCGCCTTCGGTTACATTGATTGTCGAAGCGGCAGTATCATTTGCACTCCATTGATAACTTACACCAGCACTATTGGTT
>Ga0247610_10005460_pt1 | contig 13387 bp, 14 predicted proteins | sample 174DNAGHGhighgp2_FD_193483 | JGI IMG/M metagenome (GOLD analysis project Ga0247610, IMG submission 193483) | Sheep rumen microbial communities from Palmerston North, Manawatu-Wanganui, New Zealand - 1742 DNA GHGhigh gp2 | ecosystem: Host-associated > Mammals > Digestive system > Stomach > Rumen...
CGGCGGTCAGCGACCGTTGGAAGGACCATTTCCAGCCCTTGGCAACCCCAAAAGAATCCTCGCTCGGGTGGGACGAACAATAGATGAGGGACAACGAGAACGAATATTTTTCGTTCTCGACCTCGAATAAGGGCAGGCGGTACGAAAGGGAGCGCGCCTTGAGGTCGATCTCGGCCTCGTCCCCCTTGGCGATGGGGAACGGGACTCTGGGCGAGAGGCGCGAATAGGCGAATGAGTCGGAATCGGGCCACTGCATGGTTGTTTATCCAATGGCATTATACAACGTGCGAGGATAAAAAAATAAGACCAGCAGGCCTTATTTCTTTTTGGTTTCCTTATGAAGGGTCATCTTGTTGCAACGAGAGCAGAACTTGTTGATCTCCATCTTGTTCGGATGGGTCTTTTTGTTGCGGGTGGTGAAGTAGTTGTGCTCACCGCATTCGCTGCACACAAGGATTACATAGTCACGTTTGCTCGCCATAATTACTCACTCTTCTTTCTTCAAGCGGTTGCTACTTTACCATAATCAAATTGATTATTCCACAAGTTTTATCGGTAATTTTCGCCCATTCGGGTATAATGGGCCTATGCGACGCGAGTTGACGAAGAAAATCCCAATTGGATCGATGACGATCGGCGGCTCCCCCGCCGTCCTCATCCAGAGCATGTGCGACATCAAGACGAGCCGCTACGAAGAAGTGGCCGCCGAGATCAATCGCTGCGCCGAGTTAGGCGCCGATTTGATGCGCGTATCCGTTTTGGACATGGACGATGCGAAAGCCATCGCCGAGATCAAGAAACGGATCCGCGTTCCTTTGGTCGCCGACATCCACTTCGATCCCGAACTCGCGATCGCCGCCATTGAAAACGGGGCCGATGCCATCCGGCTGAACCCCGGGAACATCCAAAAGAAAGAAGACATCGAACGCATCGCCGCGCTCGCTAACGAAAAGAGGATTCCGATCCGCATCGGGGTCAATTCCGGTTCTTTGCCCAGAGGGCAGGGTTCCCTTCCCGAACGGATGGTCCAGGCAGCCGCCGATGAGATCCGCCTCCTAGAAGACTGTGGGTTCACCGATATCGTCATCTCCCTCAAAGCCAGCTCGGTCCGCGACACCGTCGAGGCCTATCGCCTGGCCGCGAGCCGCTTCCCCTACCCACTGCATTTGGGCGTGACTGAGGCCGGGCCGAAGAACGTCGGCCTCGTCCGCAGCGCCGCCGCCCTCTCTCCGCTTCTATTAGAGGGCATTGGGGACACAATCCGCATCTCGTTGACCGAGAAGCCGGAAGAAGAAGTAAAAGCCGCCTATCGCCTTCTCGTCGATTTGGGACTACGGAAGGGCCCCCACCTCATCTCCTGCCCGACCTGCGGCCGGACCGAAGTGAACCTCAAGCCGATGGCGAGGGCCGTCCAGGATTTCCTCGATGGCCGGAATGACCCGATCACCATCGCCGTGATGGGCTGCGCCGTCAATGGCCCGGGCGAAGCCCGCGAAGCCGACATCGGGGTGGCCGCCGCCAAGAACGAATGGATCCTCTTCGTCAAAGGCAAACCCGTGAGACCATTAGAAAAAGAAAACCCGGTCCGGGACTTCTTGACTGCGATCAGCGAATATCTATCCGACTAGTCGTTACCTTGATTGATACATTTCAGGAAGACATCCTTCAGCGCAGGGATGTCTTTTGTTATGGCGGTCAAGACGAAATGAAGATCGACCTCGCCATAAGAATGCACGAGGCGGTTACGGAAGCCGCGGATAGATGTCCATTCAATTTCCGGGTGGAAGGATTTGAAAACATCCGATAACCGATCGACGTGTTCTGCCACTTGAATCAGATGAAGGACGATTGCGTCAACGCGGATTCGATCATTCTGTAGAACATATTCGGAAAAACCCTGAGAATACTCTTCAACGATGGCGATTTCCCCTAATGCTTTTTCAAGATATTCTCGATCGTCTTTAGCCATAGATCTTGATGCCATCCTTCAGAATTTCGTCGATGAGACGCGGATTATTCGTGAGTTGATCCGTATTAAGAAGGTCGACTCTTTTCCCGAGCGATTGGCGGAGTTGCTCCGCAAGGCCATAGAAGGCCATCCCGGTGATCGAAGTGGCGACGAGCAGATCGACGTCGCTCTTTTCGTTCGCGGTGCCCTTGGCGTAGCTTCCGAACAAATAGCAATATTTCACGTCCCGGCCAAGGAAGATGACCCCCACCGTCTTTTTAATTTGGTCGATCTTCAATAAGCCGTGTTCTTCGTCGATGAAGCCCACTTTCTCCAACTCGTCCAACAAGTACTGATATTTGACGGTGTTGGCCTTGCTGGCGTCGTTCTCGTAATCCTTGTATGAGCGCAAGGAGATGCGCGTCAAGGCGGCGGCTTGCGCTTGAGTCAGTTCTTTTTCGATTCGCAATTCTTTTAGAGTCATATCCAACCTCGCCACCATTATAACTTTTTGCACTTTCGCGAACAACAAAAAGTGCATTTTTTGCACCTTCGCGAATAAAAAAGTGCAAATATGGAGGATTGCACTTATTTTATCTTTGATAAACCGACGAACTTCCCTTCTCGGAGTTGGGCGATTTCCTCTTCGTAAGGCGGGAACTCGTGATCGATGTAGGGCGTCTCGAGGATCTTTGGGATGCCCGCTAGGCGCGGATGGTTCACATAAGCGAGCAAGGCATCGAATCCGATTTCCCCGTAGCCGATGTTCGCGTGGCGGTCCTTATGGGCGCCTCTCTCGTTCTTCGAATCGTTCAAGTGAATGACTTTGAGCAAATCGAGGCCGAGGACGGAGTCGAATTCGGAAAGGACTCCATCGATATCTTTGATATCGTATCCGGCATCGTGGATGTGGCAGGTGTCCAGGCAGACCCCGATGCGTTCTTTTCGTTCGACCGAGTCGCGGATGGCCTTGAGTTCCTCGAAGGTCCTTCCGAGCTCGTTGCCTTTGCCCGCCATGGTTTCTAAACAAATGATGACGTCGGTGCCGTCCTCTTTGAGGACTTCGTTGAGGCCTTCCGCCACCATGGCGATCGCTTCTTCGCGGGGCGCGTCCACCGCCGAACCGGGATGGAGGACGAGATAGCGAAGGCCGAAAGCGGCCGTCCGGCGCAGCTCTTCGACGAGGAACGAGCGAGCGATCTCTCTGGTCGCCTCGTTCTTCGTGTTGGCGAGGTTGATGATATAGGGGGCGTGGACGACGATGTTTTTCTCGTCCATCCCATAATCTTTGATTAAGGCGCGCCCTTCCTCGATGCGCATTTTGTCGAGCGGGATGCGTTTGGTGTTCTGCGGGGCGCCGGTATAGAACATGAAAACGTTCTCGCCCCAGGAACGGGCCTCTTTGACCGCCGCGGCGTAATAGTCGGGGGTGGCCAGGCTGATATGCGATCCTAAAAGGATATCATTCATCGTTTTCTTCGCGGGCTTTCTTGCGGTACTGCTCTTCGAGTTCGCGGCGGACGGAGCGTTGGATCGCTTTGCGGCGATACTTATTCTTGACCCGCTCGATCGCGGCTTTCTGTTTCTTCTTGTAGCCCGGCTTCACTTTGTCGCTGCGGGTGTTGGCCTTGGCGATCTTGACTTCTTTCTTCTCCTCTTCGGAGGCGAACGCTTTCTTTTTGGTCAGCTTCTTCTTGGCCGCCAAGCCGACAGGATCCTCTTTGAGGATATTTCCGCGCAAAGTGTAATAATCGAAGGCTGCCCGTTTCTCGTTGACCAGGGCGAGCGGCAACCGCGCGGAGTCGTCATCATAGAACACCCAGCTGTCGCCGTCTTTGTCGAAGCGGCCGGTTCTCCCAGCGCGGTGATAATAGAATTCGAGGTCGTTCGGGAGGTCGAGACTGATAACATCAGTCACGTCTGGGATATCCATGCCGCGGGCGAGCAGATCGCTGGCGACGATGACGGAGATCTTATTGGCCTTGATATCCCTGAGAGCTTTCTTACGAGCGCGGTCGTTCAGCGAGCCGGTGAAATAGATGGCCTCGATGCCGTTTCCGAGAAGGTGTTTATAAGTCGCATCCACCGTTTCCTTCTTCGAAGCGAAGACGATCGCGAGGTACGGACGACGGATTTTGAGGAAGGCGACCAAAGAGGCCTTCGGGTCGTCGTGCTTGATATCGACCATGTGATGACGGACCGAGAAGCTCGTCTCGGTGTCCTCGGCTTCGAAATGGAAGTTGGCCGCCACTAAGTGGCGAAGTTCGTCTTTGAGGTTTTGTTTGAGCGTCGCCGAGAAGACGAGGATCTGCGGATTGTTCATGTCGGCGGCGAACAAGGCCTCGATGTCGGTGAAGTAGCCGAGGTCGAGCAACATGTCGGCTTCGTCGAGGACCACCGCCCGAACATTCGATAGATTCAACGGATGGCGGTCGACCAACAGGTCTTTGAGGCGGCCCGGGGTGCCGATGATCATATGGGGCGCCTTGGTGAGCCCTTCTTCGTTTTGGGCGACCTCAGCTTCGCTGGTGAATAGACGAATCTTGAGTTTCGGATAGAACCGCTCGAAACCTTTGGCGAATTCGTAAGTCTGACGAGCGAGCTCGCGGGTCGGGGCGATAATGATCGATTGGAGGCGCGGCAAGTTGACGTCGGTCTTCTCAATGAGTGGGATTAAGAAGGCGTGGGTCTTGCCCGAGCCGGTCGCGCTTTGGACGAGAACCGACTTTCCGCGCAATACCTTTGGTATCACATTGGTCTGAACCGGGGACGGGGAAACATACCCTTGCTTTGCAAGGGCGTTCACCATGGTTTCGGATAATGAGAATGCGCGGAATGATGCCATAAGTCGCTTTATTATAAAGCGTTAGGCGAGAATGCGCTATAATCGAAGCATGCAAGTGCTGCGACTGCCCCCATTCGGATACTGCGCCGGCGTGGAACGGGCGTTTTCTCTTGCAAAGCAAGCACGCGAGGAACACCCCGCCGCACCGATTTATCTCGTCGGCTCCTTGATTCATAACGAACTCGCGATGAAACCACTCTTGAAAGACGGGTTCATCCTATTGGATGAGCGAGATGGCGACCTCTGCGGACAAATAGAGCGGCTCCCCAATGGAGCGATCGTCGTTTATTCGGCGCATGGGCACGATAAGGCTTCTTATGACGCCATCGCGGAGCGGAAACACCTAGTTGTGTATGACGCTACTTGCAAATACATAATCGACAATATCTATAAAATAGATAGTTTTACTAATAAAATACTATTTTACTGCCAGCCAAATCACCTTGAAGCTGTAGCGGTCCGCGGTCGCGAGAATGTGACAATCATCGATCCGAGCGACCCGAGATTCCCACCGCTGGAAGGTCCGATCGGTTTCTTGCGGCAAAGCAGCGCTGAAGAGGCGGCATCGGACGCGGTTCTTCTCGAAGCAAAACGCGTTTATGACGAAGTCGTCGACCTGGATGGACGTTGTCCATCAACCAAACTCCGCCAAACGAATGTTTTAAATGTCCCCGCCGATATCGATCTCTTTGTGGTCGTCGGTTCCAAGGATAGCGCCAACGCGAATCGGCTTGCCAAACTCGCAAAGGATTCTCATCCGAAAGCGGACGTCGTCTTGGTCCTGAACCGCGAGGAGCTGAAGGGAATGAACTTGGTCAGATATGAAAAAGCCGCCATCGTCAGCGCGGCCTCTTCCTCAGCGGAAACCTCCGAAGATATCTACGAATATCTCAAAGAGATATAAATCCATTAATCCGTGATTACGGCGTCCATCGGGACGTCGTTTTCTTTGTGGGGCATCGACTCGACAAGCTGCTCTTTGAAGCAGATACCAACCTTCTTCGCGGGGCAGTTTTTTAGATAACGATCGTAGTAGCCACCGCCATAACCGAGACGATTCCTCACTTTGTCGAATGCGAGCCCGGGACAGACGATGACTTCGGCCTCTTTGGGATCGATCGGTTCGATGGGTTGCGGTTCGCGGATGCCGAAGGCGCTGAGTTTTAAGCCTGACAAAGAACGAATTCGATAAAAACGGATCGCGTCCCCTTCCACCCGTGGCAAATAGACGCGCTTTCCTTGCGCGAGGAGTTCTTCGATGATCGCGTCCGTCCCGACTTCTTCCAGCATGGATGCGTATATCAAAATGGTCCTATATGGGCGTAAAACAGGAAAAAGATTATCTTTGATAATCTCACTTCGATGTTCTTTGTCGGGGATCGCGGAACGGATGGCTTTCGCTCCGAACCTGGCCTGCTTTTTGTTCATAAGTTTGCTATCGGAGCGCACGAGAACGATTCCGAGTTTCGCTCAGACGTTCCTGCCGAGGTCGAACGCTTCTTTCAGTTTCGGATTGCCCTTTATGTCGTTGGGATCCGTGACGCCGCCGACGAACAACGTCTTTTTAAAGACGACGCCTTCGAAGCAATCGATCCACCCCTGCACGCCGCCGATGGCGTGTTCGGGGACATACGGCTCGTCTTCTGTCGCGCAGGCAAGAAGATAGACCTCTCTGAACTTGTAATCACGCGAATACAAAGGATTGGCGCGGTCGATCAGCGTCTTCATTTGGCCGGACATCTCATAGTAATAGATCGGGGTCGCCCAAACGATGACATCGGCCTCGCAGATTTTATCCACGATGGCATTCGAATCGTCTTCGATGATGCAACGATGCGTTTTTTGACAAGCGAGGCAACCGCGGCAGAAGTTGATTGTTTTGTTTCTTAAAGAAACAAGTTCGACATCGTGCCCCGCCGCTTTGGCGCCATCCATGAAGGATTTGGCTAACAGGTCCGAGTTGCTGAGGAGGCGCAAACTCGTGGAAATGATAAGCACTTTTTTCATGATCAATCGTCCTTTCAAATGATCTCCGGAAGTTTCTCATGGTCAACGACCATGATTTCGAGCGAGGGATCAAGGCCCAATAGCACTTCTTTCATCTTCGGCATGAAGATGCGTTCGATTTCGTGGGGCAGATCCAGATAGTCGTAATGGCTGAGGGTGATGTCGCGGCGGGTATGATGGGCGGCTTCGCCGGAAATGTAGATGTCGTAGCCTTCGTTCATCGCGTAGATGTACTCACGGGAGCCGCCTCCGCCGATGATGGCGGCCGTCTCCACCGTCTTTTTCCCGGCGGCGATGAGGAAGCCGTAGTCGGCCCCAAGGGCTTTTTTGGCGAACTTGGCGAACGCATGGACCTCCATCGGCGCGCGCAAACGCCCTCCGCGGGCGATAGGGCAGGTTTCAAGGGGATGGACGTCTTCTAATCCAAGCGCCTCGCTTAAGGCGTCATTCATGCCGTTTTTCGCGCCGTCGAAATTGGTATGCATCGAGAAGATGGGGATGTCGAGGGCCTCGATCTTGGCATAGAGGGCCGCTTTGACGGGGTCGGCGGCCAAGACGAAACGCTTCTTCCCGAAGATGAACGGGTGATGGGTGAGAATGAGATCGGGCTGGAACGATTCGACGAAGGGGAACACCTCGTCATCGAAATCGAGGCAGAGAAGGACTTTCTTCGTCTCCGGCTTGAAATGGCCGACCTGAAGGCCGGGATGGTCGTAGGATTCGGCGATGGCTTTCGGGTAGCGTTTGCCGAGTTTGGCGATGAGGGATCTAGTGTTCATAAAGCTTCCTCCGTCATAAGAGCTCTTTGAGCTCAGCGATTTCTTTCTCTAAGGATGACCGCCGGTCGGCGGGCAACTCGTGGCGAATGAGATTCTCGCGGCGGTCGATGGCGGCCAGAATAAAGGCCCGCCACGCCGGAGCTTTCCGTTCGGCGGCCAAGGGGCCGAATTCCAAGGTGAGGTCGTCCCACTGCCGGGTCTCCTCGCCTTTCTCGAAACGGTCGATGAGATAACGGTCGGGAACAAAACGTTCCTCTTCGAGGCGGTAACCGAGGGCAAAGAGGGCTTTGAGGGCCTCGGGCCGCTCGGAATGGGCGTCGATGATAATCGTTTTCACATGGGCGAGTCTCTCGGGATGGGCGCCGAGGATGTCGGCGATGAGCAAACCGCCCATGCCGGCCAAAATGACCGTATCGACTCCGTCGATGAGGTCGGAGACGCCATCGCTCAAAGAGCAGATCGCCTTGGAGGGATCTTCGGCTTCTTTGTTGATGGCGCGGCAAAGCCGCGAATAGGGGCCTCTTTTGTTCTCGATCGCCTGAACTTGCGGGCAGATGCCGCGATTGAGCAGGGCGATGGGCACGTAGCCGTGGTCGCTTCCGACGTCGGCGGCAAAAGCGCCTTGGGGCACCAAGGACACGATTGTTTCGAGACGTTCGGAGATCTTAGGCATTATTTGTTTCCGTGGGTGTCGGGTCCGCTGTTGTTCACCATGTCGCGGTAGTCGCCGAGCTTCTTGGCCCGGGTCGGATGGCGCAGTTTGCGGATCGCTTTGGCTTCGATCTGACGAATACGCTCACGAGTGACGTTGAATTCGCGGCCGACTTCTTCGAGGGTTCTCGGACGGTTGTCGTCGAGGCCGTAACGGAGGCGGAGGACGCGTTCTTCGCGGTCGGTGAGATCCTTCATGATCTCGTATAGCTCATCCTTGAGTAAGGACTTCGTGGTGTATTCTTCGGGGGATTGGGCTTGCTTATCTTCGATAAAGTCGCCGAGGTGGGAATCGTCTTCCTCGCCGATCGGGGTCTCGAGGGAAACCGGCTCGAGGGCGATGCGCTGAATTTCGCGGATGCGTTCCGGCGAGAGGGAGCCTTCCATCCGCTCGCTGATTTCCTCGGCGGTCGGATCGCGGCCGAGCTCCTGGACGAGCGTTCTTTGAACGCGGGTCATCTTGTTGATCGTTTCGACCATGTGGACCGGGATGCGGATGGTGCGAGCCTGGTCGGCGATGGCGCGGGTGATGGCCTGACGGATCCACCAGGTGGCATAGGTCGAGAATTTGAAGCCTTTGGTGTAGTCGAATTTCTCCACCGCTTTGATGAGGCCCATGTTGCCTTCCTGGATGAGGTCGAGGAAGTGCATGCCGCGGCCGACGTAGTGCTTGGCGATGGAAATGACCAGACGGAGGTTGGCGGTGATGAGTTGGTTCTTCGCTTCTTCGTCGCCTTCGGCGATTCTCTTGGCGAGTTCGGTTTCTTGCTCGGCGGTCAAGAGGTCGACTTTGCCGATCTCTTTGAGGTACATCTTGACCGAGTCGTTGATCTTGACGTCGCCGGACTGGAGTTTGCTGAAGTCTTCGAGCGAGGCGACTTCGTCTTTCTCGAGGTCGTCGGCATCGAGATCGAGATCATCTTCGTCGACTTCGTCCACGTTGGCGAGGTCTTCGGCGGAGATGTCGACGTCGTCGAGGCTTTCATCCTCTTCTTCGCTGATGATTTTGATCTTGTGGTCAACGAAGTATTGGATGAGGTTCTCCATGTCCTGATCGGTCATGTCGAACTTCGAGAAGGCGTCCATGAGGTCGCCCTGATCGATGTATCCGCTGGATTTTCCTCTTTTGAGGAAATCTTTCTTGAGCTGTTCGAAAAGCTCCACCGGGGTCTCTTCGTCGGCGAAGTCGTCGATGGGGAGATCCTCGGCCAGGCTGGCGTTGAGCTCTTCGTCGAGGGTGCCGAGGGTCGCCGGTTCTTTCTTGACCGTCTTCTTCGGTTCCGCCTTCGGGGTTTTCTTCGCCGCTGGTTTCTTTTCGGCTGGCTCCGCTTTCTTAGCGGTTTTCTTGGTCGTCTTCGGTTCGGTGACTTTCTTGTCCATTGTCGTCTCCCTTCTTGGCGGATTGCCGTTGTCTTTCTTTGATGCGCTCAGCGATGAAACGGAGTTTCTCCGCATCGTCGCCGGTCAGCATGACGTCTTGTTTCTGTTTGTTGTGGTAGATTTCGCGGCGGGCTTCGGCGATGCGCTTTGCGCATGCTCCGATTTCCTCGCGGCTATAGGGTGGGTAGATTGTGCGGTTCTTCTTGTCGTCCAGTTCTTGGATCAGTTGCTCGACCGCTTCGGCGTTCTCGGCGCCGCTGCCGGCGATGTCGGCGATGAGCAGATTGAGCTCAACCGATGCATTCCGGGACGCGACATAGGCGAGTATGTAGTTGGCGGCCGCTTGATAGATGTCGTCGTAGAAGCTGTCGATCGCCTCTTGGAAGTAATGAACGGCATCGATATCCTGCAGCATGTAGTAGAGGACGCAACGCTCCGCGTTATCCAACTTTCTGCGTTCGGGATCGACCTTGGCGGACCGCTTGCTGGAATGGGAATGGAGGACGGCGTCCACCGCTTCTTCCTTCCCGACTTTCTCGCCCTCGTATTGGAGGACGCGGTCGCTGATGGCGCGGGCCGAGAACTGGGTGGCCTTGGCCAGTTTGTCGATGCAGGTCTCGCGTTCCGGGCCGGCGGGAATGCCAGCGATATAAGGAACGAATGAGCGGAATACTTTGCGACGGTCTTCGACCGTTTCGAGCGGACGGACGTTCGTGTAGTAGTTCAGCCGGAACTCGAAGGGGTCGACCAGATGGTTCATCGCGGCGACGAGGGCTTCCGGGCCATCCTGCTGAAGGATGTCGTCGGGGTCGCGCAGATCGCCGGGGTTGCTGACGACGCGGAAGGAAAGACCGGACTTGCTCAACTTGTTGAGCATTCTCATCATGCCTTCCTGGCCGGCCGCATCGCCGTCGAGGCAGAGACGCAGCTCGCAGTTGAGGCGACGGAGCATTTTGATGTGGTCGTCGGAGAGATTGGTCCCCATGACGGCGACGGCCGAGCTGATGCCGGCTTTGGCTAATGCCATGACATCCATGAACCCTTCGAGGATATAGATGTATCCGTCATGATGGGCGGTCGCCTTAGCGACGTTGTAGTTATAGAGCACTTTGCTCTTCTGAAAGATCCTGGTCTCGGGCGAATTGACGTACTTCGCCGATTTGTCGTCTTTTAGACGACGCGCGGAGAAACCGACGACTTGGCCTTCGTGATCGAAGAGCGGGAAGATAAGGCGGCCGGCGTTGGAATCGGCGGTTCCGGTCGCGCGAGCCATGGCGATGCCGATGCCTTCGATCGAACGAAGGGAATGGCCTTTGGCCTGAAGGAACTGAATCGTCTTCTGGCCATCGGACATCGCGTAGCCGAGACCAAAGGTGCCGATTTCTTTCTCGTCGATGTGGCGTTCGTTGAGGTAGGCTTTCGCGATTTTGCCCTCTTCGGTACCCAAACCATACTTATAGTATGCCTGGAGGTCATTGATGCATTTATAAAGAGGGACGAGGTCGGGATTCACGTGACGCTCCGGGCGCTTCTCGAGAAGGCGCGGGTCATGGAAACCGACGATCTCCGCCAATTTGCGGACGGCCTCGTCGAAGGAGATTTTCTCGTATTTTTGGACAAAGGTCAGCGCGTTGCCGCCTTCGCCGCAGCTGAAGCACTTGTAAATCTGCTTCTCACGGGAAATATTGAGGGAGGGATTCGTGTCATTATGGAACGGGCAGATGGCCAAAAAGCTGCGACCCTTTTGGATGACATTGATGTAGGATCCGATGACCGAAACGATATCGGAAGCCTTAAGCAAATCGTCGATTAACTCACGTGGATATGCCATTTTTCCTCCTTTCTACCTATATTAACTAGTTAATATAGTAACAACTTTAAAACTACTAATTTTCGACTTTTATAAGAAGCACTTCACCGCGAAATAGCTGACGAGTTCCTGGATGCCCATACGGACTTGTTTCATCGAATCGCGGTCGCGGATCGTGACGCTTTGATCGGTCGCGGTATCGAAGTCCACCGTCACGCAGTACGGGGTGCCGATCTCGTCCTGGCGGCGATAGCGTTTGCCGATCGAGCCGGTCGAGTCATAGGTGCAGGAGAAGCGCTGATTGAGGATCTTGAGCACTTCCATCGCTTTGTCTTCGAGTTTCTTCGAAAGCGGGAGGACGGCGATCTTATACGGCGCGAGCGACGGGATCAGATGCATGACCACGCGGACATCCCCGCCTTCGAGCGTTTCTTCGTCGTAAGCGTCCACCATCGCCATGAGCATAAGGCGATCGAGGCCCATGGAAGGTTCGATGACGTACGGCAAATACTTTTCGTTGGTGTCCGGATCGAAATAAGTCAGATCCTCTTTGCTAAATTCCTGATGACGGCCAAGATCGTAGTCGGTCCGGTCGGCGACACCAAGGATCTCACCCCAACCGATGGAGGGGAAATCATATTCGACGTCGGTCGTCGCTTTCGAATAGAAAGCGAGTTCGGCGGGTTCGTGATCGCGGAAGCGGAGATTCTCCGCGCGGACGCCGAGAGATTCGACGAAGTTGAGGCAGTACTTTTTCCAGTAGGCAAACCATTCGAGGTCGGTTCCCGGCTTGCAGAAGAATTCCATTTCGAGCTGTTCGAATTCACGGGTGCGGAAGGTGAAGTTCCCCGGGGTGATTTCGTTGCGGAAGCTCTTGCCGGCGTTGCAGATGCCGAAAGGCAATTTCTTGCGGGCGGCGCGCTGGACGGCTTTAAAGTTCGTGAAGACGCCCTGGGCGGTCTCCGGGCGGAGATAAACGGTCGAAGAACTGTCTTCGGTGACCCCGATATGGGTCTTGAACATCATGTTGAACTTGCGGATCGGGGTGAATTCCTTTTTGCCGCAGACGGGGCATTTGAGATCGTGGCTAGCGATGAATTCGTCCATCTGCTCGAAGGTCATCCCATCGACGTCGGCGTCAGGAAACTCATTTTTAATGAGTTCATCGGCGCGATGACGGGCGTGGCAGGCTTTGCAGTCGACCATCGGATCATTGAAAGTCGAAACGTGGCCGGTCGCTTCCCAAACGCGCGGATTCATCAAAATAGCGGCGTCGATGCCGACGTTGGTTGGGGATTCCTGGACGAACTTCTTCCACCACAACGCTTTGACGTTGCGTTTTAGTTCGGCGCCGAGGGGGCCGTAGTCCCATGTATTCGCCAAACCGCCATAAATGGCGCTGCCGGGGAATACGTAGCCGGTGTTCTGCAAATGTTGCGTGATCTTCTCAAAAGGAAATTTGTTTGCCATAGGAGTCACTCCTTCACTAAAAAAGTCCGTCATACACGGACAACGCTAACAAGTATAGGGGCGCGCGTATATCGTGTCAACCCAAAATAAGTGAACTTTTACACGCTTTTCTCGAGAAGGGCGAGGCTCTTCAAACGCACGCCTGTGCAATTCTCGGCGTAGCGGGCCAGCTGAACGAGAAGGCGAACGGATTCCTTGTCTTCGAAGGCCACTCGGCCAAAATCCTCGACTTTGTAACGAAATGCGTAGCGAAGGATCTTCAAATCGCGGGCGCCGGGCCGCTCCGTGAGCTCATCCGCGCAGTCCTCGCAGACAAACCCGCCTTCTTCGTAGGAAATGCCGATAATGCCTTCCTTTTTGCCGCAAAGAACGCAACCGTCCACCTGCAATCCGTAGCCGAGATTGTTGAGAATGGAAGCGAAATAGAGCAAACAAGC
>Ga0247610_10005461_pt1 | contig 13385 bp, 9 predicted proteins | sample 174DNAGHGhighgp2_FD_193483 | JGI IMG/M metagenome (GOLD analysis project Ga0247610, IMG submission 193483) | Sheep rumen microbial communities from Palmerston North, Manawatu-Wanganui, New Zealand - 1742 DNA GHGhigh gp2 | ecosystem: Host-associated > Mammals > Digestive system > Stomach > Rumen ...
TACCCATTCAGGATCGCCATTGCTATCGACAGAGAGGATCTTTCCTTCATCGGCAGATGTAGCATCAGGCAAACCATTAGGAGCATCTTCCCAAGAGTATCCACCAACGCCACCATTATAAGAAGCCTGAAGAACCTTGCCATCATCAGAAGACGTCACATTGGGTACATTGTTAATCGTAGGCTTATTCTGGATGTATGCAGGATCGGTAGAGTTGCTCTCTAACCAATCGGCCTGAACCTGAGCAGCAGGTACGTCAGATGCATCAATGAACCCAGAATCATTGGTCAAGTCAGAAGTCTTGGTAGGAATAGCAGGCTTATTCTGGATATAAGACGGATCGCTAGAGTCGGTTTCAGCCCAGTCTGCTTGAACCTGAGTGAAGTGTTCAGGATCAGCCCATCCAGCATCACCATTGTTATCAACTGTCAATACCTTTCCGGCATCAGCAGAAGTAGACTCAGGCAGACTAATTGGAGCATCTTCCCAAGAGTAAGACCCTTGACCGCCTTCATAAGTAGCCTGAAGAACCTTACCGTTATCAGAAGAGGTCACTTCAGGTACAAGGTCAGTAGGCATAGTGATTTCTGCAACACCTTGAGCATTGACGACAGATACACCATCAACTTCAACATCCGTTACAGGAATCTCGGGAATATTAACATCTCGCCATTCAGGATTGCCATTCTCGTCAACAGAAAGAACCTTTCCTTCATCGGCAGGAGAAGCCGGAGGAAGCTGTTCACCAGTATTAGAACCAAGTCCGTTCAGGCAGTATACCTGTAACGAGCTAAGTCTGGTATGGAACAAAGACAGATCGTTGAACAGGTTGGTATACATGCTGAGATTTACATCATCAGTAGTATTGACCACGATGTAGCTAATCTCGACTCGGTCTGTATGAAGGAAGCTATTGTTCCATTCTCCCGCAATCTGGAAAGTGCTAGGAGACGAAGGATGAGCATCAATGGTATACGGATAGATATTCGTATCGGCAGAAGTGTTGGTGATTTCCACCACTGCATGGATTCCGTAAGTACCCTTCTTGAGCTTTACGTTTCCATTGGAATCTGCATAGATAGAGTCGCCTCTGGTCTTCTGTGCAGTCATGTTGGCTACCAGATCAGTAGTAGCTACCATAGAGGAGCTACCCATCCAGTAATCAATTTCCATGTCGGCATTGGGATCGAGCTTGATGACATTGTTTTCTATGACAATTCCATTTCCTGCTGTGTAGGTAGTGTCAGTAGCACTAATCACATTACCGTTTATGGTAATGTTCTCACCTGCTTCGAGCTTTTCTTGGAATCCAGATAGATCAATGCTAATCGTGGAATTCTTAGTGCCATCTCCGTTGAAGGATTCAGACACGCTCATGTACTGGCTATCAGTCCTGACATTTCTTACAAGACCTTCAATGGAATAATCACCGCCAGCAGCATTCACACGCAGTCTGGAGTATTCCAGATTGCCAATGTAGTTATAGACGTACATGTCATAGAACAGATCCATCTTGACAATACAGACACATCTGCCTTGGGAATCTAAAGGAATCCTGAACGGATTGGGTGTACCATCCCAATCGCTGTATGAAATGTACTCTTCATCAGTTCCTGCTATTCTGAGCTCAAGAAAACCGGCAGATAGAGGAATGCCGTTTCTGTCAAGGTACTGTGCATTAGGACTAATGAAGTAAGAATATTCTCCATGAGAAAGAGCCATGTTAGTCTCCTTTGATATATCAATGAAAGAGTTGCCCCATACTATTGTTAGTATGAGGCAATCTTATTTGGAAGATCAGATTCCGCTAATATCCCTCAGGTGTGGTAGACCCAGCCTTGAAGTTATTATCGGGATATACGCACAACTCAAGCGAGGACATAGGAGTAGCCGGATATACAGCGAAATGGCTCCATCCGTCATAGGGATCTCTGTTGATAATCCCAATCCTTACGCCATAGCTCTTATTGTACGTAGAATGGTCATAGTTGGCACTCTCAAACGATACGTCAAAGTTTGCCAATCCACTACCATCACGGCTAATACAGTTAGAATAGCTAAATTTCTGGCCGCCCATAATCTGAGAATTGGAGTAAGTCTCAGCACCCCATGTATAGATTATAGTGATATGGCCATTCGTGTGCTCTTCGTAGCTGTCTTCGAAGATACCCTGACTCCAGTCGCATCTAATGGCAAAGCTTCTTGCAAGGAATCCTTTTCCTACGCTAAAAGCCTTCCACTTTATGGATCTCGGAACAACGTATACTTCTTTCGTTCTCTTGTTGATGAAAGCAAACGGAGTACTTGTCGTACTGAAGATCCCTCTACCTTCGCTGTAAGAGCCAACGTAGATGGGGAATCTCATTGGATGGTTTCTTCCGTTGTATTTCATCAGATAAGGTTCAGCATTGTCAGCATACGTATACTCATGGTCATTGTCTTGTTCCTTGAGGTTCGTTCTATCTAGCTTGATCCAATGCTTGTCATCATAGGCAGATCCATTCCTAGTCCAGATACCGACAACCTTGCTATTAGGCGTACTAGCATGGATATAGTGCTGGCCAGAACCATAGAACATATTTCCAATACAAGACACGCTAATCGTTCCGGCAAAATCGGACTGGTCTATGATTGCACTAATCTGGTTGTTGTGAATAGACAAAGCATTTCCAGTAATAGTGGAAGAAGCAGATATGTCGGAGTTCTTGATAGTTGTAACAGCACCCATAGCATTAATAGGCATACGGATGGCTACACCATCAATGGTAGAGAATGACACTAACCTGAGCGTACCAGATCCACCCAATTCACCTCGTCTGAACTGAAGAGAAGAGATAGTAGGATTACCGCTTAGTGTAAGCCAACAATCAATCCAGTTCTGATTGGAAGATGTAGCAATGGACACAGTTCCGGAAATGTTGTGCAATTCAGCATTACCAGCAAGGGTGACATTTGTGAAGTAAGCATTCTCTGCCACTGCTCCACCCATAAGCGTCACATTGGAGAGAGTCTGTTCACCAAGATCACCATAGTTGGCTTCATTCTGCTTATTCTTCCAATTCACATAGACATTGGCAGAGGACATCTCGGATAGCTCGATAATATTTCCCGACAGAGACCCAATGGTATATGTACCATCAAGCCAAAGATCAGAAATATATCCGCAATTAGTGAAAGAGGCTGTACAGTTCTTCATCCTCTTGTTAGACGTAATTTCGCAATTCGTAAAGGAGAGAACCTTGTTCTCAATGGTCTTTTCGAATTCTACTCTTGCATTCGTAAAGGAGAACGAAGTATCAAGCGTATCTACTATGAAATTGCTAACCGTTCCAGGCCAATTAGCCCATGAATGGCTCTTCCAACTAGTCCTAGCCGTATTCACATTGACGGTAATCATGCCTGTAGTGATCGGAGTAGTGGTATTCGAAAGGAACAACTCGTTCCCGAAATACTCGATCTCTTTGAGGTTGAAAGTGGTCGTCGTATTAGGCTTAGCCACAATATGAGCACCGCTATCAACATGCATGATCTGATTTAGGTTGAAATTACCGCCAACCACCTGATAGTAGCTATCGCTATCGTATACCTTAGGAGCATACACATTCAGACCCATAGTATTAGCATAGTTGAAGCAGTGCTGCCACTGGGATTGGAAGGTCTCTCTAAGGTTATTGATGGAATCCGAAGGGAATACACCAAAGCTTCTTACATCAATGCTTTCTTTCGGAACCATTCTCCATATGTATCTGGAGTTGATACGAACAACACTACCACCATTGTCAGGAGTAGTCACGTCTTCCTGCAATACATAGAACTGCGGAGGCATATCTCCGGCTTCGTAGTATCCAGTCAGAAGGGCATAATTGCAGTGCTCATAATCGGCTAATCTAAGATCGTTCATCGTAGCAAACAGAGTTCCTACAACTGCTCCTTCAGAAATATCCAATACGAGCGAATTCTTCAAGCTATCAAAGGTATAAGCTTCAGCCCATGCGGAGATGTTGTCGATATCGTGACCCATAGAGTCATTCATATCGCCATTCCCAATATAGGTCTCAAGCTTTATAGTCACATCTTCGTCAGGAAGAAATACCTGCTGAGAGGTTCTTCCATAAGTGTCGCTTAAGATCGGATTATCAAGAGGTGTTCCTTCCTCATCGGTAATCTCAACCTTCTCAGTAGTGTGCAGCTTGTAAAAGGTAAACCTTCCGAAGAAGGGTTTACCTTGAACAAAATACACGTTCCAATTATCTAGTTGGCGTGACATTTATTTATCCTTTCTGAGCTCTAGTAGCTGTTTATACCTATCAAGAGTCGATAATGGTAAAAGTATGTCATGCTCAGTCTGACTGACTTTTACGCTATATGACTTTTGTTCAGGATACTTTTTGATGCTCAACACTAAGGTTCTAGCTTTATAAGCCTTTTGCCGTGCATGAATAGAATCCTTGTTCTTTTCTAAATATCTCTTTCTGTACTCTTCCTTATCATCAGAAGGAGCTACACCATATGTCATCCTAGACCTATCCACAGAATCCTGATTACGAGAATTAATCTTTCTATCAGCAATCCTTAGATTATCTAGACGATTGTCGCTCTTTATTCTGTTGATGTGGTCTACGCACTTGACGAGATATCCCTCAACAGGAAAATTTAGGAATGCGTTGGCTATCAGTCTATGTATGAATACTCGCTTTCCGTTGATGCATACACGGAGATAGCCATCTTTTCCATTGCTAAATCCGATGGTCGATATAGTCTTCCCACCTTTCTGGTATTCTATATGACCATCGTCAAAGCACATTATTTGAGCATTATTAAATAAGATACACTTTTGCATACGATACCTCATCTAAGAGTTACCAGTATGCAAGTGTTCTCATTTAAAAACCTGCCCTTTTACCAGCTTTCTTGGCCTGCTCTTCAATCTCCTTAGCCTTTTCGGGATACTTAATCTTATAAGCCTCCCAAAGAGGATCACCGGGAATGAAATTGGGCCTGATAGAAGTATTTTCCCAGATACGGTTGGTCAGAGGATCTTCTAAGATAGCACGGACATCCTCATTGACCGTACCCGGAATTGCTCCTTCTATCTGCTCTCTGTAAGGAACAAACTCAGATTTTCCAAATTTGTTTGTGACAAAGTTCTTAGCGGACTGCTTAAGAAGACCGGACTTAGAGCCAGCCTTAGAACCTTCAATCACTCTACGTACTTCAGGATCGGCTTTAGCCTTTTCTACGGCTCTACCGAATGTACTTTGCCTACCAGGGAACATTGCGTCATAGGTACTCTGCGTCATTTTTGCTGGAATTCTATGAGCATTTAAGTAGCTACTCATTGCACTATTCTCAGGATTTACAAACATTTCAGGAATGCCATAGCCTTGGCCAATCTTCGTCACTTCATCATGGGAAACGTTGTCCGGAAGTACATATGCCAGTTCGCCTGTCTCTGTGACACCGTACTTATAGGGGTCTTCGAGAAGCAGAGCAGGATCAACGTACTTGGCGTTCTCAGCTATTCTAGCCTGAGCCATATCTTTAACGATGGGATTCTCCACGTTACTGATCTGCTCATCGATCTGCTGTTTCTTTTTGAGTTTCGGAGAGTCCTTGCCACTTCCAGTTAGGTCATTAAACCATTCGATAAGATTCTCTCTGGCTTCCTTCTCCGCCTTTGTTTCGGTGAAAGATTTACCATTTCTAAACGACTTAACCTTCTTTTTAGCACCCTCTTCTACAGCCTTAACGATTTCAGCATCGATCTCTTTCTGGATATCAGCCTTGGATCCAGCCAGAGGGCCAACGCCTGTTCTACGAATTCTGTCGAGTTCGAGTTCCACAGCAGGATCTCCAGCTATTTCTTCTATAACAGCCTTCCTTCCACCTGCAGTTTTACCGAACTTCTTAGCAATTCGTTCTGCGCCTCCACCTATGACTGGAGCCGTGGTAGCATTAACACCAGCCCCTATGAGTACATCACTGGGCGAGAAATAAGAACGAGATGCATTCTCAGACGGATTGTACAAGAGATAGTCAGCACCTTCAGTAAGGATGGGAGCAGCTCCAGCACCTGTAAGACCAGATACAAGCCCAAGACGGTTAGCTGCTCTCTCACCATTTCCGACCATCTTTGCGGCAGATCCGAGCCCACGAGCACCAAAGGTCACACCACGTTCAAAGGGAACTGCCTGTACCACATTCTCAAATAGGTCAAGCAGATTGTCCTTCCACGTAGGTTCTTTTCCACGCAGAAGTGCTTCTTGTGCTCTAGGCCTAAACATAGTCCTAAATGCGTTCTTTGCACCACCAGTGTACTCTACCTGCGCGTCATATTGATCCTGATAGGCTTTAAGCCAATCATAGAGCTTTCTTGCATCGAGTTCTGGATACTGATCTGCATAGCTCTGAATGATCTCCTCTGGAGTTTCGCCACGACCTATCTTCCAATTAGGAACGTCATATCCCTTAGGAGGTTTTACTAAGTTAATCGGCTCCTTGGCACCAAGCAGTTTTGCAACCTGTTCAGGAGTCCAATTAAACCTTTCGCCTAGTCTTAACTCCAAAAGGTCATTGATATAATCATTGCCGAATATTCTGAAAAGATAACTCCAGCTATCCTGATCATCCCTTAAGAATCCGGCAAAGAGCGTGGCTTTAATGTCATCGCTGTTAATCTTCTGCGATTTGGCAAAGTCTCTGGCTGCCAGAAGCTTAACCAGAGCTACTTTGTCAATCTCGTTAGTAGGACTAGCTTTATCAAGCTTTTTGTCGATATCAGAAAATCCTAATGCCATGATTATTTCCTCTTTGTTACTTTAGCAGTTGCCTTTCCAGGATCTGTTATATCAAAATCAATCTCAAAGTCAGTTCCCTGAACAAGATCCCTGAGATCTTTCGCTATATCACCCTGACGCTTGTAATATGCTCCTTCTCGACGAAGTCTAGCAGTAATTTCATCAGCCTGCTTCTGAAGATTTCTGCGAGGAGCATCGGCATTCCAAGCAGCTAGCTTACGATTATAGGCATTGTCCATCTCTGCACGTTTGACAGGATCAAGGATATCTGCATATTTGTTAATGACTACTTCCATCTGCTTGAAATTCTTAGCATTCTGGAATTCAGTATTAGCCAGTTCACGCTTCTTATCACGAGCCTTGATTTCATACTGAGCAATGAGATCCCCAACGATCACTTTATTAGCCTTAGCATCGGCAACGAGCTTATCGATATCCTCGATAGTCGTAGCCGCATTGAGTTTATTATCAAGCTCAGATCTGCTCTTCGCAACATCACCAGCCGGAGCAGGAATGTCTGTTCCAACCATTTCACCACTAGAGCCGATAGGAGTAGCAGTCGGAGCCTTCTCTACTTTCCGACCAAACAAATCCTTCAGATCATTAGTGGTCTGAGCCTGATACTGCTTCTCAAGCTTATCAAGCAATTCGTTAGGATCAACGCCAGCCTTCTTAGCAGCATCGGTATAATCCATAGCAGCTTCAAAGATAGCATTTCTGGCTTCTGCGGTATCTTGGCTAGCATATTCAGACATGACTCTGTTGAGAACTTTCTGACGTCTTTCCAAGATTTCCTTATTAGCCTCTTTCTTCTCTTCAGCCTGAGCAGCCTGAGCTGCTGTACGATTCTTCTCATTCTCTGCAGCCTGCCATCTACGCTGTTCTTCGGCATTCATACGGCTCAAGATGTTCTCAAGACCAGAACGATCACCCTTGTAGATCCAGTCATGCTTTGCAGCTTCCCAAATGGGATCTTTGGCAATCGCTTGGGCTTTCAGCTTCTTCTGCCAATCGATCTCCGCTTGAAGATCGATTATTTTTCTCTGTAGCTCATCACGTCTTACAGACAATTCCTGATAACGCTCGTTAGAGGCTTTATCGGAGTCTGCATTAAGTCCGTGCTTATAAGAGGTGAAACTTTCAAAGCCCTTCTCATTGTTCATTCGGTCGAGAACCTGAGTATAACCACTAGAAGGATCTCTGTTGGCAGGATATGCTTTAGGAGTGGCTTCATATAGTTCAGCAGGATTAAAAGACATTGCAGAGGCATTCAAATTCTTCATACCCATGAGCTCATCTTCCATATCCTGAGAGAGAATAGGCTTAAATCCAGAACGCTGTCCAAGTGTAGACATTTTATAGACCTCCCTTAAAAGGAACCTTAGGAGATTCGCCTAAAGGAAATTCTCTAGGCCCATCTATTTCCATTTTATCAACATCTGCTTCGAAGACCATAGGAGGATGCCATCCTTCTTGTTCAGCGGAAGCATCAATAAACTCGTCAAGACTTCCAAGGTCTTCAGCCTTGATAGTCCTCATGGAATTCTCAACCTGAGTGAGTTCCGCCTGAGCTTCTGCAAGCTGTCTTTCGAGATCTGCAAGGTACTGATCACCCTTGTATTCAATCTCGTCAGAACGTTTCTTCATGGCATAAGCACCACTCAGACCTTCGGAGAGACCCTTGACACCAGTGCTTAGCCTATCCCAGATGGTCTTATTACGGTTCTCTAGGCTCTGATTGATAGAAAGCATAGGAGAAATGACTTCTACCGCACTTCTTTCATAAACGGGTTGTTTGATAGCCATAAATCCTCCTTAGATTCTAGCAAGTTCAATCTGAGTTTGAGTAGCAATTCTGTCTTTCTCAAGATTTGCATCATTGACAGTCTTCTGACCCATGAAATCCCAGTATTCGTCTCCAAGAGCCTTCTGCTGTTCGATTCTCCATTTGTCATTGGCAAGAATCGTATCAAGACGGTGCTGCATATTGTTGATGTATCCAGCCCATTCGTTGTAAGTCTGAGACCTATCCTGACCATAAGCAGTCAGGGCAGTATTATAGATATCATTGTACTCGCGAGCAGTATTTTCCGCAATGGCCTTGGCTGCCCCAGTAGATCTACCCATAGCTGCCCCGGCTGCACTATGCTGAACCTTGGCATTGGATACGTCAATGACATTTCCCATGTATGGATTCAAGAAGTCTTTAACAGTCTTGTCATAGACGAAATCATAGTCTTCGGGTTTTTCCAAATCAGCTTCTTTCAAGCGTGTCTCAAAATTGGTAGGCCAAGACCGAATCGCATTGGCAGCATCAATAGCATCCTGCTGACTTCCACCACCAGTTTCTACGTATTTCTTGTAGTTGCTGTAGAACTCATCGTACATACGCTTGATTTCAGCATACGACGTATTAGTCTGTTCGGCAAGATTATCGAGCAATTCCTGCTTTCTAGCTTCGTTATCGTCTTCAGCGATGGATTGGAAGATACCACCAAGAAGACCAACGCCAGCACCAATAGCAGTACCCCATCCGGGCATTACAGCAGTACCAGCAGCTGCACCTGTTCCAGCACCACCAATAAGGTTTGCACCCCAATTAGCTCCAGCCATATTATACCTCTGTTGTAAAGATTCCTGACAGCTGTTCTCCAGCCGTTAGATTGATTAAAATGTGATCGTTGATTAGAACGTTTCTAGTTCCGTTAGCACTCAAGACTTGTAAGTAGAATGGATGATGCTGAGGAAGCTCCAGATATACAGAGACATCCTCAGTTGCTATGTCACTAGTGATTAGTCCATGACTCTTCACCACAGTGAGTCTAACATGCTCATCCCATTTCTTAGCCCAATAGCCCTTAAGAGCATCAGGAGCATAGGAACCAAAGTTCATTTCCGAAAGCTTGACACCAGTATACGATACGTGTCTACTCATAGCAGACCTCCCTGATCGTACTGAATCTTGGCAGATATGATAGTGAAGTCGTAAGGATCGGAGCAAGACACTTCGACCGACAGTACTTCGCCATATCCGAGAGTCCACCAGACTGTTTCCCAATCGTATCTACCAATCGGGCCAACATTGGCTGCTTCTTGGTCAGACCATACAGAGCCATCCCAAGTGTATCTCATCAGGACTTCAGGAAGCAAGTCCGGATCACTGACCTGACCATTGTTGATGATCAGCTTGAGAGATGTACAATAGAACGAACTGAAGTCAGTCAGAATCACTCCGCTTGTACGCTTTCTAACCATCAGTAGACCATCATATTCAGTCCATTTATTCATGTCCTGTACAGCAAGCACATTGTCTTGGAGAGTACCGAAGAATAGCTTGTTGTATGCCAGCGCCGCATACTGAGGTCTCCATAGACCTTCGTTTCCGGGCATATCGTCATCAAACGAGCTTCTGATATGCCATAGACCTTCAGTCAGATCATAGACGAATGTTCGTTTATCATTCCTAAAGGTTATAGCATAGAACACATGGTTGTATTCCTGCCATGCTTGGGCTACGGCATCAGAAGGCACTACAAATTCACCAATTTCACGTTCAATGTCTTTGGTAGAAATTCTCTTGAAATTGGTTCCTTCAGCCATGAAGATACCATTTTCACCAATGTCTGATGCACCAAGCCAGAACACGGTCTTGCCAATCGCTGCTATGCTTCTGGGAGCCTTGATACCAATAGCTGCTGCAGCTGTATCAGGAGATTGGAATGGGAAATTGATGTCATCGTGATAAGAGAAGCACTGGAAGCTTCTATCACCGAAAGTATAGAGGAATCCACCACAGTTGATCATAGCTCTGGTAGTATCTGCACACCATTCGGAGTAGATCTTGAAACCCTGAGGATTACCTTTCTTGGTTACAGTTATAGTCTGTCCACCAACTTCTTCTGTATATGTATGGTCTTCGAGCATGAAGATGTCATCGCCATAGATGTCCTCTTCAAACGGATATTGACAAGACAATACAAATGCGTCTGTTCCCTGATCGAGTACAGCCAGATACCCATACAGATACGCCACATGAGATGGCTTAATGTACTGCGTAGTACTGGCATCAGTATACGGAAGAGCGATAGCCTTATAGTCAGCAGCTTGGTCAGGAGGCTGAAGAGTAGTGTCTACGGCGTATAGCTGAATGCCATCAGCCACAATGAGCCTAGGATGAGCATCACCATACCCATTGGTTTCGCACATACTCACAGGTTCTTCCAAACCATTACTGACTGTTCCAATCCTATGATATACAAACCTTCCGTTAGACTGGAGAATCAGATATAGATGACTGCCCCATACTCCATAGAGTACGGGATAACCTGTCACTCCTCTGGATGCTCTGTATAAGCCTCTGCACTTACCTTCGGGCATTTCAAGAGCCTTGGAAGTTCCCGGAATAGACCGCATGATTGCACTTGATGCAGACTGCGCTCCCTGACTATCGAAGAACATATTTACAGAACTTGCCTGACATGCTCTGTCGATGTTGGATTTGGCATATCCGCCTACTATTCCTTGAATAATCTTAGATTGTGCCATGAAAATCTCCGTTGTAAATTTAGTTGCCAATATTCATAAAATGATTTGCCAAATCAAATTAGCCTTAACAAACCCTAGGGTCTACGCACAATTAGTTGACAAAAAATTTTATGAATTCTGTTTTTAGTTGGCAATCTTACCTAGGGAAGATGAAGCTTCCGGAATCAAGCTGAGCCGTATTCCACAGACCACTTCTAGAGACAGGATCTCTGATGAGAAGCTTGTTAGCTCTGGTAGGAGACTTCACGCTATCTTCGATTTCCTTGAGAGTTTCCTTGAGCCTTTGAGTATGCTCCGGAGACAGCCTAGGAAATTCCACAGCCAGCTTATAGGTCAATGCCACGGTGAATAGCTCCTGATAGATGTCAGGAATCTTCATTACAGAGTCAAGATCAAACGCATACTTTACGTTATAGATCATCTTGAGACCATAAGTCGGAGTGACCATCTTGATGAGCCAAGGCTTAAACTTGACCTCTACCTTGGTATCCGTGATAGCTTGCCAAGTATAGATGTATTCGCCGTATGCAGAATTGTTGAAGTCTTCATAGCTCACAAACTGCAGCGGAATAGCGGTATTAGCCATCGGATCATTGGTACGATCCCAGTAGATTTCCTTGATGCTTTCAAGATTGTCTACCGGAACTTGAAGCCAATCGTTAGGCTCTTCGTTGTCGATCATACCAATCTTGAGCGTAGGCTGCATACCTCCCGGAATGATAGCCTTGAAGACTACTCCCATCAGTTGGCTAAGAGCAATTTCCTTGGTAGGATAGTTGTAAGTAGTCCATGCTACTTCACCTGCACCAACTACAGTGAGTCTAGCGACAGAAGTATTGCCATCCCATGCCATAGCTGCTCTAGGAGTTCCAGGCCAGTACATAGGACTGGGGATGGGAAGATCTTCGATAGTAAACCAGAAATTTACTCCTGTAACGTAATTGCTGGTGAATTCATAGTGATCTTCAGGAAGAACCTCAGCATTCAAGTCTACTTCTCTTCTAAGGAACTGAAGTAGATTGTGGGAGCTGTAGTCAGCTGCAATTCCTTTCAACAGCTGATAGGCTGTTTCAATCATCTTACCATTAGCAGGTTGTCTACGAGGAACTAGTCCGGATCTTGCTAATGCTTCTACGCATACGTCTCTGATTGTGAACATACATATACTCCTTTTATCAATGAATGAGTTAAAATATCTCTCATGGCAGAACCATGAGAGATGAGTTTACCCAAAAGGAAAACAATTAGGCAATCTTGATCATGAAGTTGGCAGTACCACGACCTTCGATCACGCCGAACATTGCAGCAATGTCCCAACGGGTCTTATTGGTCATGTTGTCAAGGTCGACCACACGGTTTTCATGAACGGTGATACCTTCAACCTTACCAAGCTTCGTTTCGGCATTGGAAGCATCCAGCTTGTCGAGGGTGCAGAATTCGTAAGTACCGTCAAGACGAACCTGACCGCAAGCATACTTACCAGCTTCAGCCGTGGTCACAGCGAGGCCAGCAAGAGCCGCAACGTTAGCAAAGGAAGTGTTGTCTTCCTTGGCGATTTCACGAGTACCGCCCTTGACGATGGTCGGAAGAGCCTGACCCTTCACGCCAACCGGAATGGCAGCGGAAGTAGCACCAGAGGCCACAGTCACGTCAGCAGCAGCGATGAAGGCATACTGTTCGGCAGTAGCATCACCAATCAGGTCACAGGCCATAGCACCTTCAACGAAGAACGGAGTGCCCTTCTTGATGGTGAAAGCGGCAGAACCAGCGGTAAGACCAATGGTAAGAGTCGGAATATCCGAGTCAGTACCAGCAAGAGCCAAGCTCGTTACGGTCGTCGGCTTGAGGTTTGCATCAACCTTGATGATCGGCATGAAACGCTGACCACGATATTCCACATTGTGGAATTCACCAAGGAGACCCTGCTTGTAGAAGGTATCGGGCGATCCGACAGGGTTGAACTGCTGCCCGTTAGATGTGAGAATGGCCTGAGCCTTCGGGTCAACGAAGCCATACATCTTTTCGGAGGAGATCGAAGAAAGG
>Ga0247610_10005462_pt1 | contig 13384 bp, 11 predicted proteins | sample 174DNAGHGhighgp2_FD_193483 | JGI IMG/M metagenome (GOLD analysis project Ga0247610, IMG submission 193483) | Sheep rumen microbial communities from Palmerston North, Manawatu-Wanganui, New Zealand - 1742 DNA GHGhigh gp2 | ecosystem: Host-associated > Mammals > Digestive system > Stomach > Rumen...
ACTTTATTATGGCTATTTTTACAACAGCGCCGGGAATTGAAGATTTGACCGGCAAATTCAACAAGCAAGATCGCATTGTGATGCGACAGAAAACATTCCGTCTTCCGAACGGAAAGATTATTAAACGCGGTCCGAAAGAGGCTTTTTCCCGTGATAAGCGGGATTATAAGCACTCTCCGCGGACAGCTGCAGAAGAAGTACAGAACTCCAAATGGCAAGCGGTTTGTCAAGAGGCAACACGTATCATCCACGATCCCGACCATCCGCGCTATGCGGAATTGCAGGAGCGATGGATTCGGCAGGCTAACGGTCATCGCGATCCTGTGACCGGCAAACGGATTATCCCCCAGTTTAGCAACTTCGTCCGGTCAGTACTTAGCCACGAGTAGCAAAAAGAGCGCTTCGGCGCTTTTTTTGTGCGAAAATCCTTGCATATATCAAAAATTTTTAGTATCTTTGCACGCATTTTGTGTGCAAGGGAAAATTAAAAACGACATGAGTACGAATTTACACAAGAATCTCCCTGTTGGAGTGCAGGACTTCGAATCGCTCATTCACGATGATTACCTGTATGTGGATAAGACCGAGCAGATCTGGCGCTTAACCCATACCGGCCGCCATTATTTCCTGGCACGTCCACGTCGCTTCGGAAAGAGTCTGCTGCTCTCCACCATCGAAGCCTATTTCGAGGGTAAGAAAGAACTCTTCGACGGTCTCTATATCCAACAGCAAGAGCGCGATTGGATCAACTATCCCATCTTCCATATCGACCTCAGTCCGGAGAACTACTCATCGGTCGAAGTACTCCAAAATCGCCTGGATTGGTTCCTGACGCAATGGGAGAAACAATATGGTGCAGACGACATATCGTACTCCTTATCCACTCGTTTCGAGAATTGTATAATGCGTGCCGTGCAGCAAACAGGCAACCGCGCGATCGTACTCATCGACGAATACGACAAACCCATCCTTTCTGCTATCGGAAACCCCGACCTGCAGAACGAACTCCGCGCCATCCTCAAAGCTTTCTATGGTGTGCTAAAGAGCCAAGACGGAAACATCCGTTTCTCGCTCCTTACAGGCGTAACGAAGTTCAGCAAGGTCAGCATCTTCAGCGACCTTAATAACCTCAACGACATATCGCGCGATAAACGTTACTACGATATCTGCGGCATCTCGCAATCGGAGTTGGAAACCGTGCTGCAGCCCTACATTCAAGCTTTTGCGGATTCAAACAACTGCTCTGTTGACGAGACCAACGATGCCTTCCGACGCATGTACGACGGCTATCGTTTCACGTCCACCAAGCAGCAGAACATCTACAATCCGTTCAGCGTCCTCTCGGCACTCGACCGAGGCGAGTACGGCAATTACTGGTTCGAGACCGGTACACCTAATTACATCGTCGAACTGCTCAAGCGCAATAACTACACGCTCTCGGATATGACGACTAAACCGGTTGATTCGACCACGTTGGACAGCAAGGACGACAACGGACAAAGCATAGTGCCGCTTCTCTTCCAGAGCGGTTACCTCACTATCCGCGACTATAAATCGGAGAACGACCTCTATTACATGGATTTCCCCAATGACGAGGTGCGTTCGGGCTTCTTCCGTTATATCCTGCCGTATTACACTTCGGTTAAGAAAGAAGAGAGTGCTTTCGCTATCGGTCAGTTTGTAGAAGAACTCCGTGCAGGTCAACCCGAAGCGTTCTTAACGCGCCTGCAAGCTTTCTTTGCCGACTTCCAATACGATGCACAGACTACGCCGGAATCGCATTTCCGCAACGTGCTCTTTATCCTGTGCCGCCTGTTAGGTATGCAGGTCGATGCTGAATACATGACCTCCGACGGTCGTATCGATCTCCTCATCCGCACAAGCGATTACATCTATATCATCGAATGTAAGTTAGACGCTTCTGCCAAGATCGCCCTTCGCCAAATCGAACGCAAAGACTATCCTCTCCCATGGTCGGTTGACAAACGTACCATCTTCCTCATCGGTCTCAATTTCTCCTCTAAGACCCGCCGTCTTGAGGAATGGGAAATCGGTCAGAGGAATCGGTCAGAGAAATCGGTCAGAGGAATCGGCCAGAAAGTAGAGATTGTGTTCACCCTAATAAAAGCAAATCCCACCATAACACGCGATGAGTTAAGCGAGAAACTGGGCATGGCTCCGTCGTCGATTCAACGGTATATTGATGTATTAAAGATAGACCGTATTCGTCGAGTTGGTGGCGACTTCGGTGGCCATTGGGAGATAATAGACAAGGAAGAAAAATAGATTTGGAACACGCGTGTACCAAATTGAAAAGTGCAACGCGCGTCTCACAAATTGGAAACTGCTACCCGCGTAGCAGTTTTTTCTATCTTCTTTGTATTTGTTTTCTGCAATTAGCCTCATTTCTCTTTAATTATGCAAAATAATTTGCATATATGAAAATTTTTTTGCGATTTTCTTTACCTTCGGACCTCAAAAGTCACATGATAGGTATTATCTTTGCAGCGTTTTTCGAAAAATACACAGAAAAACTTGCATATATCAAATTATTTTTGTAATTTTGCGCCACAAAATTGCTACCAAAACTAAGTGCTATGCAATTAGGCTATGTACATTTAAACAAAACTGAGCAGGCGAAGCAGATATTGGCTATGCGGCGGGCAGAGCAAGGTGCTATCGATGAATTAGGCATCGGCAGTATTCGTGATGCGCTGGCGGATAGGATGTTCCCCGGGATATCTACCCTGCATCAACATGCCAAGTATTTCGCGTTATTGCCGCAGGTGTATCAAAAGGTCTGGGAGCGAGCCCGACGTACGGAAGGCGTCAGTTTGCGCCAAGTGCAACAGATGATTATCGAGGAGGAAATCAGCATGACGCGCTGTTTGAGTCGCAATACGCCCAATGCATCCGGCATAACAGGAGCAGACTCGTTGCGGTCGAATAATCAGTTCGTCAAATATGACCCCACTTACATCTACAACTCTGCCTTGCGTACCTACGGTTTCCTGCAAGTAGATCCCCGCGTCTCTATCGCTTCAGCTATCTTGTATAGTGCGCGTCAGTGGCAAGAACGACCGGAACGAATGAAAACCGAAGCGGAGGATGTGGCGAATGATGCGCAAGAGGTTGCTAATGATCGCCCGTTCTGTGAGTTTCCTCGTGAACTTGGCTATAAATTTCCGGACGAATGTCATTTGAACGTGAATCTCGCCGAACGTGCGTATATCAAAGATCACATGCTCGCCACTTCGCAAGTGCGTGAATCGCTCTTGGGCTATTTGTTAGAGCACGATACCATCGATATATCCGGCGATTTCAGAACACTTGATCGGGACGATCTCCCATGTCAATTCCGCGATATCATTCGCCGAAGCGTCATAATCTCCGACTTTATCTATTTACTCTTCTTGCGTTATAATCTATTGCTTACTGATAATCAAGATGACAACTTAAAAGACGAATGGGAAAAATGCTATCAACATTTCCAAGAACGCAAACCCGACATCATAGAATGTTTGAGTATTCTGCATTTGTTGCCTAATAAACTGCTGCGCAACTCACTGCATTTTGTGGAGGACTGTTATCGATATATCTTGGATGAGCAATGGAACCTATTGGACGATGCCATAACACGTCGCGAAGTAACCATCAAAAGAAACCGCAGGAAGATCAACAATCCCGAATTTGAATACAAGTCGCCCATCCATCATTATTATCTGACCTATCGTTGGGGAACGGTGCAACAGATGTTAAAAGAATTAAGAAAGGAGGACTTATGGCAAAAGAACTAATGGGGAACGTCCTCTATAACGAGTCCTTACTGACACCGGGCTATCAAGTAGAAGCGGCTATAGGCACGACCTACAGCCTTGATTTGGAGACGCTGTTGGAAGTGCCGCTCGCTTTGGGAGAACTAACAGGCAACGCGGAGCAATATATTCAGCGCCCCTATTACTTGCTGGACGTCATCAATAAGGTCTCCGGCAAATTCTGCGTCTATTGCAACGCGGGTAGTATCTACAATCCGCTCCAAAAAGACCAATCGGGCGACATGAAGAACAATGCCTTGCTCGGAGAGCGCATCTTGACGCTCATGGAAGACTGTATCTGCCAAGTGCAACCTGAAGGACATAAAAACTCCTTTGCCAGTTTCCACCCCAAAGTATGGATAATCTTGGAGCGACATAAAGAGTCCGAAGAACAGCAGTTGAAAGTGATGGTAATGAGCAAGAACCTCACCTATGCCACTGATATGGATGTTGCCTGTGTGCTAACCGGTAAAGTCATGCGTCGTCATGCAACATCTGCTGCACAAGAGAAACATCAGCCTTTGCTGTATCTATTAAACTGGCTGAATGGATTCAGTACGACAAAACAGAAACAGTTGCTCCATACCTTGCAAGAAGTTATCCCTTGCGTTGAACATTTTGATATAGACGAAAACCTCTTTGAGGATTACGATTTCCATCTGATGGGTGTTCCTAATTACGATGGCAAAGCCTGCTTGGCAGATATGGTATCCAAAGCAGGTGACACGATTGTGATTTCGCCGTTCATAGATCTGCCTACTATCGGAGAGTTTGCCAAACGCAAAGGACGCAAATTGCTCATAACGCAACCCAATAGTTGCACGCCCGACATTTTCAACCTACTACCGGATCAGGTATATGCAACCAAAATGTCGTTAATATCGCCGGACGAGGAAGGCTCCTATGTCAATTTGCATGAGAAGATCTATTTCATCAAAGACTCTCGCGGGAATAGATTATTCTTGGGCTCAACCAATGCCACCGAAAACGGTTTTGACCGTAATGTGGAACTGTTGCTATCGCTGCATTTCCGTTCCTATATGGCCTCCTTTGATAAAATCAAGGAGCAATTCATCAATGACGATAAAGATTGCGCTTTTGAAAAGGCGATCCCCTATACTATTGATACGACATCGCAAGACGAACAACGCGCCCTGCAACTGTGCATCCGCCGAGCCATCGCTGCTTTGCAAAATGCAGAAGTTGAAGCGGACTCCGAAGGAACCTATCGAATAATAGTGAGATGCAAAGACTTCCGGACACAAGAACAAATCAGTCTGTGCCCGATTTATAGTCCAAGTAAGAAACAATCTTTATCCCGTCAAATGGTCTTCTCAGGTATACCTCTGACGGATCTGACGGAATTATATATCTTGGAGTGTCGTGACGTACATGTGGTTGTCAAGATTAACACGCAAAAGATGCCACCCGATCGTTGTCAGAAGATATACGACCGGCTCTTGAACACTCCCAATAAAGTGATGGACTATCTGGCATATATGCTTTCGGTTGACCCCGATGGCTATATGCAAGAAATGGTTACTACCGAACGTCATGAGCATCAATCCGAGCATAGAGAACTATTCAAGGGCTTATCCTTGTATGAAGATCTGCTCAAAACCGCCTACATTGACCCGGATCGGATTAACCGAGCAATAGATACGCTGAAACGATGCAGCGTTGCCGAAGTGGAAGATTTCAAAGTGTTGCTTAACCAAATGCAACAAGCTATACCGAAGATTAAACGAATGAAACGAGAATAACGATGGCACAACCGAAAGATTTCCAAGAAAAAACAGCACAACGCATAGCCGAACTGCTGATAAATGGTCGTAGTCGAGTACTGCTGGCAGATGAAGTGGGCTTAGGTAAGACCATCGTAGCACGTCGCGTCATTGACCTGATACGCACTTGGCGTAAAAAAGAGAAAGATCCATTCTATAAAGTGGTTTACATCTGCTCCAATGCCAATATCTCTACGCAAAACATTCGGGAATTGGGCGTTCGGAATAGTTCCGACTTTGGCGATAGCCGATTGTCTATGCAGCATCTGCAAATCGCCATCAAAGAGTATGAGATATCGAAAGAGGCAGCGCAGAAAGGGGTCATGGCAGAACGATTGATTCCGCTTACGCCGTGTACCTCTTTTCAAATGACCAATTCTACTGGCACATCCAGAGAACGAGCCCTCATGTGCGCTATCTTGCCGCAGATAACGCATATCGAGGATGTCAATGCTTTGAGTGAGTTCTTACAGATGAAAGTAAAATATTGGGATTGGGAAGTGAACAGATACCGTCGTGAGATTCAGCGCATCAGCGAAAGTGATTATCTTCAAAAAATGAGAGAAGCTTTTGCCATCAAAGACCAAGAACTGCACCTCACCGATCGTATCAATGCGGTATGTCATAATAAGGATAATGCGGAATGCAGAACTGTCCTAACAAAGCTCCGTCGGGTCTTTGCAGAAATTAGCATGGACATGCTCGACCCCGATCTGATTGTCATGGATGAGTTCCAACGCTTCTCCGATCTCTTACACCCGGGCGATGACGAACAGGCAATGCTCGTAAATAAATTCTTCTCTAATCTGGCATCGAAAATACTTCTCTTGTCTGCTACCCCATATAAGCCCTTCTCCACGCTTGCAGAGATTAATGAAGGAGAGATGGATGCCTATAGGGACTTCCTTGACGTGATGGATTTCTTGTTTGTCACCAAAGATGAAGCAGGACAATTCCAAATGATTTGGAAGCGTTTTTCGGACGACCTACGTTTGGTATCTGTAGAGAATAAAAAGAAAGCGTTGGAATCAAAGAAACTTGCAGAAGATGCGTTGTATAAGGTAATGTGTCGTACCGAGCGTATTACCAATAACATGAACCCCAACGCACAGACCGTCAATGATGTGCCTGTCTCAGAGGCTGACCTATGGTCGTTCGCTGAGGCTCAACATCTGTTGGATACAATAGCCGCCCATACGCGCAATGTGCATTTCCGCAATGTGCCGTTGGACTATATTATGTCCTCGCCCTATCTGTTGTCATTCATGGATCGCTATCAACTCAAGAAATATGTGATGGAGAATAGACGCGATGTGCAAAATGCCATAGTCAAACGTAATACGTCCTTATGCATTAACGAACAACGCATCAATAATTACGAAGCTATCCCTGCTAATAACGGCAAGCTGCAGTTCCTTCACGATGCGGTATTTGGAGAACTGAACAACAAGAACGAACCCAAGACCCACATTCATCAGTTGCTTTGGATTCCCGCTTCAAGACCTTACTACAAAGCAGGAGGAATCTTTGAAGAAGAAGCATCGCGTAGTTTTAGCAAATTCCTCATCTTCTCCTCGTGGGAAATGGTTCCGCGTATGATCGCAGTAATGATGTCGTATTATGCAGAACGATATACCCTTGGCTCGTATCGCAAGCAACGTGGCGGCTTTACCTACAAAACCTCCCAAAAGTCCAAAACCAAACGTGTCTATGAGAAGAAAGTGGAGGATTTCTTCTTGGAATATCCGTGCCGTAAATTGGCTTCTCTGTACAATCCCTTCTCGCATTTGGATTGGACGTTGACGGAACTCCGTAACCATCTGCGTTCCTTGATAGAAGATGCTTTGCGAGAAATCGGAGTATCTTCCTTTGATGCTGCGGCTCGAAACAGTGCAGAACAAGTGTCGGAGATAATGCGTCGCTTAGATGGAGAACAAATCGAAGTGCCCGCAGCAGTTCACCCGAATACAATTCGGATCTTAGTGGATTGCGCCATTGCTTCTCCGGCAGTCTGTGCATATCGTATCGAGCAAGATGAGCAAAGTGCACGGCAAGTGGCGGCTAAAATGATAGCCTTGTTCAATAAACCCGAGAGTTCCGCTATCGTTGACACCATCTGCGCAGAAGATAATTACTACCAACAAGTGCTTTCCTATTGTGTCATGGGCAACTTGCAAGCGGTTCTGGATGAATATAAATTCACAATCCGGGATATCAAACTCGGTGATGCGTTGAATATAGCTGCTTCCAATAACCTCACCATTGATACCAAGCGTACCTTAATGGGCGATGAGAAGTATAGATGCAGTATGCGTACCCATTTTGCTTCACAATATGTGGACAAGGTGGCTACCGATGAATCAACGCAACGCACCAAAACCATGCAAGATATCTTCAACTCCCCGTTCCGACCATTCATCTTGGCGACCACCTCAGTAGGGCAGGAGGGACTGAACTTTCATTGGTATGCGCGCAAACTGGTGCATTGGAACTTACCCTCTAATCCGGTGGACATGGAGCAACGGGAAGGACGTATCAATCGCTACGGTTGCCTTGCTATACGACGTAGCATTGCGCACTTATGCGGCGATGCGGAGACATTACAAGGCGCAAGTGAAAAAGATATCTGGAATATCCTCTTTGATAAAGCACGTGACACAATCGGGCAAGGCTATTCCCAAATGGTGCCATTCTGGTGCATCCCACAAGAATGCTTAACCGATGAGCAAAAGACCCAAATGGAGTATATCGAACGCTTAGTTCCTATGTACCCGTATAGCAGCGAGCATGCCCGCTATGAACATCTCTTGGATGTGCTATCGCTATATCGCCTAACCTTAGGGCAACCCCGCCAAGAAGAGTTGGCGCAGATAATATCGTCTAACCATTTTCCGGAAGAAGAACTACGGCAATTGATCATCAACCTCAGCCCGTATAATCGTAAGGAAACAGAAAATAACGCCCCCAATGGCAGCACAAATTAAACTCTTCCATCGTTTGTTCTGGCTCTTAGACACCGTCTATTCAGCCAAACAGATTTCGCTCTCGCAGATCGACAAACGCTGGGAGCAATCGCACTACAACGACAAGCACGAACGCGAGTACGGCAAACGCAATCTCCATCGCCACCGCGAGGATATCGCCGAACTATTCGGCATCGAGATAGTCTGTGACCGCACCACCAACCTCTATTCCATCGCGGAACGAGGCGACATCGACGGCAACGGACTACGCGCTTGGCTCGTGGATACCTACGCCGTCAGCAACATGGTCAACCTCGCCGGAGATATGAAAGACCGAATCATCTTCGAAGAGACTTCAGATGGCTCGCGTTATCTCTCTACCATCGTCAGTGCCATGAAGGAGAAGCGTCAACTGTACGCCACCTACCAGGGCTACAAACGTACAGAACCGCACTCGTTCCTTCTCGCGCCGTACTGCCTCAAAGTGTGCAGACGCCGGTGGTATCTCGTTGGTAAACCCGCTGACCATCCCGAAGAAGACCAACCACGCGTTTATGCTCTCGACCGGATGAAGGAACTCGTCATCGTCGATAAGAGCTACGATATACCACGTAAGTTCCACGCCAAGGACTTCTTCAAAAATCAGTACGGCGTAGATCGTACTATCACCGAACCGGAGAAGATCGTTGTGCGGCTAACCGAATACGACGCCAACTTTATGCGCTCTCTGCCGCTCCACCACTCGCAGACTGAACTCAAAATGGAAGACGGTTTCTGCTATTTCACGTTTTTCGTTGCACCTACGTACGACTTCATTCAGGAACTCCGTAAGTTCGGTTCAACCCTCGAAGTCCTCGAACCCGCTTCTCTCCGAAATCAGTTCAAAATAGAAGCCGAAAACATGCAAAAAATGTACTTATAAAGAAAAAATGCATTTTTTTGACATTTTTTTGCATCTTCGGACTTCAAGTGTCACATAGTTAGTATTACCTTTGCACCGAATTTTAAAAATCACGCATGTAAAACCCTTTAAAATCGGAGGTAATTATGAAGATTAAATCTGACAAGGAGCATTTCCTGAGCTGCCACGTCGCGGCGTTCACGTACAATGAGGGATGTGAGGTTTTTGATAAACTGAAAATCGGCAAAGAGGTACAACTCGTGCGTGAAGACGAGAATGTGCACGACCACAAAGCTGTTGCCATTTTCTTCAACAAGAAACATATTGGATATATCCCGCGTCAACTGAATGAGACAATCGCGATGTTTCTTGATTTAGGATACTCCGATATTTTCGAAGCTCGTATCCAATCGGTTGATCCAACTGCTCACCCCGAGCAACAGGTAAGTATCGTTATTTATCTCAAACGTAGAAAACAAGAACAAGCCTGACGGTCCGTTTAGAGACTCCATCTTAGCTTGTTCACGTGCGCGAAGAGGAGCGCCGTGTAGTGCGCAAACCTCTCTCGCCACGGTTTATTAAAAACACCACACCATTATATGTTAGGAGCATTGATTGGCGACACCGTAGGCAGCATCTACGAGTTCAATAACATCCACACAACGGACTTCCCCCTCTTCAGTCCGTCCAGTACGTTCACCGACGACAGCATCATGACCATGGCGGTTGCCGAATGGCTTCTCGCCGAACCGCACCACACGCACTCGTCCCTCATCGAAATCATGGAGCGCTACTACGAAGAGTACCCTGACCCTATGGGCGGCTACGGCAATAGTTTCCGCGTCTGGCTTGACACACCCACCGCTCAAAAGAATCCCTACAACTCCTTCGGCAACGGATCTGCTATGCGTGCCTCTGCTTGCGGATGGGCGGCTAATTCTCGCCAAGAGGCCATGATGTTAGCCAAGATCTCCGCCGAAATAACCCACAATCACCCCGAAGGCATCAAAGGCGCACAAGCCGTTGCAGCAGCGGTTTATATGCTTCGCCATGCAGCCTTCAAAAGTGACATCGTCGAATTTCTATCTAAGGAGTTTGGCTACTCCTTCGACGAGGACTTAGACACTCTCCGCTCTACCTACCAGTTCGATGAGACTTGCCAGGGCACCATCCCGGCTGCTGTTATTGCCTTTTGCGAATCGCTTGACTTAGAAGATGCCATCCGTAAGGCGGTCTCCATCGGTGGCGACTCCGACACAATCGCTTGTATCACCGGCGCATTGGCAGAAGCCTTCGATAAAATCATCCCCGCCGACATCATGCGTGAGATGAGCAAACGTCTCCCCGGCGACTGGTGGCGTATCATTTGGCGTATTAAGATCTTCGAGAAGCGGTCGCACCATGTCTCACCCGACCATATCAATTTCCTCCAATCGGAAGATATCTTCGTTTTCGGCAGCAATAAAGACGGTCTGCATTATGGCGGTGCGGCTAACTTCGCTTACACGCATTTCGGCGCAGAATGGGGAGTAGGAGAAGGTATAACCGGCAAGTGCTATGCCCTGCCTACTATGGAAGGCGAAGACGCTTTTGAAGCTGCCGTACAACGCTTCACCGAATGGGCGAAACAAGACCCCGATCATAACTACCAAGTCTCTGCCGTTGGCTGTGGCATAGCAGGCTATGACCCTTCCGACGTCGCTCCCATGTTCCTCGAAGCCGCCTCTCTCCCCAATGTTTATCTCCCGCAATCCTTCTGGGATGAATTGGACAAGTATAAATTTGTTGTATAAACGTCGTCCATTGTCCCTTACTCCGGATTTCATCCGGCATCTCTATGTTACGTGCGCGAGTCATCCGGCTCGCGTTTCTCTTTCTTCCATTCCATGGCAATCTGATTGCCCGCTCCGATCGTAGATATTCACTTGTCGACAAAAAGTAACAAATCTCTGCTCTTAATCGTCAAAATCTGACATCTATCGGCAAAAAATGCAGAAAATTCGCATTTTCCCTAATGGGAAAACGTCTTTTTTTTTGCAAAAAACGATTTTTTCTTCAAAAAACTTGCCGGTGTCGGCAAAAATTAGTATCTTTGCAGCGGATTTTGAATCAAACTTGCCGATTATGGAATATATATCCGTCATTCAGTTTGCCGGGAAATACGGCATTAGCGAACGTTCCGCACGAAATTATTGTGCGGCTGGGAAGATTGATGGCGCCTTTCTGACAGGTAAAACATGGAACATCCCCGCAGATGCAGACCTGCCTAAGAAAGGAAAGAAGAAACTCTCTCCGCTACTTACCCGTCTACGCGAGGAGAAAGAGTCCAAACAAAAGGGAGGCATCTATCACGACAGAGAACACCTCCGTCGATGATATCATGGAGACGGTGAACCACTTCCGCTGTATCGATTATGTGATCGACCATGCGACGGATAAGATCACCGAGGCGCATATCAAAGCATTGCACGCTATTCTCAAGACGAACACATCAGATAGCCGTAAAACGTGGTTCGCTGTAGGCGATTACAAACGCCTTGCCAATGAAGTAGGAGAACAGGAGACGGTTACCCCCAAAGAGGTTCATCGAGCCATGAAAGCTTTGCTTTCCGATTACAACGCCCTTAAACAAATTACGTTCGATGACATACTGGACTTCCACGTGCGGTTTGAGCGTATCCATCCCTTCCAAGACGGTAACGGTCGTGTGGGGCGTCTGCTTCTATTCTGGCAATGCCTGCAAAATGCCCAAGTGCCGTTTATCATTACCGACAAACTGCGTCTCTACTATTATCGCGGCATCCAAAACTGGGGAGACACTAACGGTTATCTTCGTGATACCTGCCTCACCGCACAAGACCGCTATAAGGCGTTGTTAGACTATTTTAAAATACGATATTAACATGGATCGCAGAGCATATCTTATATCGGTTTTTGATGATACGTTGGCGCATTTAAAAGTATATTAGCATGATAGACTACACAAAAACATCAGCCGGGCTGTATGCCTATCGTTATCCGCGTGCATCGGTGACTGCTGACGCGGTGCTTTTTGCCGAGAAAGACGGACAGTTCTACGTGCTGCTTATCCAGCGCGGCAACGAGCCGTACAAGGGCTGCTGGGCGTTCCCCGGTGGTTTTCTCAATATGGATGAGACGGTTGCCCGTTGTGCAGAACGCGAACTGGAAGAAGAAACAGGCATCGTTTTAACCGGTATGCAACTGGTAGGAGTTTATTCCGATGTGGACCGTGACCCTCGCGGACGGGTCATCACAGCCGCCTACACCGCCATGACCACCATGCCGGAGGCTACTGCTGCCGATGATGCCGCGGCTGCCCAATGGTGGCCGCTGAAAGAGTTACCGCCTTTGGCCTTCGACCATGACAAGATTTTGGTAGATGCAATGAGGGTTTTGAAAATCAATGGATAACTTCGTAGCCATAGATTTTGAGACGGCGAACTTCGCGCAGTCAAGCGTTTGTTCGGTTGGAATAGTCATCGTCAAAGACGGGGAGTTGGTGGATAGGATGCAGCAGGGATTGCGTATGAACTGATATTCCCATATCACTACAGCCAGACCGACGTGACCGGCATCGCAGCACAACTACCCGATATAGACGTTCGAATCAGACATTATGAATAACAGAACTAAATATCCAAACACTACACAAGCAGGTAACCAACATAAATGCTGAATATTATGAATTACTCTCAATTCAAAAAACGCGCGAAGCATTTTCTTCGCAAGCAACTAAGTCTGACGCACTATATCGATGTGCAAGCGGCGGAAGAGAACATCCGCAAGAACATTCCTTTCCGCGGACCGAACATATACATTTTGTTCGTGGCGATAGTGATTGCTTCGGTCGGACTGAATGTTAATTCGATACCGGTGATTATCGGTGCCATGTTGATTTCG
>Ga0247610_10005466_pt1 | contig 13381 bp, 7 predicted proteins | sample 174DNAGHGhighgp2_FD_193483 | JGI IMG/M metagenome (GOLD analysis project Ga0247610, IMG submission 193483) | Sheep rumen microbial communities from Palmerston North, Manawatu-Wanganui, New Zealand - 1742 DNA GHGhigh gp2 | ecosystem: Host-associated > Mammals > Digestive system > Stomach > Rumen ...
CATCCTGCGCTTGAGCACCTCCGGCGCAGCCACGGAATAGCCGAAAAAGCCCAGAGGCTCGCCCAGGCGATAGTACACCCCGTGATTGTAGGCGATCAGCTTCGCCCGGTCAAAGGCGATGCCGCCGTCCGGGTCCAGCAGATCCTGCCGGACGCCCATGCGCGTGATCTCACCCACGAACAGGGTGTGGCTGCCCAAAGCCTGCACGGACTTCACCTTGCAGGCCAGGTAGGCCGGGCACTCCGCAATGGCCGGGGCGGAAAAGCCCTCCACGGCCAGGGGCGTCAGGCGGCAGGCGGCGAACTTATCCTCGTCCCGGCCCGACTTGACGCCGCACCAGTCCAGCGCCTTCAGGTTTTCTTCGCCGCACAGGTTGATCACGAATTCCCCGGAATCTCGGATGATGTCATGGGAAAAGCGGCCCGGGCGCACCGAAATCGAGCACATGGGCGGATCGGAATTCACCGTGCCGGCCCAGGCGATGGTAACGATATTGGGCTTTTGCCCCGGCAGCGCGCAGGATACCATCACCGCCGGCACGGGGGCCAGCAGGGTGCCGGGCTTCATGGAGGCAAAGTTTGATTCCATTTGGAGCGACCTCCTCAAAAAGTGTGGAGAGTGGAGAGTGGAGAGTGGAAAGCGGAGAGTGGAGAGTGGAGCTTGAGATTGTGTGGAGATTTTGGGGGTGTGAAATCATTCTTTCACTCCACACTCAACACTCAACACTTGGTTCTCCTCACTCAATTTTCAGGCTCGCCCGTCCCGCGCTTTTCCCTGCCAGAATGCCTCCGGCAAAGGCGAATTGCAGGTTGTAGCCGCCGCAGTCGCCGTCCACGTTCAGCATTTCTCCGGCGCAGTAGAGGCCGGGGATCAGGCGGGATTCCATGGTTTCCGGCGAAAAATCCCGGCAGGAGATGCCGCCGGAGGTGACCTGGGCGTTTTCAAAGCCCTTGACGCCGATAATGGGCACGGGATAGGCGACCAGAGCCTTCGCCAACTGCTCCGTATCCAGGCCCCGCAGCTTTTGCATCAGCAATTTGGGGGCCAGGCCCAGCAGCAGCTGCTCCTTGGGCAGGATATGCCGCCGGTCGTTGAGGCATGCCAGCGCCAGGGGCACGTGCCGATCCGGTTTTTCCGCAGGCAGCCTGTCGTATACCCGGGGCGTCAAGGCCAGCATGGGGGTAAAATCCATGTACAGCGTCGGTTTTTTCCCCGCATCCAGCATTTTCCCCGCGTCCCGGGACAGCTGCATGGCGCATACGCCGCTGACCCCGTAATCGGTAAACAGCGCTTCGCCGCCGGCAGCCGCTGCCGGCCTGTCGCCGTCGCACAGGGTCAGGATGGCGGGCACGCGCAATCCTGACAGGCCGCGCACCGCTTCTTTCTCCGCGATCAGCTGGGTGAGCGCGGGCTTTGGCGTCACCATTTGATGGCCCAAGTCCGTCAGCAGCCGGTACGGCCCGCCGTCGTGGCCCAATTTGCCGCCGGCCATGCCGCCGCAGGCCACGATGACCCGGCGGGCGGTCACATCGCCCTGATCGGTTTTCACCAAAAAACCGCTGCTTGTCCGCTCGATTTTCCGCGCCCGCGCGCCGCATTTTTCCTGCACACCGCGCCGGGCCAGGGCTTCCCTTAAGGTATCCAGCACGGCGGCAGCCTGGCCGCAGCCGGGATACACCCTGCCGCCCGCTTCCTCCACAGTCACAAGACCCAGATCACGGAAAAAGCGCAGCACAGCCGCCGCGGGCTTGTTCTTCATCACTGCGAGGGCGAAATCCGCGTCGCCAAAGTACCGAGGCTCCCCTGCGTTGGCCAGGTTGCAGCGGCCGTTGCCGGAGGCCAGGATCTTTCGCCCCACCCGGGGCGCGGCCTCCAGCACCGTCACCCGTTCCGCGCCGCCATCTGATGCGGAAAGCGCGGCGGTCAATCCCGCCGCGCCTCCGCCGATGATGCATACATCGCAGTTCATTGTATTACTTGGTGCCGCTGATCGAGTGCGTGTAGGCGTACTGGATCGCGCTCTGGTGGCCGAAGCCGCCGTTCTTGCTGCTGTCGTAGTCCACGTGGGCCGAGCTGGTCTTGCTGTCGTGGGTCTTGGAATTCACAAAGTGGACGCAGAACTGCCCCACGAATTTATTGCTCAGGCGCCTGTTGGTGCTCTGCACGGTAGAGTCACTGAAGTTATGCGGCACGCCGTACATGGAGGCGGCGAAGGTGCGTCCGCCCACGGTGACCCACAGGGGACGGCGCCGCCAGTTCTGCATTTCGCTGTCGCGGTCGGCGATCTCCTGGGCGTTGCTGGTGCCGTAGATCTGGCAGTAGGCCTTGGTATCCTCGGCGGTCAGGGGCACGGCGTCGGCGTGGTTGCCGCCGAAAATGCGGTAGGCCCGGAAGGAAATGCCGGTGTACACGTCGGTGATCACCGCAGTGCCGGTGATGGACCAGACGGACTGAATGTCGCCGGCGAACCAATCCACCTTTTCCACGGGATACAGGTTGGCGTCCACGGTGCTCTGATCGTAGGTGCCGGCAGGCACGGTGTTATACAGCGCGTGCTGGGTCTTTTCCCCGGCGATGCCGTCCTGGGTCAGGCCCTTGGCCTTCTGGAAGGCGATCACGGCTTTTTCGGTGGCGGTGGTGTAGGTGCCGGTCACGTCGGCCGCGCTCAGGTAGCCCAGGTTGGCCAGCGCCTGCTGCAGCTTGGTCACCGCAGGGCCCTCGGAGCCCTTGGTCAGGGTGGTGTAGGTGGCCTCCGTGGGCGCATAGGGATCGCCGGTCATTCCGTAGGCTTTCTTTTCATCCTGGGTCAGCACCCGCAGGAAATCGCCGCGCATCCAGCCGGTGGTATTGCCGTAGGTGATGTTGTACCAGGTGTACGTCACGCCGGGGGTGGACGTGGTATCCAGCCGGGACTGACCGTTGTAGGTCAGCTTGGTGCCGGCCTTGCTCACCATGTTCAGCTGCTTGCCGCTCATGGAAGGCCCCTTGCGGATGAACACCTTGTCCGCGGTGGTGAGGGCCACGTCGCTCAGCTTGGAAGCGTCGGGCACCGCGGTGGGCGTGCCCACCTGGGGCACGGGCGTTGCGGTAACGCTGGGGGTAATGGGCGTGGACGAGGAGGTGACGCGGACAAAGTTGCCGTTGATCCACCCGGTCCTGCCGTTGTACTTGATTTTATACCAGTAGGTGCCGCCGGAAGATTGCCGGTCGGTATAGGCGAAGGACGCGCCGGCCTTGGGGATCTGCTCGATGGATTCCGCCTGGAGGCTGGGGGTCTTGCGCACGTTCAGCTTATCGGCGGTGGTGATCAGAGCGCCGGTGGAGGCGCCGGCGGGAACAGCGGTGGCCCCGGGCACGGGCGTGGCCGTAGGCGCGGCAGGCGCGGGCGTCACCGCAGCGCCGCTGGTCACCTTGGCCAGGGAGCCCAGCACGTAGCCGTAGGAGCCCAGATCATTGGAGTAAGCCAGGTACCATACATTCCTGGCGGCATCCGTCTGGGTGCCGTAATAATTCAGCTGGGTATATTTGGCCAGGCGGCCCAGGATGGTGCCGTTGGGAGCCATGCGGAAGTTCACGCCGCCGGTGGTCAGGGTGATCACGCCCAGGGCGTCGGTGCCGGCGGGCACCACCACGGGAGCCGCGGTGGTCACCGGGCCGGAAATGGTGCTGCCGCTGGCGTTGGTAAACACCCAGCAGTCGCCCCGGATGTAGCCGGTAATGCCCTTGTAGGTCACCCGCACCCAGGTGTAATTGTCATAATTGGTGGGGCCGGCGGTATAAGCCAGCACGGTGTTGTAGGGGATTTTGTTTTCATCCTTGGCGGTCAGGGCGGTGCCGCCGGGCGTCCTGCGGATGTTGACCCCGGTTTTCACCGTGCGCACATAGCCGCTGACGGCGGAAGAGGCCGCAGGCGCAGGCGTGGCCGTCACCGTGGGAACGGCGGTGGTCAGCACCGTGCCGGCGTCGGCGAAATACCCGCTGTGCACATAGCCGGTGTAGGTCCTGCCGGGAGCAGCCGGCGTGCCGCCCTGCACCTTATACCACAGTATGGCCCTGGTGCCGGTGCCGGTGGTGGTGGTGCCCAGCACCTTCAGCTGCCAGCCGGCGGGCAGCCTGGCCCAGAAATCGCCGGACAGATCGGGGGTTTTGCGGAAAAACACGTTATCCATCGTAACCTGCCCGTAGTTCCCCACGGCGATGGTGCCGTCCGCCGAAGCGGAGGCGGCGCAGACCGCCAGCATTGCCGTGATCATCAGCGCCAGAGCAAGCCATTTCCTGAGCTTTCCTGTTTCCTTCATACCGTCGACACCCCATCCAAATCTTTGGTCTGCAGTTTCTGCATTTTCAGTGCGAAAATGAACAGCCAAAAAGAAAAATGCATTCTTGCTTATGTAGTATATTACATTTTTGTTACAAGGTCAATAGATTTTCGCAAAATATTTACAATCTTTTTTAATTAAAATTCCCTTCCTCGCTTTACGGACGGCGGGAATTATGCTATACTACCCTTGGATGTCTATAATAAAGAAAGGATTATGCCTGATGGATATTATCAGCATCATTGAAAATAAAAAAAGGGGCCTTGCCCTGACGAAGGAGCAGATCGCCTTTTTCGTCCGCGGCGCAGCGGATCACTCCATCCCGGACTATCAGCTGGCGGCCCTGCTCATGGCCATCCGTCTGAAAGGCATGGACGCCCGGGAAACGGCGGACCTGACCATGGCCATGGCCGCCTCCGGCGATATGCTTTCCCCGGACGTGGGCGGCGTGCCGGTGGACAAGCATTCCACCGGCGGCGTGGGCGACACCACCACCCTGGTGCTCGCTCCCCTGGTGGCTGCCTGCGGCGGCAAGGTGCTCAAGATGAGCGGAAGGGGCCTTGGCCACACCGGCGGCACGCTGGATAAACTGGAGAGCATCCCCGGCATGCGGGTTTCCCTGCCGGAGGAGGATTTCCTGCGCATCGTGCGCACGGTGGGCTGCGCCGTGGTGAGCCAGAGCGGCCAGCTGGCCCCGGCGGACAAGACGCTCTACGCCCTGCGGGACGTGACCGCCACCGTGGATTCCATCCCCCTGATCGTCAGCAGCATCCTGAGCAAGAAATTCGCCGGCGGCGCCAAGGCCATCGTGCTGGACGTGAAAACAGGCTCCGGCGCTTTGATGCCCACCCTGGAAGCCTCCATCGAGCTGGCGCAGGCCATGGTGGACATCGGCGACCACGCAGGACGGCGCATCACCGCGGTGGTTTCCGGCATGGAGGAGCCCCTGGGCAGCCACGTGGGCAACGCGCTGGAAGTAAAGGAAGCCATCGACATTCTTTCAGGCCGCGCCAAGGGGCCGCTCAGGGACGTATCCCTGTTCCTGGGCGCGCAGATGCTGATCGCCAGCGGCCTGGCCGAGGATGTATCCGGCGCCGCGGCCATGCTGGAAGACGCGCTGGACAGCGGACGGGGCCTTGGCAAGCTCAAGGAAATGATCGCCGCCCAGGGAGGCGACCCCCGGGTATGCGACGATGCGACGCTTCTGCCGCAAGCTCCCCTGCAGCGGCCCGTGCTGGCAAGGGAAGGCGGCTTCCTCGCCCACGTGGACGGCACGGCCCTGGGCCTGGCCGCCCAGAGGATGGGCGCCGGCCGCATCGCCAAGGAAGATGTGATCGACCCGGCGGTGGGCTTCGTGATGAAAAAGCGCATCGGCGACGCAATCCGCCCCGGCGACGAAATCTGCACCCTCCACGCAAAAGATGAAGCCTCCGCAAAGGAAGCGGAGGAGCGCATCCTTTCGGCTTTGACCCTGTCCCCCGATCCCCAGCCCCGGGCCACCCTGCTTTACGCCCTGGTGACTCCGGGAAAAGTGACCCGTCTTTGATCAATTATAAGGAGAAATCACCATGAAAAAACTGCTTGCTCTGCTGTTGGCCCTCCTCATGCTGTGCGCCTGCGCCCTGGGCGAAACCGCCGACGAATACGTGGGCGACCCTGAAGCGGAGGAAAACGCCTTTTTGACCAAGGAAGAAATCGACATGTATCTGGCCGCCCTGGCCGGCGACGCCCTGGCTCTGGGCGTGGAAAGCACCGCTACCAGCCCGGACAGCGGCGTGACCACCGTGGTTTTCGCCGGCGGAGCCGAAGTGTATATCGCCGATGAAGAGCTGGCGGAGACCAGCGCGGTGCTGGGCGCCAGGCTCAACGCCATGCAGGAGGACCTGCGGGGCATCCATTTGGGCGACACGCTGGAGGATGTGCTCAGCGTTTACCCCAACGATAACCCCGACCTGGCAGGCTCTCGCTTCGACGCGGCGCTGTATGTGAACGACCGCAGGCCGGAAGCCACGGTGGGCTACCTGCTGCGCGAAGGCCAGCAGGTGACGGAGGTGACCCATCTGGTGTTCGCCTGGGAAGATGAAGGCGTGGTGCGCTGCGGCGTCACCTACCGCTTCCAGCAGGACGTGGTGGTGGGCATCGAAATCTTCGGCATGGGCGGTCTGGTGCCTGAAGCCGACGCGCTGGAGGAAATCTCCAACGTGGCGCAGATTCAGGAAAGCCGCGAGTTCGTCCCCTTCCCCGTCAGCGCCCAGGGAGAAAGCCTGAATCCCTTTGAAGAGAGCGACCTGGCTTTTGCCGGCATTGACTTCCCCGCGCTCACCAACGAAAGCGCCGAAAGCGCGCTGGGCGAAGCGCCGGTGGACGAGTGGATGGAGGACGGAGAAAGCTTCCTGCGCATCCGCCAGTGGGACGAAGCCAGCGTGATTTTCCTCTATGACGCGCAGAAGAATTTCGTCGGTGTGGATACCCTCACGGTGGTTGGCGAAAGCATCGAAGGCCCCCGGGGCGTGCGCATCGGCGACAGCATGGAAAACGTGATGAACCGCTTCCACCGCGGCGAAATCACGCCGCTGGAAAACGGCTTCGCCCTTTACGGCGACGGCGTCAGCGCGCCCTACGCCGTGCTTTCCTACGGTGAAACCACCGCCACGCTGACCTACGCCCTCACCACGAAAACCATGAAAACCGTGATCTGGAGCATGGAATTCGTGGACGGCACGCTGGAAAGCTACCGGATGCTGCTGCGCTGACAGGGCGCGGCACATGATGCCAAAGAAAAAGTAACTGTTGTCGGAGGTCTGCTCCATGCGGATTGATTTGAGCTGCCCGGTCGAAATGTGGCACTGCAAAATGCCCACGGCGGAAAGCCCCAGTTTAGCCATGCAAATCTATAACCTTTCCGATATGGAAGTGAACAGCGTGCAGGTGTGCGTGCTGTGCTTCGATCAGGAAGGGGAGCAGTTTGCCAGGCACGTGGAAAGAGTGCAGGGCATCGAAATTCCCGCCCGCCACGCTTATGAGCTGACGCTGGCCGTGGAGGAAGCCATTGCGGCCCAGGACCTGGAGATCATTATTCAAAAGGCCTGGTTTGTGGACGGCACCGTGTGGCGCAAGGGCTCCAATCCCGCGCTGGAGTATACGCCCTCCCCCATCCTGCAAAGCGATCAGCTGCGGGTGATGCAGGAATTGGCCGGGCCCGACGCCGCCTGCTTCCCCAGCGATCAGGGCGCGGTGTGGGTGTGCGTTTGCGGCCGCGCCAACGCCGCCAAGGACGATGAATGCCGCCGCTGCCGGCGGGACAAGCACGAGCTGTTCACCAAGCTCAACGAAGCCGCGGTGGAAAAGATCATCATCACAAGGCAGAATATTCTGGAAGAGCAGCAGCGGCTGCAGCGTCAGGAGGCCCGCCGGGCCGCCCAGGAAGCCGAAGCCCGGGAAAAGCGCCGCCGCCATCTGCGCCGCATCATCACCACCGCCGCCATCCTGGTGCTGGTGCTGGGCGGCGCCGCCTACGGCGTGTATTTCCACGGCATCCCCTATTACCGCTACCGTCAGGCTGCCCGGGCGCTGGAGAGCGGCCAGTACGATTCCGCCAAGGAGCAGTTCCTGGCCCTGGACGATTATCAGGACAGCCAGCGGATGGCCATGGAATGCGACTATCAGGCCGCCATGTCCGCCTTGCAGGGCGGCACCTACACTTCCCTGCGCACCGCCTGGGCCGGCTTTGACGCCCTGGTGGATTATCAGGACAGCGCCGCGAAAGCGCAGGAAGCCCGCTATATCTACGCGGAAAAATTGCTGGCCGCGGGCAGCTATCAGGAAGCCATCGACCTGTACGATCAGGTATCCTCCTACGGCGACGCCCGGATGAAGCGCAGCCAGGCGCTTTACGATTGGGCCTCAAGGCTGATGAACGACGGGGATTATGAAGCCGCCCGGGAAAAATTCCTTTCCCTGGGCGCGTATCAGAACGCCGAAGCCAACGCCCGGGAGTGCCTCTACCTTCCCGCGGAGGCAGCGCTGGAAAGCGACCCGGAAAAAGCCATTGCGCTGTTTTCCCAGTTGGGCGATTACCGCGACAGCGCGCTGAAACTGCAAAGCGCATATTACGCTGCCGGCAATAAGTACTACGATCAGCAGGATTACGACACCGCCGCTTCCTTCTTTCTCCAGGCGGGCGATTACAGCGACGCCTACCGCCGGGCGGCCGGCTGCCTGTATACCCCTGCGCTGAATCTGTTCAACAGCGGGGATTACCTGGCCGCGTCGGAAATGCTGGAAAAGATTTCGGGCTTCCAGGATTCTAAGGAGATCCTGGCCAGGTGCTACTACAATCTGGGCCTGGCCCTGCTGGAAGAAAAGGCTTACGACGGGGCGCGGGGATACTTTGAATCCGCCGCCGACATCCTGCCCGAGGCCGAAGAAGCCCGGAAGGAATCCATCTATCTCCCGGCGCTGGAGCTATTGGAAAACGGCCTGGAAACCGACGCCCTGACGCTTTTTTCCTCCATTCCCGGCTATAAGGACGCCGACGCCTACGCCAGCCGCCTGCTGTACGAAAAATCCCAGGCCAGTCTGAAAACGGAGGATTACGCCGCCGCCATCCAGGCTCTGGAGCAGCTGAATTCCTACGAAGACAACCGGGAAGAGCTGACCGCCGCCAAGGTATCCTACGCCCAGGCCCTGACCGACGAAGGAAACTATGAAGGCGCCATCGAAGCCCTTTCAGGCGTGGAGGGCGAAAACGCCGAGGAAGCCATGCGCGAAGCCCGCTACCTGCTGGCCTCCTCCCTCATCGACCAGAAAAAATACGACGAGGCCATGCCCATCCTGGAATCCATGCAGGGCTATGCCGATGCCGGCACGCTTTACGCCCTGTGCGTATACCAGCTGGCCGCAGCCCGGGCGCAGGAAGGCGATCTGGCCGCCGCTTCCCAGATGCTGGAAGGCATCACGGGCTACGAGGACGCCCAGCAGCTCATGCAGGAGTACGCTTACACCGCCGCCTCCTCCGCCGCGGCGGAAGGCGACCTGGTGCAGGCCGCCCTGCTCTTCACCCGGGCAGGAAACTATCAGGATGCCAAAGAGCAGGCGAAGCAAAGCGCCGATACCTATTATTCCACCGCCTATGAAAAGGCCAAAACCGCCATGGACCGCAAGCAGTACGGCGTGGCGGTGGACACGCTGTCCGCCCTGACGATGGATTTCCTGCCGGAGGAATACAAGGAACTGAGCAGCATGTACGACGAGGCGCGCTATCAGTACGCCGACAAGCTGTACAGCGACCGCAAGCCCTTCGAGGCGTTGGCGTACTACCGCCAGATCCCCGGTTACAAAGACGTGACCACCAAAAAGCTGACCCGCCTGGTATACCGCATGATGGGTGCCTGGCGCAGCACCTACTCCGGCGTGGAAATGATCTTCGAGGACGACGGCACCTGTAAAATCGACGGCAAGAGCATGTATTACACCGTGGGCGCGTCCGGCGCCTACGCCCTGTCTGTTGGCGATCAGCCCACCAGCCTCGCTCATACCTATACCATCCTTTCCCTGAGCGAGAACGAGCTGAACCTTCGCAACATCAAAACCAATACCGTATATAAAATGAAAAAGGCCGACTGATCCATGGACCGCATCATTGCTCATTTTCGTTCCTACAATCGTCTCCCGGAGCCTGACCGCATCGACGTGCTGGACGGGTTCCGGGCGCTTTGCGTGTTCCTGGTGGGCTGGTTCCACATCTGGCAGCAGGGCTGGCTCACGCCCCATTTCATGATCGGCGAAAGGTACGTCAGCCTGGATTTTCTTCTGCGCTCCGGCTATCTGTGGGTGGACGGGATGCTGCTGCTTTCCGGGTTCCTTTTATACCTTCCCTACGCAGAAAAAAAGAAAAGCCCTTCCATCGGCGCGTTTTACCGCCGGCGGCTGATCCGCATCGTTCCATCTTATTTGCTGTGCATCATTCCCTTATTCATCCTGGCCTGTGTCCGGGGAGATTATGCCTCCGTACAGGACGCCCTGGCCGATCTGCTCCCCCATCTTACCTTCACCCACACCTTCTTCCGCCGCAGCTACCAAACAGCTTCTCTCAACGGCGCGCTGTGGACGCTGGGGGTGGAGGTGCAGTTTTACCTGATCTTCCCTTTCCTGGCCCGGGCTTTCAAAAAGAAGCCGTTCCTCACCTGGGCGCTGATGACCGGGGCGGCCTTCGGCTTCCGCTGGTGGGTAGGAAAACAGGCCGATATGAGCATGTATTTCAACCAGCTGCCCGCCTTCCTGGACGTGTACGCCAACGGCTTTGCCGCCGCTCATCTTTATTCCTTCCTGCGAAAGCACCTGGAGCAGGCCTTCGGGAAAGAGCGGGGCGGTTTTTTCCCGGTCCGGGCAGGGTTCACGGCGGTATGCTGCATGGGGTTTTATCTGCTCTATATCATCGCCCAGAACCAGGCCGCCGCCCCCGTGATCCAGCAGGGGCAGATGGACAGGCGCTTTCCCCTGTCGGTGGTGCTGTCCGCGGTGATGGTCAGCGCCGCCTTCTCGCTGCCGCCCGTCCGGTTTTTGCTGGGCAATTATCTGATGCGGTTTTTGAGCGCCATTTCCTTCCAATTTTATATATGGCACCAGTGGATCGCGGTAAAGCTGAAGGAGTGGAATGTGCCTTACAGCAGTTTCCCCGAGCCCAACCGGCAGGACGAGCCCTGGCGGCTGCCCTACACCCTGCTGTGCTTCGCCATCGCCATCGCCGCCGCCGCCGTGATCACCTATTGTTTTGAAAGGCCCATCGCGAGAAAACTGCGCGGAAGGATCAAAGGCAGCTGAAACAAGCGCCCATTGCTTGACAATTTCATCCGCAATGCATATAATGGATCATGTGCGGGGAACGGGGAATAAACCGGGCTTTCGCGGCTCAAGAGAGGATGCGCCATCGGCTGCAAGCGCGTCCGCCGCCGCCGGCAGTGCCCCCGGGAGCACGCGAAGCGGAACAGGCTGATGCCCCGGTATGCTTCGCCGCAGCGCTGCGTTACGGCGTTTCCATGAAAAGTAAGAGTGGATCACAAAACGGCGCGCCGTTCTCTGAACAGGGAAGGCGCGCTTTTTGATGGAATAAAGGGGAAATCAAGATGTTTGAAACCTTGAAGCGGGATCTGGACGCCGTTGCCGCCCGGGATCCGGCAGCCCATTCCCGGTGGGAAATCTTCTTCTGTTACCCCGGGTTCAAGGCCGTCCGCTCCCACAGGCGGGCCCACCGGGCGTATGAAAAGGGGCATTTTTTTCTGGCCCGGCTCATCAATTTCCATTCCTATAAGCGCACCGGCATCGACATCCACCCCGGGGCCATCCTGGGCAATGGCGTGTTCATCGACCACGGCACCGGCGTGGTGATCGGCGAAACCGCCGTGGTGGGCGATAACTGTACCATCTACCAGGGCTCCACCCTGGGCGGCACCGGCAAGGATACCGGCAAACGCCATCCCACCCTGGGCCAGGGCGTCACGGTGGGCGCCGGGGCCAAGGTGCTGGGCCCCATCAACATCGGCAACCACGTGAAGATCGGCGCGGGAGCCATCGTGCTCAAGGACGTGCCGGACAACTGTACCGTGGTGGGCAACCCGGGCCGCATCGTGCGCGGGCCAGCCACCCGGCCGGACATCGACCTGAACCACGGCGACCTGCCCGATCCCATGCTGGAAAAGGTGCAGGCCATCGAAAGCCAGCTGGAGCAATTGGAAATGGAGGAGCAAAGCAAAACGCCCCGGAACTGCGATGCCTGCTCCGCCAAGGACTGCCCCGCCCGGAAACGGGAGAATGAAAAATGAAAAATGTGAAATGAAAGCTTGTAAGTCTGCGCAAAAAAGCACAGCACTCCACTCTCCACTCTCCACTCTCCAAACTCACCCCATCGAGCTTTGACCACAAAACAGGGAGGAAACTATCATGCTGATCTACAACAGCCAATCCCGGAAAAAGGAAGAATTCGTGCCGCTGCACCCCGGCAAGGTGGGCATTTACGCCTGCGGCCCCACGGTATACGATTATTTCCACATCGGCAACGCCAGGCCCTTCATCACCTTCGACGTGCTGCGGCGCTATTTCGAGCATCGGGGCTATGAAGTCACCTTCGTGCAGAATTTCACCGATATCGACGACAAGATGATCCGCCGGGCCAACCAGGAGGGCATCACGGTGAAGGAGCTGGGCGACCGCTTCATTCAGGAATACTACAAGGATGCCGGGGCCCTGGGCATCCGCAAGGCCACGGTGCATCCCCGGGCCACCGAGCATATCGGGGAGATCATCCATCTGGTAAAAACCCTGCAGGACAAGGGCTACGCCTACGAAGTGAACGGCGACGTGTATTTCGACGTGGAAAAGGACAAGGGCTACGGGAAATTGTCCGGCCAGAACCTGGACGATCTGGAGGCCGGCGCCCGCATCGACGTGGACGACGGCAAGAAGAACCCCGCCGACTTTGCCCTCTGGAAGGCGCAGAAGCCCGGCGAGCCCGCCTGGCCTTCTCCCTGGGGCATGGGCCGCCCCGGCTGGCACATCGAATGCTCCGCCATGAGCATGAAGTACCTGGGCGACACCATCGACATCCACTGCGGCGGCAAGGACCTGCTCTTCCCCCACCATGAAAACGAGGTGGCCCAGTCCGAATGCGCCACCGGCAAGCCCTTCGCCCGGTACTGGATGCACAACGGGTTCATCAACATCGACAATGAAAAGATGAGCAAGTCCCTGGGCAATTTCTTCACCGTGCGGGACATTTTGAAGGAATACAACCCCGAGGACGTGCGCATGTTCATGCTCTCGGCCCACTACCGCAGCCCCATCAATTTCAGCCGCGACATGATGGCCCAGGCCCACGCCGCGCTGCAGCGGCTCTACACCGCCCGGGACCAGATGCTCTTCCTGCTGAAAAACGCCAAGGAGCAGCCCCTGGCCCAGGAGGAAGAAGCGCTGCTGGGCCGCATCAAGGAATACGCCGCCCGCTTTGACGCCGCCATGGACGACGATTTGAACACCGCCGACGCCCTGAGCGCCATCTTTGAAATCGT
>Ga0247610_10005467_pt1 | contig 13378 bp, 10 predicted proteins | sample 174DNAGHGhighgp2_FD_193483 | JGI IMG/M metagenome (GOLD analysis project Ga0247610, IMG submission 193483) | Sheep rumen microbial communities from Palmerston North, Manawatu-Wanganui, New Zealand - 1742 DNA GHGhigh gp2 | ecosystem: Host-associated > Mammals > Digestive system > Stomach > Rumen...
ATCATAAATCATCAATCATAAATCATCAATCATCAATGATACAGCGAATACAAACTCTTTATTTATTGGCCGTTGTGGCTCTTGGAATAGCCCTTTTATGGCTACCGGTGGTGCAATTGGTGACTCCTGCCGAGACGGAATTGCAGGTATGGGAATTAAGTGCTTTGGGCGGTGCTCCATTGCAGGGCCTTTGGGGACTGACGCTCACTACGGCTTTGATCCCACTGTTGGCATTGGTGGATATCTTTTTATTCAAGAAACGGTTGGTACAAGCCCGTTTGAATATATTCACGGTCTTTCTGTGTCTCGGCTATTACGGCGTGCTCGCTATTTATATTTGGCAGGCCAAACTGGCGTTAGGCACCGAATGGCATATCCTTCCCTGGGCTTCGTTCCCGCTCGTATGTTTAGTATTAATCATGATGGCTACGCGCAGAATCCTCAAAGATGAGGCTTTGGTGCGCGCAGCGGATAGAATACGATAGTTATGATTTTCTTGGACGATTTGCAAAATCTTGCTTTAGCTGCCGCGACGCAAGAGCAGCAAAAACTTACTCCCGATTCCGTGCGGCAAGGTGCACGGCATATGATTGAATATGCCCGAACCGATCCCGAAGGCTTTTGGCAGATATTCGTGGAAAAAGTCACTCAATTCGGTCTCAAAGTGCTGGCAGCGTTGCTGATTTTTATTGTCGGTATCTTCCTGATCCGATGGGCTAAGAATGCGCTCAAGCATATGTTTCAGCGTCGTAAAACCGAACCGACGATTGCATCGTTTGTCACTTCACTCGTGTCAATCTCGCTAACCATTCTGCTGATTGTCATCTCCATTAGCACGCTTGGTGTGGATACCACCTCTCTGGCGGCATTGCTTGCGGCAGGAGGTTTGGCTGTCGGAATGGCGCTTTCCGGAACGGTGCAGAACTTCGCCGGCGGTATCATGCTGCTTGCCTTCAAACCTTTCAAAGCCGGTGATTTTATCGAGGCACAAGGGGTAACGGGTAGAGTGGTGGAAGTGAATATCACAGCCACGAAAGTACTGACTCCGGACAACAGGGTGGTTATATTGCCGAACGGAGCCCTTTCGAACGGAACTATCAATAATTACAACGGCCGTCCCTTGCGTCGTGTGGAATGGTTGGTCAGCGTTTCTTACGGTGTGGATGCTGCCAAGTGCAAGGAAGCTATTATTGCTATTCTGCAAAGCGATGAACGTGTGCTCAAAGAGGATACGGATATGAAGAAGTTATACAAAGAACTCAATATTTCTTCTTATCAATTGTCTACCGTCAACTATCGCATGGATGCTATCCCGGCTCCGTTTGCGGCACTCAAATCGCTTAATGAGAACGATATCACCTTCGTGGTTCGTGCATGGGTGCGTGCTGCCGATTACTGGGATGTGTTCTTCGCCTTGCAAGAACGCTTCTATACCGAACTACCGCCGCAAGGCTTCACTTTCGCCTATCCGCATGTTGATGTCACAATGCTGAATAGCTAACCATTGAACGTTTTACAATAAAATGAATATTTTATTGGGCAAAACATTACCGGAACTGCAAGAGATTGCCTTGAGCGTCGGCTTGCCTAAGTTCGCAGGCAAGCAACTGGCGGAATGGTTGTACGTGCGTCGTGTGAAGTCGTTTGACGAGATGACCAATATCTCCATCAAAGGCCGTGCGGCGCTGAATGAGAACTATTCTATCGGCAGGTACAATCCGGTTAAAGAGGCGGTGAGTCAGGATGGTACGCGCAAATATCTGTTTGAAATACAAGGTGACAAAGTACACAGTACAAAAGGAACGCAATGTGTAGAATCGGTTTATATCCCGGAAGATGACCGGGCCACGTTATGCGTCTCCACACAAGCCGGCTGTAAGATGGGATGCCGTTTCTGCATGACCGGCACCCTCGGTTTTCACGGTCATCTGAGTGCCGCCGACATCCTTAACCAGATATTTGAGATAGATGCCTTGGTAGCATCATTCCATCATTGCAACAATTCATCATTGACCAACGTCGTCTTTATGGGCGAAGGCGAGCCGATGGATAATTTGGATCAGGTCTTGCGGGCACTGGAAATCCTGACGGCGGATTATGGCTGTGGATGGTCTCCGAGGCGTATTACCGTATCAACGGTAGGCATTCCGGCCATGAAGCGCTTTCTGGATGAGAGTGAGTGCCATCTGGCCGTTTCCATGCATAATCCGTTCCCTGCCGAGCGCGCAGAAATCATGCCGGCTGAGAAAATGTACTCCATAACGGAGGTAGTGGAGCTTCTCAAACAATACGACTGGAGTCATCAGCGACGCGTCAGTTTTGAGTATATCTGTTGGCACGGACAAAACGATACTCCGCGTCATGCCAAAGAATTGCTGCGCTTGCTCAAAGGTCTCACCTGTAGAATCAATCTGATTCGTTTTCATGAGGGCGTAGAAGAGGTGGCGAAGAAGTCTTCGAATCTTCCAACCTTCCATTCTTCCAATGAACAGACCATGACGTGGTTCCGGGACTATCTGACAGAAAAAGGCCTCACCACTACGATTCGTCGTTCGCGTGGTGAGGATATACTTGCCGCATGTGGCATGTTGGTGAACTCGCTAACTTCCTGATTCCCTTACTCTACAGCATCTTGCTGAGTTGCTCGTAGTATTTGGGCGAAACCGGAACCGGTTGGCTGTCATGCACATCCAGCTCGGCTTGAATAAATCCTTCTTTGTCACGTCGAAGCACTTTCACATGGCGTGGGTTGACGAAATAGGACCGCTGACAACGGATAATGCCGTGCTTCTCCATCAGTTCCTCTATGCCTCTCATGGATTGACGTAGCGAGTATTCTTTCTGCTTTTCGCCCTCCATATAATGAATGGAGATATAATTCTCTTGCGCTTCGATATACAGAAGTACGTCATGCGCAATGACGAGTTTGAGTCGGCCTGTACTGTCTGTAAACCGTACCAGATTCTCTTCCGCTATGTTCTCTTCGTCCGGACGAATAAGTGCCATCAGGATGGCAAAGATGATATAAGGGTACGAAACGACAGCGAATGACAGCCGCAGACATTCTCCTAAAGCGGGGAAATAGCCGTAGGTGCCATATATCAGGGCCATATAAAGCGCTGCGAAGCAAGAGAAAATGAAGATTTCTCCAAAAGACCAGATTACGTATTGCCACCAACTGATCCGCCATTTTTTACCGACAGCCATCATCCCTACGCGTGAAGGAATTGCTACGGCAATCAGAATACTGGTGAGCATCAGCGTATTGAAGATGGTCCCCAAACCGGCTTCCAGAAAACTGTCAATCCATGAACTGTCATAGATTAGGATAAATCCCAAGAAAAACACCGGAATGGCGAATATATGCAGCAAAACAGTCGTTACTGACAATAGTGATGCGGGTATTTTATGCATAATTTGGTCTCCTTTTTTAATGTGACGAAATAAAAATTCTTCAAATTTCGTCCCTATATACGTATTTTAGTCGTTATTTGGCTTTTTTAGTCACTTTTTTTTGTCACTAATCACATTTATTTGCAGGCCTGCCCGAAAAGCAGTAATTTTGCGTCAAATTTTAAATCTCTTTGTTATGGACAAGACATTTATCATTCAACCGGAGAGCGGTTTACAATTTGACTGGAACGCAATTGCAATGAATCCAAGCGGCCATCACGAGCCTAAAATGGATCTGGTTGCTTACAAAGCACAATATATTAACAAGATCGCGCAAGCACGCGCACGCGGTTTCGAGCCGGTATTGGTCAGTCTGCCTATCATGGATGAGAACCGTTACTTCGCGTATATAACGCGTGGTATGAGTGTTCAGGAACGCAGGAACGTTCTCTATTGGTTAGGTGGTCAAACCGAACGTTTGCGTAATATTCACGCGTTGTATAATTTGGCTCTCTTCCGTTTAGCCGCTGTGCAGTGTATTCATTTGGTGGATATCACCAGCCCGATGCTCGAGTGCGCTCATACCGAGCAGCTCCTCGAAGCGGACGGGGTTACGCTTTCCGAAAGGGGACAAGCGCTGGTGGATAGCCAATTAGCGTCTCTTGCTAGCCGCCTTAGCTTGCTCGCGAGCTAAGCGTTGCTGTTCGCGTTGCATCTTTTCAAGACGCTCCATAAAGCCGGACTTTGGTTTCCCGGCTTTTTTCTTTTTGTTCTCTTCCATCTCTTTGAGCATCTTCTCATCGTCCAGCGTCCAGCGGAAGAGCATGGTCTGGAGAATCGTGATGAAGAGCGAAACGAGATAGTAATAGCTCAGACCCGCTGCGTAGTCATTGAAAATGAAGAGGAACATGAGCGGCATCGCGTACATCATGTATTTCATAAACTTCATATTCGGGTCGGTCGCCTGAGACTGCATCGTGATATAGGTATAACCTATATTACAAATGGTCATCAGCAGACAGAAAAGGGACAAGTGGTCGCCTAACAGCGGGATATTGAAACTCCAGTGGAAGACTGCATCATAGGTGGAAAGATCATGTGCCCACCAAAGGGATTTGCCACGCAGTTCGATAGCGGTAGGCAAGAACCAGAACATAGCCATCAATACCGGGAACTGGAACAACATCGGAAGACAACCGGACATAGGGCTGACGCCGGCCTGTCTGTACAGGTCCATCGTGGCTGCCTGACGTTCCTGCATCTTGTCAGCCGGGTACTTCTCGTTGATAGCATCAATCTGAGGCTTTAGGGCACGCATTTTTGCACTCGACTTGTAGGATACGAATACGAACGGCAGGATAATCAGTTTGATGACGATGGTCATCAGCAGAATAACGATACCGATATGAAGTCCCCAACTCGTAAACAAGTCGAACATCGGAATGACGAGTGCGGTATTGATCCAGCTGACGATTTTCCATCCTAACGGAACGAGTTTGTTGAGGTACAGGCGGTTTTCTTTGTCCACACCTTCGTCATATGCTTTGAGGGTGTGGTAGTGATTCGGACCAAAATAGAACCGGAAACCCGTAGTGTTCCTGCCTGTAAGGTCAAATGGAACAGAGGTGTTCGTACTGTATTCCTTGATATATCCTGATTGACGTTTCTGCAGCGTAGAGGTGAACTGCGATGAACTGAATGCATCATCGGCGATGAGCACCGTGGAGAAGAATTGGTCTTTATACCCAATCCAGCGCACGCGTGCGGCCTCTTTTTCGGAATCATCCTTACTCTCGCTCAATTCTTCCATATCGCCGCCCACCATCATATATTGCAAGCGTGCGTAGCGCTCCTCAAATTTGCGGCCCTGTTCCTGTTGGGGGATGAGTTGGCGCCATTGAAGTTCGAGAGAGTTAACATTCTGGGCTAATACATTCTGCATGTTATGAGGTTCGAGAGCCAGATGCACCATATAATCATCGGACAACTCATAGACGAAATCCAGCCATGCATCTTCGATGCCGCTGTTCCAACGCAGGATAGCTTTGTTCGGTTGCTCGCAGGCAACAGGAGTGAAAATAAGGTTCGAGGTTTGCAGAATACGATTGTTGATGGTAACGAGAGTCAGGCCGAAAGAAGACTCATTCGCGCGGAAAAGGCACAGCGGATTGATACTGTCAAACGCCGTGTGATACTCTAATAGTTCGGCGCGTTGAATGACACCGCCATACGATGACAAAGTCAGCCGAACGTGGTCGTTTTGCAGCGTAACAAACTGTTCCTCCGGTTTGCTTTCTGCTTCCACCGGCACAACGGGAGTCTCCGTTATGGCGCTGATAGAATCTGAGATGCGTTGAGCCTCGGCTTGCGCCATCTGAACGAGTTGAATAGAATCTTGTACCCTTTGACGCTCCGCCAACTCTTCTTTCGAAGGTCGGTTGAGCATCGTGAAACCAACAATAATTGCGGCTATCAGTAAAAAGCCGATCCAAGTGTTTTTATCCATTTATATCGTGTTATTTTTTATTAAATTTGCCAAACAGGACGCCTACATACAGGCGTGGCCCCGACGGGGACATAAAATTGCTCCATTTGACATTTTCGGTCAGTTTGCTGCTTGTCTTGCCAAACGGAAGCATATAGTCAATGCGAATCAATAAAGCTATATGTGACTTAAGCGCCACTTCCATTCCTATGTACGGATCCAAATAAAAGAATGGTGTTTTGGTGTACGATGCGTTATAAATCGTACTGTCCGAGGTCATTACTTCCGCGGATTTGTTGGGCACGAAGAGTCGGGTGGTGGCGCCACCGCCGAGACCGATGCCTGCGAGAGGACGTACTTTACCCCATGTAGTGAATACATCGCAGAATGCGCCACCCCAACCGGAGCGGATGTTCGAACCTGTACCCATTAACGGCATCGTACTCACGTAACCTTCTGCACCCAGATGTATATGATTGATGAAATGAACACGTAGCATGCCTCCCAAACCGAACGTAAAGCCGTGTTGGGGCAGACTGTTCATATAGTCCGAGCTTCCTAATCCGCTGTTACTGAATACTTTGCGGGGATCGTCGGAGAACAGATATCCGCCGTGGAGGAGCATTCCTCCCGTGAAACCGGTAAAGACACCGGATTGCTCTTCATTGTTTTTCCCTTTCTTCGGTTGGGAGGACTCTTGGGCGGGTTCTTCGTCGTACGTATATGCCTCCTGTTCCTGAGCCGTAAGACCCAGGGACAGGACAGCACATACAATGGTCAGAATGTATTTTTTCATTCGCTGATAATATCAAATGCTACATCCATCATGTTGGTAAACGAGTTCTGGCGTTGCTCTGCGGTGGTAGCTTCGCCGGTCAGAATATGATCGCTTACGGTACAGATAACCAATGCTTTCTTACCGGCACGGGCAGCGTTCATGTACAGCGAAGGAGCTTCCATCTCGTCTGCCAGTACACCCATCTTCGTCCAGTTTTTCTTGCGTTCGTCCTCGCAATAGAAGATGTCGGCAGAGAATACGTTACCTACGTGGTATTTATAACCGCGTTTCTCTGCGGCCTCAACGGCCTTACGGCACAATTCGAAGTCTGCAATCGGAGCATAGTGGCCCGGCAGATTGTACTGTGCGTCCCAGTTGCTGTCGGTGCAACTTCCTTGTGCGATAACCAGGTCGCCGAGCTTAACGTACATCTGGCGCGCACCGCAAGAACCTACGCGGATAATGGTCTCTACGTCATAGAAATTGAAGAGCTCGTAAGTGTAGATACCGATGGACGGAATACCCATACCGTGACCCATTACCGTTACTTTCTTGCCTTTGTACGTACCGGTAAAACCTAACATACCGCGTACGTTGTTAATCTGTACAGGATTCTCGAGGAAACGCTCTGCCATCAGTTTTGCACGGAGCGGGTCACCCGCCATAATCATCGTTTTTGCAATCTCTCCATACTGCGCACCGATGTGCGGAGTCGGACAATTTTCTTTTGCCATAATTGTTTGTGTTTTTAAAAGGTTAATATTATGTGATTTTTTTATTTTTCATTCTTCCATTGGGCATCAGCCGTTGTATTTGTACCATCCGATTGCTTTTTCCAAATCTTCCGGTGTGTCAATGCCGATGGTAGGGGTGTTGGTAACGCCTACGAAAATACGGTAGCCGTTTTCCAACCAGCGGAGTTGCTCCAGTCGTTCTTTGATTTCCAGCGGTGACTGGGGTAACTGTGTTATCTTAGCCAGTACATCTGCACGGTAGGCATAGATACCGATATGCCGGTAGTGCGAACCGTCTTCACATGCAATCACTTCTCGACTGAACATCTTTGCTTCTCCGGTCGTTTTGTCCCATTGTACTTTCGGTGTATTTACATTCTCCAGGTCTGCCTGACTGTCTTTGTCGGTGTAGGGGCGAACGAGTGTGGCGATTTGTGCCTCTTCGTTATTGAAGCATTTCATCAGCGTTTCGATCTGTTCCGGCTGAATGAACGGTTCGTCTCCCTGAATATTGATAATCACCGTGTCGGTATCGTTTTGGGCACGCCAGGATGGGGTGGTGATAGCCTCATAAGCCTCCAGACAGCGATCGGTACCGCATTTGTGGTCGGCACGTGTCATGACAACTTTGCCGCCAAAACTCTCGATGACATCGTAGATGCGCTCATCATCGGTTGCAACAACCACCGTGTCCAACGCTTTACTCGCCTGCTCATAGACACGACGGATAACCGTCTTTCCGCATATCTCCGCTAATGGCTTCCCCGGGAAACGGGTGGAACCGTAGCGGGCAGGTATGATTCCAATAAATTTCATATTTCGTTTCGTTCTATTTTGCTAAGCAGGGTAATGGCTCCTGCTATCGTTTTTACATTGGTTATCGTTACATACCGCCTTCCGGTCGGTAGGCCTTTCTTGTCTTTCTCTTCATGCAGTGAGCAGCGCTCGGGACGTGTGACTGCATACTGGATCATATTGCCGAACATCTCCGATTGCCAATACGCATCCTTGTGCTGTACCAGATACATGGTCATTCGCTCACCTTTCAATAATATCTTCTCAATGCCCAAGCGGCAGCACAGCCATCTCAATCGTACTACGTTTAGTAATTCCTCTGCCGGTTCCGGTAATACGCCGAATCGGTCTATCAGACGTTTGCGGTACTCCAATAACTGCTCTTCGCTCCGCAGACTGTCTAATTCGCGGTATAACGTGATTCGCTCGGATATGTTCTCGATATAGTCTGTCGGGAAGCAAATCGGCAAGTCCGTTTCCAACTGCGAATCCTGACACCATAGATGTTTGCCATCATTGAGCGTAGCGCTCATTTCATCATTGAGTGGCTCTGCCACGCTCATTTCTTCTTTCAACTCCTCTATCGCTTCATTCAGTATTCGCTGATACGTCTCGTATCCCAAGTCTGCAATGAAACCCGACTGCTCGCTTCCTAACATGTTTCCGGCTCCTCGGATATCCAGATCTTGCATGGCTAAATTGAATCCTGCCCCTAATTCGGCAAACGTGCTCAACGCTTCCAAGCGCCTTCTGGCATCTTCGGTAAGCAATTCTTTATCCGGCGCTATCAGATAGCAATAAGCCTTGCGGTTCGATCGTCCCACTCGTCCACGCAACTGGTGCAAGTCAGCCAAACCGTACTTGTCGGCACTGAAGATGAGAATCGTGTTCACGTTGGGTATATCTACGCCGGATTCAATAATGGTGGTGGATAGCAAAATATCGTAATCGTAGTTGATAAACGCTTCCAATCGCTCTTCCATCTCGCCGGCAGGAAGTTGTCCGTGCGCCGTCACGATACGTGCTTCCGGGCATAGTTTCTGTATCCTGCGCTCGATACGAGGCAACATCTCAATGCGGTTGTTGACGATGAAAATCTGTCCGTTTCGCGCCATTTCCAATTCAATCGCCTCTTTGATGATATCCTCGTCGTCTAGCGTGATGAGCTCTGTTTGCACAGGGAATCGGTTCGGCGGAGGAGTAGTCATGATGCTCAAGTCTCTTGCACCCAACAGAGAGAACTGTAAGGTCCTCGGAATAGGAGTTGCCGTCAGTGTCAGTACATCTACATTTGTTCGCAAACTCTTCAGTTTCTCCTTGGCTACTACACCGAATTTCTGCTCCTCGTCGATGATCAGCAAACCCAAGTCATGCCATTTGACGCTCTTACCGATTAACTTATGCGTACCGATCAATATGTCAATCTTGCCTGCTTCAAGGTCCGCCAACAGTTCCTTCGTTGCCTTTGCACTCTTCAGTCGGCTCAAATACTCAATCCGTACCGGCAGGTTCTTCATGCGTTCGGTGAAAGTGTTGTAGTGTTGCAACGCCAAGACGGTGGTAGGTACTAATACGGCCACCTGTTTGCCGTCTGTCGCCACTTTGAAAGCGGCGCGCATGGCTACTTCCGTCTTACCGAAACCTACATCGCCGCAAACCAGTCGGTCCATCGGCATCGGACTCTCCAGATCGTGTTTGACATCCGCCGTCGCTTTTGCCTGATCGGGGGTGTCTTCGTATAAGAAGGACGCTTCCAACTCATGCTGCATGTAGCCGTCAGGAGAATAGGCGAACCCTTTCTGCTGCTTCCGGGTGGCATACAAACGAATCAGATCGCGGGCAATCTCCTTTACCTTGTCTTTCGTGCGCTCTTTGAGTCGTTCCCATGCTCCGCTTCCGAGGCGCGCAATCGTCGGTTCCGAACCTTCTCGACCCTTGTATTTGCTGATACGGTGCAGGTTATGGATGCTCACAAACACATTCGCGCCGTCACGGTAATTCAGTTTAATCATCTCCTGCGGCTTACCGTTTACCGGAGTTGTCACCAGGCCGCCGAATTTCGCAATACCGTGATCGGAATGAACCACATAATCGCCTATCTGCAACTGGTTGATTTCCCGCAACGTAATGATCGCTTTGCCTCGCCGTGCATTCTCGCTGGCCATCGTCACGCGATGGTAGCGCTCGAAAATCTGGTGGTCGGTATAGCAACAAATCTTCAGCCCGTGGTCCACAAATCCTTCATGCAACGTAGCATTGATCGGAATAAACCTTACAGGCGAAGCCGGTCTGTCAGCGGAGCGGTCTTTCTGAGATAACGGTCTTTCTGCATCAGCGGTCTGTAGGCTCATAGAGCCATCCTCCAAACTTTCAAAAATCGCCTTCAAACGATCCAACTGTTTTTGTTGCTCTGCCAGAATATAGATTTGATACCCTTCAGCAATATGTTTTCGGATATCATCGGCCAACAAGTCAAATTGCTTATGGAAAACAGGCTGGGGAACAGTGTCGAAAGTAATCTTGCTGTGCGTAGCGAAAGAACTCTTTTCGGCTAATTCTATAGTGCATCTCAGAGTAACATCAAGGCAATTACGAGGTAATCCTAGACTTTGCACCTGGTATTGTACTACTTGCCAACTATTCGACACCCACACAAAATCTTCCGTCAAATAGTCCGTAATGAAAGTCTGTGTACTTTGTGCATTGTCTCTTTGTGCATTCGAAGAACCGACGATTTCTGCAGCATCGGTTCGGTTCTTCGACAACTGGTCTTCGATGTCAAACTCACGGATAGAATCAATCTCATCCCCGAAGAAATCGAAGCGGTAAGGGTTGTCATGACTGTAACTGTAGATATCCACAATACTGCCTCGCACTGCATATTGACCCGGTTGGAATACAAAATCCACCCGTTCGAAGCCCAAGTCTGACAACTGACTGCTGAGTGTGGTTTGTTGTATTTCCTGTCCTACACGGAGCGTTAGACTGCGGCGAATCAGCTCGTCTTTGGAGGGAACCGATTCGGCTATGGCGGCCGGATAAGTGACAACAATGATTTTCTCCCCTTTGCCTAAAGCGCTCAAGGTCTCCGTCCTTTGTATCTGGGCGGCTTCATCGACCACTCTGCGTTTCTGGGCGGCGGGGAAGAACAATACATTGCATCCCAGCGTTCTCAAATCAGCATAGAGATATTGTGCTGCTTCTGCATTGTCAAAGATCACTATTTGCGGTTGCTCTACATGTGCGAGCACAAGGGCGCGCGCACTCGCGTGCAAACCACTCAGGAGCAGGTGTATGCCCTGCTCCTTACGCAACTCCTTCCGCGCTAAAGCGAGTTCGGGATGTTGCCCGAACAGTATTTCCAAATCACTAATTTGCGTAATTGCTTATCGTGTGATTTTGAGTGTGTGCCCTGCGTCTGTTACGATTATATAGATGCCACGCGGAAGTGACATTGTGTAAATATTCTCATTTGTGGTAGCTATCTTGCGGCCGAAAATATCATAGATATTTACCCAGTCGCCGACAGCATACACTTCTTCCAGTCCTTCGGATGTATAGGTACGTACGCTAACCTTGTATGTGGTACGGTTGATATAGTCCGAAACAACATATTCAATCGGAAGTATCGTACTGGTGGAGAAGTCAATCTCCTCGCCGGAGTTAGGCGTAACGAACGTATGATCGCTGGCCAATGTCACTATCGGCTTCACCGCCTTGACGTCGAATGTCGGGTGCTCGGTCAGGTCGATTTCGAACTTAATGGTCTTATCAACCTGACTAATGGTACCTTTTATGTCATCAATCATGAATTTGGTAATCTGCGTTACCGGCGGATCAATCGTTGCTTCGTTGCTGAGCAGGTAGTTGATTACGGCGTCAATCAGTTTCTTTCCGTTTGCATGGAGACGGTTGGAACTGTTCTGCGCGATAGGCATGCAGATATATTTCTTGCCTCCGCGTACGGCCGCAGGAATCTCATGCAGGAAGGTCTGCGGTTTGCCGTCGCCGTAGTAGTCGGTGTCGTTACGCATGAGGGCGGTTGCCAGACATAACGTTCCGCCGTTCGGGAAGATGTTGACAGGCATCAATCCTTTGTGATCTACCGTGTCGAGAACCTGAATCTTGTCACCACGTTTCTTGTTGAGAGCCTTGAAGATAGGATGGTCTTCCCGTTGTACGGTAATGAATCGTCCTTCGTCAGTGAGACTACCGTTATCCGGCTCACCCCAACCATTAGGCATATCGCTGCTTTCTATGTAAGCGTACGAGAAAGCGTTCATATTCAGAACCGGCAGGTTAGATCCTCCGCGAATAATCGCTTTCACCTCTTCGTTGTTGGCGTCTGCATCCTCGGCAATCAAGATCCATTTATAGTGTGCGTATTGGTCCGCAGGACGTAAACCGTCGTTCTTGCCCCTACGCTCAATCGGGTTCCATTTATTGTCTTTTTTCAAATAATTGTAAATGCCTTCTTTCGGTGCCTCGTTGGTGTGTTTGCAGAGGTATAAAACGGGGTTGTTCCCGTAATCCAAAGGCTTAACGGTGATAAGTCCTTTGATAACAGTGTCGGCGCCTAAGACGGATACTTCAAACGGGAAGTCACCGGTATTGGTCGGAGTTCCGCCGATGATATACTTGCCGTTATCTCCCTTTCCGTCAACAGTACCTTGCGGCTTGCCGCTCGGCCATTCCAATTTGATGTCATTTCCGGAAAGGGCATGGTATGCGAAGATAATCTGGTCCATCTCTTCGTTTTGGTAAACCGTTACTTTGATATCCGTCATGGAGCAGATGTCAGAAGCTACTTTGAACGTACCCTTCGCACGGCTGGTTTCTATTCCGTTAAATGTGGCAACCACCGAATACTTGTATTCCCCTACCGGACAATTAGCGTTACCGCTTACCTTGAATGTGTCAGCGATAGCACCTTCAATCTTCGCTAAATCGATACCTGTAGCTTCCGCACCATCCCAAACCAGTTTGGTCTCTGCACCGGCTATGTTGTTGTATTTGGTAGAATAGGTAATCGGTTTGATGGCCGTTGTCTGCATTACTACTTGGGCGGAGTCGTTACCTTTCAAGTATTTCAATCGCGGCTCCTGAGCTACGCGAAGCGAGAAACCACCAAGCAGACAACCATCACCGCCGGAGACAATCTTAATAACGTGCTCGCCTGACGCAATATCGAAA
>Ga0247610_10005468_pt1 | contig 13377 bp, 12 predicted proteins | sample 174DNAGHGhighgp2_FD_193483 | JGI IMG/M metagenome (GOLD analysis project Ga0247610, IMG submission 193483) | Sheep rumen microbial communities from Palmerston North, Manawatu-Wanganui, New Zealand - 1742 DNA GHGhigh gp2 | ecosystem: Host-associated > Mammals > Digestive system > Stomach > Rumen...
TCAGAAACCGCTTGTCCGCACTGGTGGAAAGACGTCCCGTGTCCGCTACCATCACTTTGGCATTCTCAAAACCCGCCGAATAATCATAGATCATGATATTGAGCAACTCGCCCTTCGATGTTTTGTCCCGCACATAGATGTGGTATCCGTTGATCTCGTCGTAAAATTCCCCGACAGGGATCTGCAATTCGGGGCTCTTCTGACGAAGCGAAAAAATGAGCGCCCATAGTTTCACTTGCGAGGTGGGTAGCACATTATTGCTGAAATAAAATGCCCCGACGCTCAACATCGATACTGCGATGATCAGCGGCCGCATGATCCGGTACAACGATATGCCCGATGCTTTCATCGCCGTCAGCTCGAATTTCTCCGCCAAGTTGCCGAACGAAATCAACGAACTGAGCAGGATCGCCAACGGCAATGCCAATGGCACCACCGATGCCGCGGCATAGATAAAGAACTCCGCCAAAACAGAAATCCCGATTCCTTTGCCCACCAAATCGTTCACGTGAATCCACATGAACTGCATCAGCAAAATAAAGATCGCAATAAAGAAAGTAGCCAAAAACAGCCCCAGAAAATTCCGCAGCAAATAAATATCTATTTTCTTTATTACTTTCAATTTATAATTTGGGCTCTCCAAACAACTTACCAAACATAAAGAACCGTGCAGATTTTAAACTTTGCACTTACCTTAAACAGCCCTTTATTAATTGTTAATTATTAATTGTTTATTATTCAGCCTTTCAGGTTCTCGCTCACGAAGATCAACGGCAATAAATCCGCTGCGGATTCAAATACATACGTTGCGTCGTCGCCATAGAGCAACACCTCCATTTTGGTATCCGGATAGCGATGTTCAGTCTCCAGCATCACCTGCCTGCACGCTCCACATGGAGCGCCGGGTTCTTTTGTAAAATGACCGTCTGTATAGCATGCAATCGCCAATTTCTTAACCGGTTGATCCGGATATTGCGCTCCTGCCGCAAACAAAGCCGCACGCTCTGCGCACAAACCGCTCGGATAAGCAGCGTTCTCTTGATTAGCCCCGCGGATGATCTCCCCGTTTGCTAACAACGCACCCGCTCCCACATGGAAACCGCTATAGGGGCAATAACTATGGGAGGTCTGCTCTTTGGCTATTGTCACCACCGCACGCTGTTCATCCGTCAATTCGTCCCATTGATAGGCACGCATTTTGCTTGTCAAATTGTACTCTTTCATTGTATTTTTGAGGTTATAATTATTCCATTTTCAAGTTTCTAATTATTTATCGCAAACCTTTGCGGGTGCAAAGGTACTACAAATTTTGCATATATGCAAGCATTCGGGGATTTTTTTGAAGAAAATAGCGATTTATCGCGTGTTTAAGGACATCAAGTGCCTATTGGGAGGGATTAGGAAACAAAATTTGTTGTAATTTCTAGGGCACCGACACAGCTTTGCCGTCCCAACGAAAATACGGTCGCATTTTGCGGGATATAAGCAAGGGCGGGGATTTTTTTGCCGAGCCTGACGGCTTCTTATTTTATGCGGATAAATATCATCTTATGCAAGCATAGCCGCTATCTATCCGCATAAAATAGATAGAATTTTCATTCTATTCGGCAAAAAAATCCCCGAACGCTTGCATATATGCAAAAATTGTTGTATCTTTGCACGATTTTTGTAAAGACAATGTTTTTATACTTTTTATTCATACGAATAGCAGCCCTCTTCGGGCATAAAAAAGCCCGGGCATTGGTGCAGGGACAAAAACAAACCATGACGGATGAGACCCTCAAGCAGATAGCAGATCTGCGGGGAGCAGTATGGTTCCATGCGGCATCCGTGGGCGAGTTCGAGCAAGCCAGACCAATCATAGAGCGATTGGCGGCACAGCAACGACAAACTCCGCACCATCCTAAAAGACCTATCGTCGTGACATTCTTCAGCCCGTCGGGTTACGAAGTCAGAAAGAACTATGCGTTAGCAGACGGAGTCTTTTATCTGCCTTTCGCTACCCGCCGCAATGCCAAACGATTCTTAGATGCTTTGCAGCCGAAGATGGCGATTTTCATCAAGTACGAGTTCTGGCCGGCATACGTACTGGAACTGAAAAAACGCAGTGTACCCGCCTACTCCATTTCTGCCATTTTCCGTCCGGGACAGATCTTTTTCACATGGTACGGCAAAAAACAATTGTCATTGCTTAAGTGCTTTACCCATATTTACGTACAAGACGAAGCTTCTCTTCAATTACTCAAAAGCCACGGAGTGGAGCAATCCAGCGTAGCCGGTGACACCCGTTTCGACCGTGTCATGGACGTCAAGTCCGGTTTGAATGAAGATGACCCTCGGTTGATTCCGGTGGCGCTGTTCGCCGAAGGATGCGAACGCGTGATCGTAGCCGGAAGCACATGGCCGAAAGATGAAGCATTGTTAGCAAGATACATGTCGAGCGATCTGCGTCAGGCCACCAAACTGATCTTAGCGCCCCATGAGATCGACGAAGCGCACCTTCATTACATCTTCAATCTGTTCCAGGGTCAGGCGTTACGCTACACGACGATTGCTTCATTGCCCCCCTTGGCGCAGCAGAATGCTATCCTTCATGCGCGCATACTGCTCATCGACACAGTGGGATTGCTTTCTTCGATCTATCGCTTCGGTCAGACTGCTTATATCGGCGGTGGGTTCGGAGTCGGCATACATAATACGATTGAAGCAGCCGTTTATGGTGTACCGGTCATCTTCGGACCGAACTACCGACATTTCCGTGAAGCGAAAAGACTGATTGAAGTAGGCGCTGCGCGGAGTATCAAGAATTATAAAGAGATCGAATCGGCGCTCGAAACCGCTTTGGATCAGCATCATGAGATTGGCATCAAAGCTGCGGAGTATGTCCAAAGCGAAATAGGGGCTACAGAGAGAATTTATAAAGAGATATTTAACAACTAGTCAACTAGTCTACTAGTCAACTAGTCAACTATAAAACATAATTAATCATGGCACAAAAACCCAGTATTCCCAAAGGCACGCGGGACTTCGGACAAATCGAAATGGCGCGCCGTAATTATATCTTTGATACGATTCGTTCGGTGTTTGCACTCTATGGTTTTCAGCAGATAGAAACGCCGGCGATGGAGAACATCGGTACCCTGATGGGCAAATATGGCGAGGAGGGCGACAAACTGCTTTTCCGCATCCAAAACAGCGGAGAGAAAGCTTCCTCGGCGCCGGAGAAAGGTCTGCGTTATGACTTGACCGTGCCTTTTGCCCGTTACGTAGTGCAGCATCGCGAGGAGATTAGTTTCCCCTTCAAACGATTCCAGATCCAACCCGTTTGGCGCGCTGACAGACCGCAGAAAGGTCGTTACCGTGAGTTCTATCAATGCGACGTGGATGTAATTGGTTCGGATAGCCTGATCGGCGAATTGGAACTGATCCAGATCGTAGAGGAGGTCTATCGTCGTTTTGGCATCCGGGTATGCCTGCATATCAACAATCGTAAGATCCTTGCCGGCATCGCCGAAGTGATCGGTGCGCCGGATAAGATCATTGACATCACCGTAGCTATCGACAAACTCGATAAGATCGGCGTGGATGCCGTCAATGCCGAACTCAAAGAACGCGGATTGAGCGACGAACAAGTAGAGGCTCTGCAGCCGATCCTAACAACCCCACCCCAGCCCTCCCCTCAAGTGAGGGAGAATGCCTCCAAAGCCAAACTCGCCTCCCTGCGTGAGTACCTCGCCACCAGCGAGATCGGTCTCAAAGGTGTTGCCGAGATGGAAGAGATCTTTGGGTTAGTCGAAAGTACAAAGACCGCTTCGCTCAAAGAAGAAAGCCGTTTCTCCATTGAACTTGATCTCTGCCTCGCGCGCGGACTGAATTATTATACGGGCGCGATCTTTGAGGTCAAAGCCTTAGACGCACAGATCGGTTCCATCACCGGTGGCGGTCGTTACGATAATTTGACCGGCATCTTCGGTCTGCCGAACGTGTCGGGCGTAGGAATCTCCTTCGGTGCCGACCGCATTTATGATGTACTGACAGAGTTGGTTCTTTTCCCGAAGGAACTGCAATCCACCACCAAGATACTCTTCGCGGCTTTCGGTCAGGAGGAATTGAAATACGCCTTACGGTGGGCAAAAGAACTGCGCGCAAAAGGAATCTCCGTTGAGGTGTATCCCGAACCCGCCAAGATGAAGAAACAGATGGGCTACGCGGATGACAAAAAAATACCGTTTGTGGCAATCGTGGGCGGCAATGAAATGGAAACCAACACCGTCATGCTCAAGGAAATGAACTCCGGCGAACAGAAACAAGTAACATTAGACGAGTTATGCACGATACTGTAAAAGAATTTGATCAAGTGACCGCTCAATGCCGCGCAATCTTCATTGATAAGATGCAGGACTACGGCGCATCCTGGCGTATATTCCGTCTCAAAGGGATCTCTGACCAACTGTACATCAAAGTAAAGAATATCCGTCAGCGTCAGGAGACCGGTGTGAGTTTGGTGGGCGATGATATAGAGGGAAACTTACGCGCCATTGTTAATTATGGTATCACCGCCATCATTCAGGATCGCAAAGGATTTGCAGACGCTGTAGATATGACGAACGACGAAGCATTGGCTTTGTATGACGAAGTGCTGAACGAAGCCAAGGAACTCATGCTCCGCAAAAACCACGACTACGGTGAGGCTTGGCGCGAGATGTCGAAAGAAGGAATCGTCGATATGATCATGGCGAAAATCATCCGCATCAAAACGATCCTTTCCAATGACGGCAAAACCATTGCCTCCGAAGGTGTGGAAGGCAATTACTTCGATATCATCAATTATGCCATTTTCGATCTGATTCATTATACGTGGGCATCGGAATAACGATAAAAGACGAAACAAATATGAAAAAACTCAAACATCTCATTGGCTCGGTGGCTCGCACACTGTTGGCTATCACATTCCTGTTCTCAGGATTCGTTAAGTGTGTTGACCCGCTCGGCACGGTTTATAAAGTAGAAGATTATCTGACCGCGATGAACGATCATTTCGGTTCATTCTTCGGTCAGTTGCTTCCGGCAGCCGGAGTGATTGCCGTAGTGCTCATTTTATCGGAATGGTTATTGGGATGGTTGATGCTGTTCAACGTCCGCACGCGTTGGACGCGTTGGTTCACGCTCGCGTTCATGCTCATCATGACGCCGCTCACCTTATGGATCGCTCTCACGGGTGCCGTACATGATTGCGGTTGTTTCGGCGATGCGCTGGTTCTAAGCAATTGGCAGACGTTCTATAAGAATATCGTGTTGCTCTGCCTCGTGATCATCCTGATTATCTGCAACGACGCCATTCCGACCTTGTGGTCCTGGTTAGGAGACACCATCTTATTCGTCATCGGTTTGGCAATCGGAGGTATCATCATGGGATATAGTTATCGCCATCTGCCGATCATCGATTTCCGCCCCTACAAAGTAGGCAATAACTTGATCGAACTCACTACCCTCCCCTCACCGGACACCACCATCGTGATCCACATCATGGAGAAAGACGGTATCTTCAAAGAGGTGCCCAACGAGGAATATATGTCTGCTCGAGCAGAAGGCTGGGCTTGGAAAGAACAACGCTCCACGCCGTGCAGGATCGAAAACGGAATCGCGGTGCCTGTCACCTCCTTGGATCCGGTCATCAAAGATCTCAAATTGGAGATGTGGGGCGAAGATTATACGCAAGATATTCTTCAATCCAACAATCCCGTAACGCTCATCGTGATGTACGATCTCGCCAAACGTGATCATAAACAAGCGCTGAGAGCAGCGGAGTTATACAAAGAAATACGTTTCAACGGAGGAGAATGTTATTTCCTGACCGGCTCCGGCGAAGAGGAAATAGCCGCATACGCCCAAGAGGCGGGCATTGATCCGGACGAAGATGCGTTCTTCTTCATGGACGCCACTCCTATTAAAACCATCGTGCGCGCGAACCCGGGAATCGTCATCATCAAAGACGGTATCGTCCTTGAGAAACATAACATGCGCGACTACATGATTGACGATTGGAGATTAGAAGTAGATGAATAACTAAATTAAATAATAGCATTATGAGAACAAAAATGGTCGCAGGTAACTGGAAAATGAACAAGAACCTGCAAGAAGGTGTAGCATTGGCTACCGAATTGAAAGAAGCAGTAAAGAACCCCTCATGCGCCGTAGTGATCGGCACGCCGTTTATCCACTTGGCAACCGTGGCTGAGCTCCTCAAAGACTCGCCCATCAAAGTAGCCGCAGAGAACTGCGCAGACCACGAGAAAGGTGCATATACCGGTGAGGTGAGCGCAGAAATGGTGAAATCTACCGGTGCTGAGTACGTCATCCTCGGTCACTCCGAGCGTCGTCAGTACTACGGAGAGAGCTATGAGATGCTGGCAGAGAAAGTGCGCCTTGCTTTGGCGAACGGTCTAAAAGTGATCTTCTGCATCGGAGAGGTAAAAGAGGAGCGCGAGGCAGGCAAGCAGAACGAAGTGGTAAAAGCACAACTCGAAGGATCGGTATTCGGTCTGAGTGCTGAGGAGTGGAAGAATATCACCCTCGCTTACGAACCGGTTTGGGCAATCGGTACCGGCTTGACCGCTACTCCTGCACAAGCAGAGGAGATTCACGCATACATCCGTAGCCTCGTAGCAGAGAAATACGGCAAAGAGGCAGCTGAGGACACCACGATCCTCTACGGCGGAAGTTGCAACGAGAAGAACGCAGCGGAACTCTTCGCTTGCCCGGATATCGATGGTGGTCTGATCGGTGGCGCTGCTCTTGTAGCAGAGAAATTCCTCGCCATCATCGCTGCGAGATAAACTAGTCCCACTAGTCTACTAGTCTACTAGTCTACTAGTCTACTAGTCAACTAGAAAACCGAACAATTATGGCACTTATTAAGACCATAAACCGTAACGGCGAAATCCTTACCCCGCGCATTGCGGACGATGTTTTCATGGCAGAAAATGCCACCATCGTCGGCGATGTGACGGTGGGGGAAGGATCGAGTCTGTGGTTCAACTCCGTCCTCCGCGGCGATGTGAACACCATCGTCATCGGCAAACACTGTAATATCCAGGACGGCGCTGTACTCCACACGCTCTATCAGAAATCGACTATCAAACTGGGTGATTATGTGTCCGTGGGACATAACGTCACCATCCACGGTGCGGACGTTGATGACTACGCGCTCATCGGCATGGGGGCTACCCTACTCGATGACGCCCACGTTGGCGAAGGAGCGATCGTCGCTGCCAATGCCCTTGTGCTCAAAGGTACGCAGATCGGACCGCATGAGATATGGGGAGGTGTGCCGGCTAAATTCATCAAGAAAGCCGATCCCGCACAAACCCAAGAAATCAACCAGAAGATTGCCAATAACTACGCCATGTACGCAAGTTGGTATAAAGATTAATGATTAATGAATAATGATTATCTCGCCGCAATAAAAATATTCATTATTCATTATTAATTATTCATTTTAAAAATTATGTTCAACAGAATTTTATTAAAACTCTCCGGCGAAAGCCTTGCGGGTGCGAATAAACAAGGCATTGACACGCAGCACTTGGCTCAATACGCCGAGCAGATCAAAGCCATCGCCACCAAAGGCGTGCAGATCGGAATCGTCATCGGCGGAGGAAACATCTTCCGCGGCTTATCGGGCGCACAGAAAGGTTTTGACCGCGTCAAAGGCGACCAGATGGGTATGTTAGCGACTGTGATCAATGCCCTCGCATTAGCTTCGGCATTGGAGTCTATCGGACAGCCTGTTCGTGTACTGACCTCTATCCGCATGGAGCCGATCGGCGATTTCTACAGCCCTGCCAAAGCACAGCGCTTACTCGAAAAAGGCAATGTAGTCATTCTCGCCGGCGGTACAGGTGCTCCTTATTTCACGACCGACACAGGCTCGTCACTCCGCGCGCTGGAGATCAAAGCCGACGTCATGCTCAAAGGAACACGTGTGGATGGTATCTACACCGCTGACCCGGAGAAAGACCCGACCGCCACGAAATTCACCGAGATCACCTATGACGAAGTCATCAGCCGTGGTCTCAAGGTCATGGACCTCACCGCGACCGTCATGTGCAAAGAGAACGGGATGCCGATCTATGTCTTTAATATGGACATCCCCGGCAACCTCGAAAAAGTCATCAACGGCGAGGCTATTGGCACTCTCGTTAAACCCTAAATGGAAATAAAGTACGAAGGACAGATGTACGATGTACGAAGGATTTACAAAGGTCTGAAAGAAAAAAGGTCGTTGCGTAAATCGTACATAAACCGCGAAGCTGTCAATCGTAAATAAATCGTACATCGTAAATCGTTAAATCGTAAATAATATGAATGACGAATTAGAATTATTTGAATCTGCTGCCGAAGAGCAAATGCAGAACGCAGTCGCTCACTTGGACGACACCCTTCAGCACATCCGTGCAGGTAAAGCTAACCCGCGTATTCTTGATCCGATCAAGATTGACTACTACGGAGCTATGTCTCCCTTGGCCAACTGCGCTACGATCACTACGCCGGATGCACGTACTATCGCCATCACGCCGTGGGAGAAGAAACTCATCAGCGAGATCGAGCGCGCAATCATCAATTCGAATATCGGACTCGCTCCGTCCAACAACGGCGAGACGATTCGTCTGATCCTTCCGCCGCTGACCGAGGAACGCCGTCGTGAACTATGCAAGCAATGTAAAGCAGAGGCAGAGAACGCGAAGATGTCTATCCGCAACGCACGTCGCGATGCGATTGAAGAGTTCAAGAAACTTGTCAAGAACGGCCTGAGCGAAGACATCGAGAAAGATGCCGAAGAGGAGATGCAAAAGACCCACGACAAATATGTCGCTAAAGTCGAAGCCCTCTACGCCGCTAAGGAAAAAGAGATCATGACCGTATAGTGATTAATGAATAATGAATAATGAATATTTTTAGCAGCGGGATGCTTACTAATCGGATCGCTTTACGAGATATTCATTATTAATTATTAATTATTCATTGAATGAGAGGTCTCGTCGTCAAATCAACGGGTAGCAGTTACATCGTCCGAATGGACGATGGTACGAATGTGGAGTGCCATATCAAAGGCAACTTCCGCATTCGTGGTATCCGTTCGACTAATCCCGTCGCCGTCGGAGACTATGTGGAAGTACAAAGGGACAATGTACCATGTACAAAGGACAAATGTCAGTCGACCTCTTGGATAACCGATGTATGTGAGCGGAGGAATTATATCATCCGCAAATCAACAAACCTCAGTAAAGAGAGCCATATTCTCGCGGCGAACATCGACCAGGTAGCGCTCATCATCACCATCAATCATCCGGTGACGAGCACCACCTTTATTGATCGTTTCTTAGCCACCTGTGAGGCGTATCGCGTGCGCGCGATCCTTATATTTAATAAGATTGACCTCCTTACGGAAGATGAGTCAGCACAACTGGACGACCTCCGCGCGCTATACGAATCCATTGGTTATCAGACCGTGGAGCTATCAGCTATCAGCCTTCAGCCTTCAGAACTTCTTCCGCTGCTTGCCGGCAAGGTAACATTGCTCTCCGGCAACTCGGGTGTTGGTAAAAGTACGCTTCTCAATGCCCTCTTCGGTCGCGAACTCACACGTACCGGCAAGATCTCCGACGCCCATGACAAAGGCATGCATACAACTACTTTTTCTGAAATGTATTTTCTCTCTCCCCTTGAGGGGGAGTTGGAGGGGGTTTCCGCTGTGATTGATACGCCAGGGATTAAGGGCTTCGGGACGATTGATTTTGAGCGTGAAGAGGTGAGTCATTTCTTCCCTGAGATCTTCCAAAAAGCGACTGAATGTCGTTTTGGTAACTGCACGCATACCATTGAACCCGGTTGTGCAGTCATTGAAGCTGTCGAACATGGTGAGATAGCTATCAGCCGGTACGAATCGTACCTCTCTATTCTCGGCGACTGTTCCGAAAGCAAATATCGATAAAAAAAGTGTGCCAAAAATCATTGGCACACTTTTTATATAAATCTCAAAATTTAGCTTTGCTAAATAATCGTGCCCTTCAGGGCTAAGAAATCTCAAATAAAATAAGCGACCCGTTAAGGTCGCTTATTTTATTACATCGTCCACTGCTCCAAGGTAGCGGTTAGTTCGTCGAAGGTCTTTGCTTTCGCTTTCTCGCGTACGTCAGCAATCTGCTGATTGACAGCATCATTATAGGTCTCTGCCTCCACATTACGTATTACACCTAAAGCAACAGGCAATTCCTCCTTTGTACCTTGTACATTGTCTCCTTGTACATTAAGGTATCTGTCTTGTCCCATAAGCGCTAAAAGACGATGGAGCGTCGGATCTACTTGTGTGGCATCATGTGTCAGAACACGCGGATCATCAGCCGGCACAACAACGATCTTCGGCACAAAAGTCTGTGGGTCAATCTCCACCGCCAGACCTTTATCTTTGTTCGCGCCGAAAATCATCTTCTCGCCATGTTTGAGGATGATACTATGCTCCGCACGTTGTTCGCGGTCTGCTATCCACGCGTGCGTTCCATTATTGAAAATCACGCAGTTAACCAGACACTCCACGATCGAGCAGCCCTTATGTTGCTGCGCTGCCACGAGACAATCCACCGTCGTCGGCATATCCACATCCAGTGTACGCGCAAAGAACGTACCTCCTGCGCCTAACACCAATTGTGCCGGAACGAAAGGACGCTCTACCGTGCCGAACGGAGATGATTTAGAGACAAAACCCTTCGGGCTCGTCGGCGAATACTGACCTTTGGTCAGACCATAGATGCGGTTGTTGAACATGCACACATTGAGGTCTACATTGCGACGAATCTCATGAATGAAATGGTTTCCGCCGATAGCGAGGCAGTCACCGTCACCACTCATCTGCCAAACGGTCAGTTCGGGATGCGAGGTCTTAACGCCCGTTGCGATCGCACCGCCGCGACCATGGATCGTATTAAAACCATACGTATTCAGATAATGCGGCATACGGCTTGAACAACCGATACCGGAGATGACTGCCACTTCGTGGGTCGGAATACCGATCTGCGCCATCGCTTTTTGCAACGCCATACAAATCGCGTGATCGCCGCAACCCGGGCAGAAACGTACATATTGATCAGATTTAAATTGAGATGCTTCCATAATCTTATACTAGTTGACTAGTTGACTAGAATACTAGTCTACTATAGATTTAACAAATTTCACAATGCGTTCAACAGCAAACGGTTGTCCTTGAATTTCGTTGTATTGTTCTATCTTCAGTTCGGGGAACTGCGCGCGCAAATATGCTGCGAACTGCCCCGTATTTAATTCACAAACAATTATTCGCTTGTATTGGCTCAGCACTTCGCGGGTATTCTTCGGCAGCGGGCAGATATAATTAAAATGCGCCAAATCGCAACCTAACTCATTCGCGGCGGCATGCAGATGTCCCTCCGTGCTACCCCATCCGACTAATAAGCATTCAGCATTCAGCTTTGAGCATTCAGCTGAATTCTGATGGCTGACGGCAGACGGCTTTATCACGTTCAACTCCGGAATGGAATCGGCAATCTGCTCGATCTTATGCTTGCGTGCGAGAACCATCTGCTCGTGGTTTTCGGGGTTCGTGGAGATCGTACCCTTCGCAGCATCGCGCTCCAGACCGATGTTCCGGTGCTCGTACCCCTCCATGCCCGGGTACGCCCAGTAACGCACGCCGCGCTCGTCGCGCAATGCGGGGTTATAATGTCCCTTCAGTTCTTCGGGCACACTCTGGGGAGTTATCGCCGGCAACTCGGCTAACTTCGGTATCCGCCACAACGCTGTTCCGTTCGCCAGATAGGTATCAGTCATTAAGATAACAGGCGTCATATTCTCCAAAGCGATCTTGCATGCTTCGTACGCATAATCAAAGCAGTTTGCGCTGCTCGAAGCGGCAATCACCACTGCCGGACACTCGCCGTTACGGCCGTATAGTGCCTGTAATAAATCCGTCTGCTCGGTCTTAGTCGGAAGACCGGTACTCGGTCCGCCGCGCTGCACGTCGATCACCACCAACGGCAACTCTGCCATCACCGCCAGACCGATCGCCTCACTCTTCAGACTCAAACCCGGACCGGAAGTCGAAGTACAAGCCAAATCACCTGCAAATGCAGCGCCGATAGCCGTACAAACACCGGCTATCTCGTCCTCGGCTTGCACCGCCATGACGTTCATATCTTTGCGTGCTGCTAACTCATGCAGAATATCCGTCGCCGGAGTGATCGGATACGAGCCTAAGAACAACTTCTTGCCGGCTTTCTCTGCCGCCGCAATCAGGCCCCAAGCCGTCGCTTTGTTGCCTGCAATCGAAGTAAAACGAGAGCTTTCAGCATTCAGCTTTGAGCATTCAGCTGAATTCTGATGGCTGACGGCTGACGGCTTTTCCAAGTGCACTTGCTGCACATTGAGGGCGAGGTTCTGACCGTAGTTATAGCCATCGACCATGACCTTGGTGTTCGGAGCCACCAACGCCGGTTTCTTCTTGAATTTCTCCTCCAATAGGTGAATAGCCTTCTCCATTGGCTCTTCGAACAGCCAGTAAATCAGACCTAACGCAAACATATTCCGGCATTTGAGCACGGACTTATTATCCATGCCGCTATCCTTCAATGCCTCTTTCGTCAGCGTCGTCAGCGCTACCGGCACAATCTGCACACTCTCAGGAAGTCCTAACTCCGTAAACGGATTGTCCGTGTGATACTGGGCTTTCTCGAGGTCTTTGTCCGTCAAACTGTCCGTATCTACGATCACAACCGCATGTCTGTGAAACAAAGAAAAATCCTCATCAAAATGCGCCTGCGGATGATTGAAATGCGAGCCTAACGCACACACTTTCAATGCCGCTGCGTTCATCGCAACAACCACATCTGCTTTGTCACCCGAGGTATAGACCTCACTACCCAACTCCACTTGGAAAGCACTCACGCCGCCTAATGTTCCCTGCGGCGCACGAATCTCTGCCGGAAAGTCCGGCAACGTGGAGATCTCATGACCCATTTCCGCTGCTAACTGAGCAAACATATTGCCCGTTAACTGCATACCATCGCCTGAATCTCCGCAAAATCGAACTACAATATTTTTCACTTTCGGTATTAAATTTTTATTTTCGGGTGCAAAGGTACAACAATTTTTGCATATATGCAAGTATTCGGGGATTTTTTTGGAAGAAAATAGCGATTTATCGCGTCTTGAAGGGTTGCAAGCACCTATGGGAGCTCGCTCACAGATGTCCTTCTTCCTTTACATCCCTTCGTACATAAATCGTACATCGTACATTTTTTTTCCTTCGTTCATGATCTAAACTTCGGTACATCCGATGGGAGCCCG
>Ga0247610_10005469_pt1 | contig 13376 bp, 17 predicted proteins | sample 174DNAGHGhighgp2_FD_193483 | JGI IMG/M metagenome (GOLD analysis project Ga0247610, IMG submission 193483) | Sheep rumen microbial communities from Palmerston North, Manawatu-Wanganui, New Zealand - 1742 DNA GHGhigh gp2 | ecosystem: Host-associated > Mammals > Digestive system > Stomach > Rumen...
GTTTTGAGCCATCAAAGTTGTTGTCGTAAATGGATATTTGGCAACCATATTGACAATCTGTCGCTGTCTATCGGTCAGCTTTTCTATAACATTTTCTGTAACACTTGTCACTTTTTCTGTAACATTTCCTGTAACATTACCGACATCCTTTCTCGATTGTTCGGCATATTCTGCAGGCGGATTGATGACCAAGTAGCGGCTCTTCAGTTCCCATTGCTCACCCAAAAGCAAGTTTCGGAAGAAACGCTCCAAATATATCGACTCATAGTTGATTCCTTGTACCGCATTCTTATAATTAGCACGCACGAGTGCGTTACGGAAATACCATGAATGTGAAGCAAACAATTCATTATTCACCTCATAGCCAATAGAACGCAAATACTGAATGGTAAAGACTGCTGTTGTTCGTGTGTTTCCTTCTCTAAAAGCATGTATTTGCCATAGACCCGATACGAATTGGGCTATATGCTCTATTAGTTCATCGGAAGATATACCACGATAGTCAAACTGTTTCTCCCGATTAATTTCATAATCCAAAGCAATGCGTAAATCTTCCCAGTTCAAGTAATTGACCGTGCCGCCTCGAAGAACAAACTCCGGCTTTGTAAAATCATAATCCCTTATTTGCCCGGCATGTTTAAATACTCCGTTGAAAATGCGGCGATGTAAAGAAATATATCCGTTAGTGCTAAAGTCTAATGTATGAGTAGAAAGGATTTTTCTAATATTACCTGCTGCCTTATCAGCTTCTTCTTTCTCATCATCGTTTTGTTCACGCTTTGTTTTGCTTATATAGTAAGCCTTGGTGAGCTTCTGAACTTCATCAATGGAAATCTCCCCCTCAATATTCTTCTTGGCAAGTTCTTTCAAATAATCCGAAACTTCCAATCCATCAACTTGCTGCAAGCCAATAGCGGTGCGCCATAGCTGTGCACGTTCTTTCTTGTCGGGCTCTCCTTGACGGATATATTCCTCAAAATCGGGTGTATATGTCGGTAACTCTTTCATAAAACCTTTGCGGGTGCAAAGTTACTGCTTTTTTTTGAAATATGCAAAAAAATCTGCACTTTTGATGCAGATTTTCTGTGTTATGTTTGATGTGTTATGTGTTTACGCGCGGGGCGCGATATATGTACACAACAAAAAAGCGGTAAACCGCATATTGGATTTACCGCTTAGAAAATGATTGATTGTTAAAATTCTACTTCTTTTGTATGTAATGTGCTAAAAATACATCATATACATACCATGTATCATTCAGCTCTGTGACGAGGTCCTTCTCGTATAAACCTTTCAACGCCGATTGCACAGAACTAGCCGAGAGCAATTTATGTTTTTGTATAAAGGCTCCCGAAGTAATATTCCGAGTACCATTCTCTTTGACAAGTGCATAGAGCAAACTCTTCTGCTTAGTAGGTAGAGCCGCCAAAATCTCCCGATAAAATGGTTCTTGAACCAGCACGACATTGTTTAACGCGTAGTCAATCGTCTCAACACTACAAGGTTGTTCTTTGTTTGTTAGCGAATACATCTCATTAAGCAACATCTGCATATACCATGTGATACCTCGGCACATATCGTACACTTGTATCACGGCTTGGTCATCAATCATCTTATTTTCCAAACGAAACATCTGCTTGGCGAAGTCCACGTAGATATCACAAGGGATAGGGTCAAGTCCCATATTGATTGTACTTTGATAAAAAGGCTTGGAGGGCGAAAGGAACATCTGACTCATAAGATGCTTACGACTGCCGGAGAAAATAAACTGTGTTTTCTTGCATCGCTGAATATGGGTTCGCAACAAGGCCTCAATATTCTTCTCCGGATAGTTGGTAATCTGTTGAAACTCATCAAATGCAACGATGCATGGTTTGTCCGTCAACTCTAAAAAAGCAAAGACCTGCTCCAATGTCATCTCCGGGGCTGTAATGTCTCCTAAACCGATATCAAAGGTAGGAGAACCGGTTATAGCATCTAACTTAAATCCTATACGTAAGGATGAGATGACTTGAAAAAACTTGTCTAACCATGACTTGGATTGTTTATCGATGCTCTTGTACACCTCATTACTGAACGTATATACCATCTCGGCCAAACTGTTTGTCGCATATAGATCCACCACGATGGTATAATAGTTTCGATGCATCTCCGGTTGAGCAAACACGTGGCTTATCAATCCCGATTTGCCAATTCGGCGATCAGAAATCAAGGTCACATTCCGCCCATTAAATATCTGTTTGGAAAGAAATTCAGTCTCTTTTTCACGATCACAAAAGTACTCTTTTGATACGTATCTCCCTATAACAAAAGGATTTGCGATATTATTATACATACAATTATTGTAATTATAATTATTATACTTATGATAATTTCGCTGCAAAGGTACTGCTTTTTTTTGAAATATGCAAATAAATCTGCACTTTTGATGCAGATTTATTATTTTTTGTGGAGTATAGGGGACTATTTATCATTTGTCCCATCATCAAAAGGCAACTCCTGCGCCTTTGTTTCTTCTATCGGGCGAAGATAGTCAGAAGCGCGTTCGGAAGAGATGACACTGCGACCTAATTGACGCTCAAGATCTTCCCGCGCGTTCTTTGCTACTTTTCCTCCTGCTTGTGCTGCCTGCTGGCTTTCAGCCATACCTTTCGGATTGCGCTGACGGGAAAGCTCGGTTGTTGCCACCTCTGCCAGCGTGTTAAGCGCTAACTCAATATTGGTCATATTATCACGCAAGTTCTCTTTGGTCAACCCCTTGTGGCGCTTATACTCACCGGTAGTCATTCCGCTCCATGCTTGTGTCAGTACGTTCGTCAATATCGCAAAGTCCTTATGCTCCGTGATGCCTGCCCGTTGCCATTCGTCGGTCAACTCTTTGCGCATCTCTATAGAGCGCATTCGTTCGTTAATCCACTTATCCGAATAACCTTGCCGACGATAGTCTTCTACTGCCATCTGGAATGTCAGTTCCGGATCGATCATCTGGTCAATTCGCTGCTCTCCCAACTGTGCCAACCACTGCTTTACCGGCTCTGCTTTCTTGGAGGGAACAGACTGTATAATACGGAAAATGCCCTGTAAATCAGCACAATTGACAGCATGCTTTTTGGCGTCTGTTGATACAAATTGGTGGGGGGTACAAATTGTACCCCACACGGAATCTAATTCAGAATCGCGTGCGCGCAATTTCTTAATGTACTGCTTTACATCAGCACTATCCGTTAACACTTGTACTATATCTGCAACTGCAAAATAGTACTTTTCCTTCTCATCATCCCAAACGATGCGGACTTTCTTTCCTTCAAAAAGTTGTATAGCGAAATTGTCTTCCATAGTAAAAACCTTTGCATCTGCAAAGGTACTTATTTTTTTTGATATATGCAAGGATTTGAACAAAAAATTGCGATAAATCTTGCATGTATGCAATTTTTGTAGTACCTTTGCAGCGGATTTGGAAAAGCGATGTATATTCATCTGGATTGCAATAATTTCTTCGTCAGTTGTGAGTTGGTCTCACGGCCGGAATTGAAGGGAACACCCGTTGTGGTAGCCAATGACAATGGCAACAATGGGGGGATCATCCTTGCGCTCAATGCGGAGGCAAAAGCAGTCGGACTCAAGCGCGGCAATCCGCTGTTCCAGGTGACGGAGATCCTAGAGAAAAAGCAGGTGACGGTCATTGATGTGCATCATCATCTGTATCACGATGTGTCGCGTCACATCATGGACGAGGTGCGCCAGACGGAGATGGTACTCGATTTTGTGCAGTACAGTGTGGATGAGTTCTTCGGTTTTATGCCGGAAGACGACCCTACTCTGCTTCGTGAATATCTGCAGACGCTCAAGGATCTGATTATGCGCACAACAGGTATTCCGGTCAGTTGCGGTGCTGGGCTGAGTTACACGCTGGCCAAGACAGCGACCTGGTTCGCCAAGCATTATCCGGCGTATCAGGGTATCTGTATCATGCCCGCCGACAAACGTGAGCAGGCATTGACCAAAGTGCCGGTAAAGGATGTGTGGGGTATCGGACGACGCAGCATCAAGAAGATCGAGGCGCGGGGTATCAAGACAGCACTCGACTACACGCGTCAGCCGGAAGCATGGATCAACCGGCAGTTCGGGGTCACGGGCGTGCGCACGTGGAAAGAATTAAAAGGAGTACCCGCAATCACCCTTGCCAGCCACGAGCGGCAGAAGTCCATCATGTACAGCCGCACGTTCGCGCACATGACAAGCAACAAGACGATTCTGATGCGTGAACTGAGCAATTATGCGTCGGCCGCCACACGGCGCATGCGCGAACAGAGTTCATTGTGCCAAACGGTCACCCTCTTCCTTGCGACCAACCGTCACCGCACCGATCTGCCGCAGTACTACGCAGACGACACAATTCGCTTGAGTACTGCAACAGACGACTCGGCACAAGTCATTCAGGCGGTAACAGTACTGCTGGACCGCCTCTACAAAGAGAGCTATCAATACAAACAGGCCGGAGTCATCTTAGGGCAGTTACAAGACAACAAGGGTGTTCAACTGGATCTGTTCGCCCCGAATCAAGTGGACGAGACGACCAAACAGAAACGGCTCATGCAGGCGATCGACGGCATCAACAAACGGTTCGGCAGCAACCAGATTCATTTTGCCATCCAAGGTACCGAAGCAGACCAATCAGAGCAGCCTGCAGGCTTCATGAGACCCCATAAAATAGAGGAAATGTAAAAAAATGAGGGGTAAAGTGCATTTTTTTGCAAAAAAATTTGGTCATGTCAAAAAAAAGCAGTACCTTTGCACCCGCTTTCGATGAGAGAGCACATTTTTTTGACAAATTACCTCGGTGCTATCGTCTAGTGGCCTAGGACAACGGCCTCTCACGCCGTAAACCCCGGTTCGAGTCCGGGTAGCACTACACAAGGCTTGAAAATCAAGCAGTTACGAGAGTAACGAACTAAAAGACGAACTATTTTCACGGTAGTTCGTCTTTGTTTTATGGCTGATCCAACTTATTTAACATAAATAACCCGCTGAGAATCGGCTGAAAATAACCGATGTGGATAATGGGTTGGAATATCCGCTTATTTTCGCATTTTGGAAAAGCCTATTCCGGAAGCATCGATATCTCCATAGTAAACTTTATAGGTAACCTATAGCTAACCTATTAGCTTACCTACACGCTAACCTACGCACGTACCTTATTTTTTACCGCGCGCGTATGCGAGTGTGCGGAAAGAAAAGAGACCCTTTCGGCAACTTATCGGCCAGAGATGGAAAATATCGTAGCCATGATGGAAATTCTGGAGGCGTTACTCGCAAAAATCGTGCATGGAACGGAAATCGATGTTTTCGGAACGAAATCGACCATGATTGGAACGCAAAAGCCATGATTTAGATCAGAGGTGCAGAAAAACCGATACGGATCACAAAAGTAGCCGAGCGTTTCACAACGACCGGCTACCCCTCATTAAAAACTAAGCAAAAACAAAACTCAAAAAAATGAACAGACCCGCTTCACAGCGTTTTATCTCAAGTAGTCATTGACTTCCTTAACGAACGATTCGAAGTCGCGGCACACGACGCACTTGGCACCCTCACGCGTCAGGAAACCCATCGTCTCTTTCTGGTTCTGCGAGACGCGCCCGGCTTTGCCCGCTTTCATCTCGATATAGAGCGCATGATAACCTTTGCGTGCCATCGGGATGTATAGGTCTGGTATTCCGGACCACACTCCCTCTGCGATGAGTATCTGCGCTTCGATGGTCTTCCGATATCCACCGTTGGGCACAGCGGTTATCAGATAGTGCGGCCACGGGTACTGCGTACGGAACCATCGTACGCAAGCGATCTGCAACGAGGATTCAGGATGTCCCCGATGCACTTTGGGTTTATCGTTGGCTGCTCCTGCAGGTGCTTTACGCTGCATCGCTTGGAACTCCGCTACCGACATTCTTACTTTTGAACCGTTCTGCATATTCGTCTAATTCTTCTTTCTCGGTTGCCGTGATGCGCTCACCGGCGCACAACTTGGCGTATATAGCCGAGGCTCGTTCAACACTAATCATAATTCTTCTGGCTCGAACCATTCTTCGCAAGCAGGTGTGTCACCGGGAATACTGGAGTCATCTCCTAACAACAGCGTGCGTTTGATGCACGAGTTATCGAATCCCAGGCACCACCAGTTGCATTCCGAACAATGGTGATTCTCATTTGTTTTCTGTTCCATCCGTCAGAGCGTTTACGATGGTCATGGCTTCGCAGTACAGGAACTCAAACAGATAGGCGTATGCCTCGTCGCTGTCGTTCGTATGCGGAATACCGCGCACATCCATGAAGCAGTACAGAAAATGCTCCAGTTCGTGTATGAGCACTCCGAACTGTGCTATGGTCTTCGGCACCTCCGGAAGCCAAATCACATAGTAGCCTTCGTTCTCGATGTACCGGAACATGCCGTTTACACCTCTCTTGCGACGCAGCGCACATTCGGCTGCTTCATCCGGAATCTTATCGGCTATGGCTGCGGCTATGGCATCTTCCGTAGGTCCGAAAAAGATATTCAGCGTCTCTCGATATATAGGGATGGAGATACGCTGCATCTCAAGCGTCTTCTTGATAACTGGTTTCTTACTCATCTTAAACTAACCGATTTCGGTGGGTTTAACTTAACACTTTACTCATCATTACCATGCGATCGTCGTAGCCATCTGCTACCACAATATAACCGTGCCTGGAGTACCATTCCTGCTTCCATGAATTAGCCCACGTCTGCAAAGAGATGACGGAGCAGCCATTATCTACAGCTACCTTCTCAATCTCTTTTAGCATCTGCGTTCCTATATACTGAGCACGATGGTTCTCGTCAACGACTACCGACGAAAGAAAAAGTACGTTCGGGCATCTTGGCGATATCGTCAGCCTGCAGGAGCCGTAAGGCACGTGGCAGAACATGTCGATGCCGTATTCGTTATGGTCAACTACGATATCCATAGGCTCTGCTCTATCGTTCGAAATCACCGTTATTGATCTTACGCTGATATCTCCAGCGCACAAGCAGATTTGTCGCGCCCAACAGCCATTGTTCGCGTCTGCGTACTACTTGGATTTGATGAAGCAAGTCAAGGCGATCCTTGTGCTCTTGCTCGAACAGCTTCTGATAGTTCGGCTTGGTGGCTACAAAGCGGCCATTCGCATCTCTTTTCTGGTCCATATTGATGAAGATTAAAAATGTACTCTCGTTAAGATTCGCAAGGAGGTCAGTTTGCCTCGAAGCGTCGATTCGTCTGCCTTGACGTATCAAATTTTAAGATTTACGGCTTCATGGCATAGAGAATCAGACCCATCCAAAGCAGTCCTACTCCGACCACGAACAGCACCAATTTCAAAAATTCCTTGTTACTCATGCCTTGTTTATATATTAAACACTATTTGACGATTTTTATTGATTCTCTTGCGTATATGCGGAAAAAGTTGTACCTTTGCCGCTTGAATCGACGTATGTCATTCAAAAAAGTTACGCGAGAGGTAGATCGAGCTATTACATAGCGTGTGAGTTATCTCACATTTCCCTCCGCTCAGGGTGGGATTCGTTCTCGCCCTTTTTGATTGTTACCAACCAAAAAAATATACTCATATGAAACGATTTATCTATTTCATGCCACTACTGGCCATCGCGCTCTTCGGGTGCAAGGGTAACGATGAACCGCAAGACACCCAAAAACAGCAAATCACCTTCAAAGTTTCCGCTTTCGAGCAGGCACAAGAGCCGATGAACAGTCCTCGTAAGGCTCCGCAGGCGACGATCCTCGATGATGAGGGTGGCGTGGCGTTGACGGACTTATATATCTTCGACGGCAGCACGCAGGTCGCGCACCAAGTCTATGACGACGACCATGACGCTTTTGGCACTGTCACGCTCGAACTGTCGCACGGCAATCATAACCTGTCCTTCATCTGCACCCGCTCCACCGGCATCAGCGTCGAGAACGGCATCATGTCGATGTCTGCGGTGCGTCCGACCTTCGGCAAACTGCTTGCGCTGAACGTCACGAGCAGCACCCCTGCGCAGAACCTCACGTTGGATCGTATCACCGGGCAACTGTTCATCACCATCAACGACGAGTTCCCGTCCACAGCCGATAAGATCGAGTTCGTACTGGAGAACCGTTACAGTCAGATCAACGTCGCCAGCCTGCTGGGTGTGAACGGCGAGGAGTGGTCGCAGAAAGTGTCCTGCACAGGCAAAGTCGGTCAGTCCGGCGTGCAATATAACTTCAACACCATCTGCCCGAGCCTGACGGACGAGTACACTTCCGACCTGACGATTAACATCTACAACGCAGGCGGTTCGGTCATCTACAGCGTCACCATCGAGGATGTGCGGCTGGCTTCCAACACCAAGACCATGCTGTCCGGCAACCTCTTCACCTCTCCATCCGCATCCGTTTCTGTCAACCACACATGGAACACAAACATCGTCGGTACGTGGTAAGTCAGACCCATGTCGAGCCGCTTGAACCGCAACATATCCTCTGCGCCAGTAACACGACATCTGTCACGTTTACTATTACTGTCAAGCCTACTTGGTCTGACCAGTCTGATGTCGTGTTCTAAAAAGGACGAACCGCAAGACCCGACCGTTGACGAACGTGTTGCTGACGCCAGCGAAACGATCGTGTATGTGACGGACACAACGGAGTGGCGTATCAAGATTTTCAAAGAGCATATTCTGTATAGTGAGGTGGCAAGTATCACCCTGCCAGCCCCGTGGGTGCTACCGACCCGAGAGGACGCTGCCGTGCTGCGATTGCTGGAGTACCCGCACGAGGAGCGGTTTGTGACCTGTGACGGTTATACGTTCGGGATGCCGAGTGCCAGCGTGTCGAAAGCAGGTGCTAAAACGAAGTACTCTGTTTTGGGTCTGCACAAGCGTCGTACGACCATCATCATCGAGTGGTAAGGCTCAAAAAATGTACGATCTTTAAGATTTCCGAAAAGGCAGGCACGCGATTTGACGTTGTTTGCCTTTTTTGGTACGACAAATTTTAAGATTTAACCTCCAAGTCACACTCACCGCCTGCTTTGATTAGCAGCTGCTCAAATAGCTGAACATTCGCGCGGCTATTGCTAACCCAGTTCATCTCGCGCAGCTCTTTATCGGTGAACTTGATAGGATCAATCCAACCACGTTCCTTGTCATAGCGACCCTTCTCGGTGCAATTCAATCTTGGCGGTTTATGATCACCAAGCAATATACATCCGAGAGAATCTTTGCTGGAGTTACCAGAGTGAACACGGATGCCGGTAAAGCCAGGCACATCCATCACTTGCGGCATCATACGTTTGTACTTTGGCGAGTAGGTCATTTTAATCTTGTAGTGCCCGGCAGGGATTGCGGTCTCTCCGTAAACTTTCTTTGCCTTAATCTCGTCAAGTGACATACCTTGATGCAAGCCACGGTCGCAGTCTTCCATCGAATCGCAGAGTTTCTTGCCGTCGATAATCCAATCACCAACGGTAAACTCAGACATTTTAATTCTCCTGTCTAATACTACTTTCATTCTTTTTTCTCCTCTCTTAATGACACGACATAATTGTCTATCTCATTGAACGTATATTCAGCCAAGTATGTGTATGCTTCCTCGCTGCTATCATTCATTACCAGTCCTCTCTCTGCAAGGAATCTATACACAAAGTGGAATATCTCATGTACAAGAACACCATAATGAGCTATCTTCTCTGGCATTTCGGGCATCCATATGAGATAAACTCCGTCCTTTTCAAAATAAATGAAATAACCTTGCGATGTATCTGATGGATTGAAGCATCGAGCCTCTTCCTCGCACATACCGTTCTTCATCAAAGCCTGCTGGCAGTCTTTCTTGGAGCCAAAGAATATAAAAAGCGTATCCTTGTAGATCGGTATGCTTATTTTGTGCAACTCTTTCATAACAATCCTCCTGTTTGGAATTTGAGGTACAACCTATAGCCTTTGTAGCCGATGTAGCCGAGCAGCAGCAGGGCGGTGATGATGAACCACCATGTGCAGAAACGATCCCAGCCGGTGCGTTTGGGCATCTGACGCTCTTTCGCTATCTCGCTGGCATAATGCTCCACCTGCGCCGTCAGCGAGTCTGTCGTGGCACGGAAAGCGTCAATCTGCGTCTTCTGCTCGCGGATCAGGTCTTCCGTCTCGGTGGACTTGCTGTTCTGCTTTACGCTGGCGACGTTGGTTGCCTCGCCCGTTTTGCTGTTGTACGTACCGCCGCCCTGCCCGAAGTTAATCTCCGTACCGTCCTCGGTCTCTTTCTTGGTGTGAACCTCAACGCGGACGGTGTCGGTGATGGTGACGGTGACGGTGTCGTACACGATATGGGTACGGGTCGAGTCGTTGTACTCGGTCTTCTCCATGTTCTTGGTCGAAGCGCAGGAACACATGCTCAACGCTACCCACAGCAGCACGCCCAACAGGGGCAGACCGATGCCGTAGCGGATGACGGAGCCGACTACGCTGTCGTAGCGTCCGTTCGGATCAATGATGTACTTACTTTTCATTTTGTGCCTCCAGTTCGTTATGGTCATAATTAGTCGTTATTTAGTCATTACAAAAGCAACACATACAGAAAATAGGAGCGCGCACAAACCACACAGCGACATAATCAAGATAATAGCGCTGCACGGTAGTTGCTCTAACTCATCTTCTGTTAAGAATAGATATTTGAGTTTTCGTTTCATTTCTCACCTCCTTCTCCTATCTTGCCGTCACCGTCGCCGTCAATGCCGAGGGTGACATGGTTACCGAGGATCAGTTTGGCATCTCGCCCGGACTCGAAGGCGGTCAGCGCGGAGAAGATACCCATGATACCCATGATCTCGCCGATGAGTTTGAGCATGTTCGGATGCACATCCCAAGGCGGCGGAGCAATGGCAGCGGCCACGGCGAGCAGTATAGCCACGCCACCGCTGATGATGGTCATCCACTTGAAGGCTGTGCAGCGGCTGCGCAACTTCTTGGCGGCTTCTACTCTCTCTTGCCTGCTCATACCTCACCTCCTTCCTGTTCGGGTTCAACGGGTTCGGGTTGGGGATGCTCGCGGGCCCATTCTTGTTCATAGGCTACTTTGTCGGCGTCGGTGCATTGCAACCATGGCTCGGCATGAGGCGGCAGACCTACTTCGTGTCTGAACATACGCGGTTCGTCTGCTTGGTCTTTGTACAGCCAGTCGAATCCCTCGTCCGGCGTTTGTACTCTGGTCGTAAATTCTGTGATCATAATCGTTATTTTGTTACAGTCCAATGTTTGATGTTCGTCAGGTAGGCATAGATGGTCATGGTGCCCTCATCGAAAACGAACAGATGGCTTTCGTCTTTAATGGCATCATAGACGGCTTGTGACAGGGTGAGGGTCTTGCCGGAGCCGTTGGCGGTCAGGCGAAGGGCGATGTGCTCGCGGAAGTTCTGGAGGAAGGTAGCAGTATTGTCAGCATCCGCAAGGACGTTGGTGGGGTTCCAAGCAGAAAGCAAACTAAAGTTACAATTAACCATCCCAACTCCACCTATCGTTATATCTATCAGATTAGGACATCCGCTAAACGACTGTTGCTGCTCTGTCGATATACCAAGACCGCTCGTAATCTCACCTGCCTCAGTTCCTAACTCAACACTCTCCAATAACGGACAGTCCTTCATCATGTTAGCGTAACATCTCTGTGTGTAAGCACTACCAAAGCCAAAGAACTTAAACCTACGGAGCGTGACATGTCTCAATGAACTACAACCCGAAAGGAAGTTGAGCGTAGATGTGTACCATCCTCCGACAATCCGCACCTCTTCCAAACTCGGCATAGATACATCCTCCAAACTTGTGCAATTCGATAGTATGTTTGTAGAACCATCTTCGGAACTCCTAACTCTGATATATTGCAAGGATGGGATATTTACACGCTTCAATGAGGAACAGGCATTGAGGAAATATGTAGCTCCATTTCGTGAATTATCGAAGTACACACTCACAAGATTATTGAGTTTTGCTTCGGTAAAGTTAGGGCAATTATGCACAAATCCTTTGGCTCCTTCTCCAGCAGGTATATTGATACTGCTTATATTGAAGTCCACATATTCAAGCCCAGTATAGAGCACAGACTTTTTAAGTACCCAAGGCTCTGTGCTATCATCGCCGATACCACGGATATTTGCAGCAGCATAGGTATCATCGAACACCAATCTTGCAAATGTCGCTCCGTCAGGTATGCCATTGCCCAAGTTGGAGATTTTGCGGTCGGCGAGGAGGAGCGGAGCGGAGGGGAGGTCGGTGAGGTCGGAGAGGCGTGAGGGAATACCGTAGGTCTCCGAACCATGTAGGCGGGTGATGTAGTGCTGCCACATGTCGGCAAGTGAGCGGAGTGAGGCATCGTCCGACAGCGAGCGGAGAGTGCCACTGCCGAAGGGGAACTGCCACAGTGCACGGAGGAGCAGCAGCAGGTTCGACTTCATTTGGATAATCGCCGACGCGAAGGTGTACGGTTTGTGCTGGGCTATGACCTCGGAATAGCCGTCATATCCGGCTTGGTGCAGGGCTTGCTGTTTCAACGGGTCAAGGGCTTCATTGACCAGCGAGCCGAAGTGCGGGTCTTGCGGCAGCGCAGACACCTCCGCTAATACGTCCTCGCCACGGCATGTCTCGATATTTTTCTTAATTTCACTCATATCATTTCAAGTTTTGAGAGCTACGGCAGAGCCAACTGCCGTAGCCCGGGTTTCAGCGGTTATCCCAGCACATTCTCGTCGGGGTTCGAACCTCCGCCGTTTCCACCGCCGTTGCCGCCTTGGTTCTCTTTGCGACGAATCAGCGGTTTGACGTGCGTCTCGTTGAGTTTCTTGCCCTCCAACTCATCCGCCAAAGCCTCGTTGCCACCGTCCTCGGTCTCGAAATAGAGACGAGCCTTGATGTCCTTCGGATTGACGAACTGCTTGGCGTTATCCTCGGTCAGTTCGGTGATGGTCGGGTCGATGGCCTGCACGTCCGCCAGACTGATATTCCTGTCGAGTTTCAAGTCCATGTAGATGGTGCAGAAGCGTTTGCCCTTGAAGCCGAACAGCGGTACGCGGATGCCTTGTGCGGCAAGGTGGATGAGCGTTTCGCCAAACAGTTCGACCGCATCTTGGCAGACCTTTTCGGGCATCAGACCGTTCATCAGGTGCATGTGCTTCGTGATGTCTTTGATGGATGCCGTACCGCGTGGCGACTCCTCGACGCTGATGGACGGACCCGAACCGAGCACTTCGTTGCCTTGATTGACGTTAATGTTATATAATGCTTCCATATATTCACCCTGTGCGGCGGGATTTGTTGTTAGTCCGCACCCGCTGTTATAGTGTCGTCG
>Ga0247610_10005470_pt1 | contig 13376 bp, 16 predicted proteins | sample 174DNAGHGhighgp2_FD_193483 | JGI IMG/M metagenome (GOLD analysis project Ga0247610, IMG submission 193483) | Sheep rumen microbial communities from Palmerston North, Manawatu-Wanganui, New Zealand - 1742 DNA GHGhigh gp2 | ecosystem: Host-associated > Mammals > Digestive system > Stomach > Rumen...
TGGTAAATCCGATTACTATCTTTGAAACTAAACAATCCTGCCTGATATCTCTTCCACCTTATCCCCAAGTGTTTTCGGCATCATTTTTGCGTAGACCTTCTCTGTTATCCTGCTGTTCGAGTGTCCAAGTATCTTGCTGACAGATAAGATATCCATCCCGTTGTTCAAAAGTATCGTCGCAAAGGTATGTCGCGCGAGGTGGCTGTGCAACTTCTTTTTTATTCCGCATATGTCCGCTATTTCTTTCAAGTATCCATTGTACTTTTGATTCGACAGGACTGGGAGTTTGTAGTCGTATTTCTCCCATATCTCTTGGGTAATATTCATTAGAGGTATCTGTGATATTACCCTCGTCTTGTGCCTTGCTTTGATTATCCAGGCCTTTCCATCCTCATCAATCCGCATATCTGCCTTTCTCAACGATTTCAAGTCACTAAAAGCCAGACCACTGTAGCAGGCGAAAATAAACACATCACGTACTTGGTTTAGTCGCTCATTGCCGAAGTCCTTCTCTTTAATTATTCGAAGTTCATCAATGGTTAAGGGGGTGTATTCGAGGTTTTTGGGGCTCATCCTTATTTTAAACGGCATTGCTTTGATATACCCTTCCTCCATAGCATATCGGAACACCTTCTTTAGCGACTTCATCTTATGAATAGCAGTATTGATATCCATATAGGCAGTGAGATATACATAGAATTGCTCAACGAAACTGGGGGTCACTTGCGCAATTAGAATGTCCGATTTGTGAAGCTTATGTCGGAGGAAGGAGGCAAGATATCGTTTGGTCACTTCGTATTTTTTGTAAGTTGCTTTAACGATGAGGCCTTGCTTTACCTTGTCACTTGTCTCAGCATTGTGCTTTTGAAAGATGGTAAGCAGTGATATATTTTCATCTGGGAATCCATTGCGAAAAATCTGAACTATGCTTTCTGGAGTGATAGACATATTCCTTTGAATCATCTCCGTCTCTATAGAATGAAAACGATTACGAATGGTTTCGATGAACTTGTTCGCTTCCGCGTCCTTCCTTACTTGCTGCAACTTGGGATTAAATGCTTTTGCACTGATTCTTCGGCCAAGTGAGATTGTCTTCCTTTTGCCATCGATAGTAATCACCAACTCCAGCGGATTTAGACCATCCTTGAGTTTTTTCGAAGGTCTGCAAACGAAATTTAAGTACATAATTTTAACTATTTAGATTGTATATTTTACATCACCCTCACAACCTACATCCATATAAGCGAATGTATATCAGCGAGTTACAAGCGAAAAGCGACTCAAATGACATCGAATTTTCAGTCGCTTTTTAGTTTCAAAGATAGTAATCGGATTTACCAGATTAACTCCCCCCTCCAGTAAACTCCGATTCTCTGGCCGTATACAAAAAAAATAGGCCTAACTGCTTGTGTTAGACCTATTTAACATATTCTGGATCCACATTTTTTTTGCAGTAATGTGCAAAATTCTGGGGCCCAGTTGTTCTTTTTGCGGAAGGAGGGGGATTCGAACGCCCCTATATTCTTATTTAAGCGGAAAGAGAGGGATTTAGTCTTTTTAATTCTCAATCAGTCTTTGTTCCGCGTTTATTTCTAGTCTAACGCAGAATAGTTGCTACCGTGCCATTTTGAGCGGGACGTGTTTCAGTCGCTTAAAATGACGATGCAAAGGTACTGCTTTTTTCTGACATATGCAAATTTTTTCGCACTTTTTTGTATTCGAATGCCATTGCAACGTGTGTACGCCTGCGCATATGTGTGTGTACGCGTTCCTTATTTGATTTTAATAATAAAATTATTATTACCAACATCAGCACACCGTTTCACGGGCGCGCGCGCGTGAGAGACCAGCTTTAGAATATGTGTCGCCCCCTATATACGCCTGCGAATATGTGGGTGTGTGCCTGTTCCTATTTGATTTTAATAATAAAATTATTATCAAAAACGGCACTCACGCGCGCACGTCACACGAAGATACACCAAAGCAGGCAGCAGTTATATGCTACCAGCTTTAGAATATGTCGCCCCCCGTTAAAGGGAAAACTCGCGCTTAAGTCGCATCACGGTGCTTACACTTACACCGCAGCAGGTGGCGATATCTCGGAGGGGGATGCGGCGGGATGATCGGAGTTTCTTGAGTACCTCTCCGTAATCCTCCATCTTCTGGTCGCGTGATTTTCTATATCCGACTTTGCGCCCGACTTTTCCCCCGTTCTCGATGTAAAGGCGTTTCCCGCTTTGCAATCGATAGTAAATGTTCTCACGTTCCATCGCAGCACAGGTGGATAGTACGGCGATCATAATAGTCAGATAGGGATTTACCTTGCCATCTCTATCGTAGATTGAAAGACCTTCCTTCTGGAAAAAGACATTTAGGTGGTGTTCTTTACACAATCTTATGTTTGCAAGCACTTCATCTGGATTACGCCCCAGTCGACTCAACTCCGAGATTAGGAGCGTCGGAATTTCGTTGTCGAAACAGTAGTTGAGGCACTCGTTAAGTACTGGGCGCTCTTTGTTTGCTTTAGCACCACTTATGTGTTCTTCGAAAATCTTATCGATGGCCAGAGAATTAGCAGCAGCATAGGTGGATAGATCCGCAATCTGGCGAGTAGTGGATTGTCGTTCTCCTACGGATGAAACTCGGGCGTAAATTACCGCATTAGGGGTGTCAAAACTTTTTGTGTTCATATAATTCAAGAATTTTGTTATTTGACAATGGTTGGTGTAATGTTTTATCTCTTTGAGTTATTTGACTTAAAATCTACAGCTAAATTAGCGCTTTTTTTTGATATATGCAAATTTTTTGGCACTTTTTTTTCATTTTTTTGTGCTTTTAATAGTCTGAGTCTCAGATAGTTATGAAAATTCAGTCATCGAAAACATCTGGTTTTGTGATCCTCCCGAATTTGTCCCCCCTTGAGACACCCAGTAAAAAAAGACCCCGCGAAAACCAAATAGGAAATCACGGGGTTACATTAGGGAAAAAGAGGATCACAAAACTTATTAGATGTGTTCAATTCCTCTTACATCTATGTATGGTGGAATATTCTTCTCGTCACGATGCGAAGTTAAACGACGGAGTTCAACTCCTTTGCAAATAACCAGATACCGCAACCAACCCACTTCATCTTCCTCTATCAGATTCACTGTTATCGTTGCCTTGTCATCCATCGCAACCACTTCGTAACTTGCATCGTAACCGTCTATAAAACAGTAGGTGCTTATTTTTTCGGGAGAGAACAAGTTAGCATAGTGAATTTCATTGGCATAATCGCGGAGAGGACTGTGCCAGATGAAGATAACCATATTACTATCTTCTATATAAATTGCCTGCACGGTTCTCTCCTCTATCTGTTGGTTACTAATATCAGGCAAGTCCAATAATGCTTCATCAATTGCTATTTTCATCTTTGTCAGTTTTATTTTCTTTCTGTTGCTTCACCCACCTACCGAGTGTGGATTTTGTGACCTCAATGCCTTTGCCTTTTAAAAGTTCTACGTTAGACCTAATAGACGCATTCCAGTCATAATTCATTGCAATCTGCTCATCTTGTGTGAGCGGAGCATCGGCATTCTTCTTTCTCTCCTGAGCTGAAGTAGGTCTATCCATCATTTGAGGATAGTACATATACATATTATTAATCATAGTGTCGAGATTTTTCTTCATATTATATTTATGGTTGAGGATGTCCCGCCTATACTTGTAAACAGTGGAAGGGCAAACACCCAATATTTCTGCAATAGAGGAGACAGACCACCCATCCTTTGTCATCTTTTCAACCGCGCAGCAGGTTATTTCCCCCTTGTTGACACGGGTTATGTTATGCCTTTTTCTAAAATCCGCAATCAGGCGCCTGCTCACCCCGATTACCGCAGCGTTTATGGCATCACTGGCATTGCAATCGTAGCACTCGCCGATTTTCTCTTCTGTTAGATGCTTTTTCCACTGCCCAAGGACTGCCTGATGGGTCAGACCTGGGTGTTGGGCAAGATAGACCCGACTAATCGCTACCCCCTGCACCGTTCCATCTTTCTTGTAGCGATCCCGTAAGGTAGCAGGGTCTTCTTTGAATGCCATTTTAACCAACCCGTAAATGTCCCTTCCATTGAACTTGTATTCATTACTCTCTTCGTCCCTTCGCAGGTCGAACATCTGAACCGCCCAATTTGCGAGCAGAATAGCAATCTGGTCTGGAGAGAACTCACCCCAAGAACGGTATGAGAATGCGATACGTCTTAGTTTGTTCAACCGTCCACTCCCAATCCCCCATTTCATCCGTTTCTTATTCCATCCTCGATAATAGAGAGGAGACAGGTCTGGATATTCTCGTTCAATTACACCCCATTCATTGGCACGATTCTCATCCTCGTTCCTTCTGACCGCAATCTGAACTTTATGCCGCCCGACGAACTCGGACAGATCCTGGCATTCCTTCAACTCCTTTTCCAAGTCCTTGTCGTAGAAACCAAACCACTTTAGATTGTCTGATTCCCATTCCTCTTTTTGGGGGGCATCAGGGAACATATCCGAGCGGTAGGTGACATCCGCATTAACTGCCATCGTGGTATTTATATTTCCGAAGAATAAATATGCCACTGAACTACCGCACCTATCCTTCTTGCCTTTCTTGCGGTCATACGCCCCGTCTTTTTCCATCTGCTGATCCAATAGGTCATACAGACGCTGGTAGTCATACTTGCTGCATATCTTATCCTCGAAGACGTAATAACAGTGGTACTTGTAGAAAGAGTGCTCATCGTCATCGCCCGCGAAATAGGAACTGCTCGTTGTAATAAGAGTAGGTGTGTATGTCAACTTATTTTTGAACTCGTCGAATTTACAACTACCGTTATCTACATCGATGACTATCACATTCGAATAGTTCCACGCTTTAATCATTGACCCCACCCACTTGAATTGGTCTTTATTAAAACACCCGACTGCTGTCACATATCCAGAACTGATATCCTTTGCAAGGTCAACTATTGTTCCTTCCTTGCGTCGGAGAACAATAGTCTTCATTAGTTGGTCTCTTTCTTCCCCTTCTTCTGGTTTCTTATCCAAACTGATTGTTGAAGCTGCATATACAAAACGTAATTCCTCCATATATTTTTTGTTTACTTATTTATGCCTATATAGGCACCTACATAAGTATAACAAAAAATGAAGGAGAAAGTATGAAATCGTCGGGAAAATAAGTTGTCGATTGGTTGGCGACTGATGTCAATGACTACTGCTCTGTCCCACTATTTTGGAAAAATGATACGAACCTCCATATATTATTGTATTATTATATTCCCCCCCTAATATATGTATCATCGACAAAAAAATAGAATTGGGACAGTACGGCAGCTTGAGAATAGCTTCAATTACTCAAGCCAACGATTATAGTAAAAAAAAAAGATGCAGGTAAAATACCAACATCCTTTATTAATATATATAAAGTGCCTATGCTTATTCTCCTTCCAATCTATCCAATAGCGCAGATAGTCTGCATACTTCAGCCTGTAGGCTATCGATCGTTTTCTCTTGGCGAATAATTATTGCTTCAAGTTCTTCTTGTGGAATGGCGGTGTACTCACCACGACACTCCCTAAAGCATTCGATCGTTTTTATGGCAGGTTTGTAGCCTTGTTTTGCGGCTTCCTGTAATAAACTATCTGCTTCGGCTTGTGTTCTCACTCTTTTAATCCCTACAGGAAGAGGTTGAACTTCTGCTGTACAATAGTAACTTCCTGCCATTATATATTGAGCACGGGCATCACCTTCAGCTGCCTTTGCTGAATAGTACTCCATTGAATCCACACTTTTCAGAACACTTCCACGGATAGGATATTCCTCTTCTGTATAAGGCGTTTGCTTTGGTTTGTTATTGCACGCTATTGCTAAAAAGCATATTGGCAAGATTAATAAGAGTTTTTTCATATATTTTATTATTTTATTATAAGGTGTTACATCGTAATGCGTGCTAAAAAACTATCTATAATGCAAAATTAGCACATATTAACTTTTAACACTCTCTTGCTCCTGTTTGTAGTTCAAATACATCTAAATTATTTAGGAGAGTTACAGGCGGATAAGTTCCATAATGTTCGACTGTTGTTTATACCTTACAAAAATAGTATTACAACAATTTGGAAGAAAATTCTTACCCTATTCTTTGTTACTCATAATACTTTTCATTTCTATTTTAGTTATTCATCCTCATCTATTTCATCCTCCTCCTCCTCTATCTTTTCGAATTCAGCAATTCTCACTCTCCATTCATATCTGGAGTCAGTTTCTGTAAAACCGATGGAAGTAAGGTAGTTATAAGTTTCAGTATACTCGTCGAAGTAATAGGGGGCAAGCCATTTTTGGTAGTCCTTCCAGATTTCATCACAACCTTCTTCAAACTCAACTTCGTCTTCGTTTCTCGCACATCCGTCTAAAAATTCAGTTATACATTCAGCTGCCTCCTCCAGACACCAGTCACCGAAAGTCCACGATATACTCTCTTCTTTGACAGGACACGGTAAACTCTCTCTCTCCCTATAAGAATAACTACTACTACCCTCAACACGTTCCTTGAGATAGTTGAGATACTCTTCTAATGTCTTAAGATACGTAGATACTAATGTTTTCTGATGTTCAACGAACTTTTTCAGCTCTTCAACTGTAACTATTCTTTTCATTTCTTTGTTAATTACTCGTTCTTCACTAACCTCTTTACTCATTGCAGTCGCACACTCTGCCTTTTCCTGTACATTAGAATTTTTACTGTTCATATTATTTAAGTTTTTTGGTTGGTTGTTACTTTTTTTTGTTTGTTTTTGCTCTTTCAAATTCAATATAAAGATAACAATTTTATTTTGTAAAATAAGATAAATCTTAACAAATGATAAGTTAATATTAATATCAGTACACTTTTTCTTGCTTTATGCCTCCTTCTTCACTTTATAAGTTTTACAACGTCCGTCTCCAGTATGCCTTGCAGAAACAACAAGCCAATGGTCTCCGCAATCTTTGGCGTAGTAAGCCTCAACGACTTTATCAAACATCTCATTAGCAACAACCAACTGATCAAGGACCTTATCATCAGATGGATCCAGTTGACCGAGTTGAGTAGCTACGTCGTCCCATACTTTTTTAAGTTCTCTTTTGTCCATACCAAGGAAATCGTTAGAATACTTCTTGTTTCTTTTCGCAACTGCATTTCCAGCTCCTTGAGCCTCCACGCTTGAATGTTTTTTTGCCATATAATATAAAGTTTATTAATATTTTAAAATTGGTGATTGGAGGGAGGGATCATCCCCAAAATTCTTCACTCATAATCTTTAATTTTTTGTTTGTTTTTTTCTATTTTTTGTTTTTTCTTTATTTTTTTAATTCAATACAAAGATAACACTTTTATTTTGTTTTACAAAATAAATCTTAACAAATGATAAGTTTTTCTTAGTCTAAGTAAACTTTTTCTTATGCAAGATAGAAGTTCCGTCAGAAAGAAGATATGGAGGTTCTGTGGGGGGGGGGATGATGATGAGTGTTTGGGACAAAAAAACTCATAAATATAGTAGAGGGGGAAACCTTCTGCTATCTAAAATAAAACAATAATTAGAACATGGAAAAAGAAGCTGCAATTAAGTCGATGCTTGACGCGATCGACAAAGTCTACGAGCAGGACAAGACGGGATTTAGACTTGAAGATGACACTTGGAAAAAAACACGACAGACCTTCCACCTATTCGATTGCTTTGCGAATTGGGGGAAGTGCCGACTTTACCTTATAATATACGACTTCTCTAGAGACCACTCGCTGAAAAACGTGTATACAGATGGTAAGGTTTACATTCGATTCAGGGATGTTCCTTTAGAGGCATATAATCGTTTAATTCAATCCACGAGCAGAAACCCAACTGCTAGCTGGTGTGGGGAATTGAATCTATACGCATCTAGCGACCTGCAGCACATTATTCAAATCGATAGAGGAGGAGTGCTCAAGGTACTTGATTCGGAAACCAAAGACGGTCAAATATTCATCGACTTCGTCATCGAATATACAGAGGAACTACTTGATGATGGCTACAAAGTCATAGTATATAACACGCCAGACAGTGGCAGTGCGCAACACGATAAGAAACTTGCACGTGCTTTCAACAAAAGTGTAAAATCCTTCGGTGATTTCTTTGAAGACGACGACTTATAAGCTTCTCAAGCGCTTTGTCGGGGCTAACTGGAATCTTTTATACTTGCCTCGCCAAAGCGCTTGAGATGGATGTTAATAAATTATTAAGAATCGTGCGCGTGTGTGCGTGAAAAGACCTACAGTAACTCACCGTTCATATTTAGTTCACAGTTTGCAATCGCGCGCTGGGTGAATTTCCACGCACGATCAATGTCTTTTACTGACGGACAGTCGGTCGAATTGGCCAACATTCCTGAAAGAATGCAGCCGTAAAGAAAAGTTTGTTTATCCATTGTCTAGAACCAGTATTATTATGCAAAATGCAATCATTATAAATAAGACTTTTTGACTTCTTCGCTAACCTTCAGCAAGTCCCCATAATCATCTATAGTATATAACTTGCCATCAAAAAAGATGAAACCTCTCAATTCGTGTTTAGGTAGTTTATTCTCACTTATAAATAATTCAGGAACGGAAACATTTAAAGCGGCGGCAATATTTGCTAACACACTATATGTTGGATTTCCATTTAGCGCCCGAGATATTACTTCTCTGTTTCCACCAATTTTCTCAGCAAGTTCTTGCATCGAAATTCCACGCTCTTTCATCAATTCCTTTACCCGTAATTTTCCTTCTATGCTATGAGAGGGCATTCTATTATACGCTCTTTTTTCTTCCATATATTTCTTTGTTGATTTAAAAATCACCGCAAAAATACTGCTTTTTCTTGAAAAAAACAAATAAAAATCACAAAAAATGAAAAAAAAGTGATTTTTTTGTCATTTTTCTTCAAAAAAATTTGCATATGTCGTGATTTATTTGTACCTTTGCAGTGTCAAAAGAAAAGGAAATACTAACTTATAAATCACAAATAAATATTAACGACTAAATAATAGAAAGGAAACAATTATGAAAACTATCGTAGCAGTAAACAACAAAGGTATTAACGGAATGGTAGTAAGCAACAAGACAGCACGTCACGCAGCAGTTATCGCACGCAGAACAGGTTCAGAAGAGATGGGTATGCTGAAGAGCCTCCTCATCGACACGCTGAAGGCAAAACTTCAAGCAGGCACAGCCCATTTTTGGTATTGGAAAGCCTCAACTCAAGAAGTAAGAGAGGCTTGGGGAACTACCAATCATCCTCTGATGGCTAACAAGATTATAGGAACAGGTTATAGTGGGGAACAAGTAAATACCGTCAAGTACTGGGACATTGAGAAAGGCGCATTTAGAAGCCTTAGATACGAAACCCTTTTAGCAGTCGCATAATGTTTAACAAGGAGGGGCGATTACTTCAAACCTCCTATAAAAAACAATCAATATGGAAATAGCCAAATATATACTGAGCATATTCAAGCATTACACCGCGATCGTTTTATCTTGGGGCGCACACAACTATACTGCTATTGAAGCAAACGAAGAAGGAGAAGGAGGACTTCTTTTCAATGTAGAAGGTTTTAAGTTTCGTGGACAAGTAAAAGTAATGCTTAACTTTATGGACACGTTTGATATATACTTACTGCAAAACGGATCCGTTGTAGAAACCATCAAGGATGTGTATTTGGACAGCCTCGTTGAAGTTATCGACAATAGAATTGAATATACTCCCGATTATGCTCAACGGGTAAAGAACGAATATAGCTTAAAGCGCGCACGCGTAATATTATAAGGTGATTCACTCCCTTGCAAGAGTGAACGAAGTACGTAAAATCAAGGGATCTTAAAATCAATCAACACAAAGACATTCACAAACATTGCATAACCAATAAAAACGAATATTATGAGCCGTAAAAATTCACACACCACTTCGGATGCACTTCAATGGAATGATGCACTTAATTTAATCCATCGTTTGTATAGAGATGGGAATTACCGATTGTCTCTTCTTGTCGGCTGTGGTTGCTTCTTTGGATTGCGTATTAGTGACCTTCGCACCCTACGATGGAATATGCTACTTGAAGGAGAGAAGTTTGAACTCAACGAAAAGAAAACAGGTAAGTACCGAGTAGTGAAAATAAATCAAGACTTTCAAAAGCATATCCGTGACTGTTATGGTGCTCTCCATATAACGGATCCTAATGAGTATTGCTTCTTAAGTACAAAGAAGGTTGTTTTCAGCACACAGCGCATAAATGTTCTCCTGAAAGAAATCAAGCAGCGTTACAACCTTAAAATTGAAAACTTCAGTACGCACACGATGAGAAAGACCTTCGGGCGTAGGGTTGTTGAAATGTCAGGTGAAAATGCCGAGGTTGCATTGATAAAGTTAATGGAACTATTCAACCACTCTTCTCTTGCGATTACGAAACGATATTTGGGGCTTCGCCAAGAAGAATTAATGGAAACATACGATTTGCTTAACTTTTAATCCGATCAAGCAAGAATCGCTTCTATATGTACGTGTTTTAAACGAAAACAAGCAAAAAATTTGCATATTTGAGTTTTTTTTAGTATTTTTGCACCGTTTTTGTAATATGGCAACTTTACATAAAATATTTTTTTCTGCATCTCAGAATATGAGATGTGTTGAGGATTCGACAGTAGATCTTATTGTTACGTCTCCCCCATATCCAATGATAGAAATGTGGGACGAGATAATGAGCGCACAAAACCCTCAGATTTTAAAGGAACTTCATAAAGATCCCTTACAAGCATTTGAATTAATGCACTTAGAACTAGATAAGGTTTGGAGAGAATGTTATCGAGTTTTAAAGGAGGGAGGATTTCTTTGCATAAATATTGGTGATGCTACTCGAACAATAAATGGGAATTTCCAATTGTATAATAATAGTTCGAGAATTACCAACTTTTGTATTTCTCTTGGTTTAGCTAATTTACCTAATATTCTTTGGAGAAAACAAACGAATGCTCCGAACAAGTTTATGGGTAGTGGAATGCTTCCCTGTGGCGCGTATGTAACTTTAGAGCATGAGTGGATTTTAATTTTCAGAAAAGGCGGCAAACGTCAATATAAGACAGAAGAAGAGAAGCTTTTACGGCGAGAAAGTTCCTTCTTTTGGGAAGAAAGAAATGTGTGGTTTTCTGATATATGGGGAGATATAAAAGGAACTAATCAAGCTATTGCAAATAGCGAAAGCCGAGAGAGGAATGCCTCTTTTCCATTAGCGGTTCCTTATCGCTTGATAAATATGTACTCTCAAAAAGGAGACACGGTATTAGATCCATTCTTTGGTCTTGGTACTACAATGCTCGCAGCTATGATTTCTGGACGAAATAGTATTGGATTTGAAATAGATGACAAATTAACAAACACCATTATTCAGAATGTTAAAAGTTTTGAACGGTCTGTGCCCAATAAAATCATTCAAGATAGATTAGCTGCCCATCGTGAATTTGTACAACGCAGAGAAGCAGAAGGAAAGGAAGTGAAGTACTATAATAACAACATTAACAACAAAGTCATGACTAGTCAAGAGACAGACATTAAAATAGAGTCTCTTGATACAATCAATATTTGTGAAGGAAACGACCTTTGTTACACTTGCAGTTATAAAGAAAATCCTGCGCTAACCCTTCCTAACACATTGTTTTGATTTCACTTATCACCTCGCTATTGAGTATTTCGCCTTTTGAAGTTGAAATTATCTCAAATACAGGTACGCCATATCTTTGGAAATATGATTCGTATTTATGAAGATTGGCGTACCTTGCTTTTTGCACATAAGGAACTTTTGACAAATAGGTTTTCGGTTTTATCTGAATTGCGCAAATTAGTTTACCATTCTTAAATATTTCATAATCTACTGCATAACTGTGATCTTTTTCACCATCCGATTTTATGAAAGACAATTGAGAGAACAATTTCTGCAATGTGTTTATTGTGTTTTGTTCACGTATTATTATCCCATTCCACGTTTCACATATCGTTCTAAAACGAACGCATTCAAACGCTTCTTCTTCTGTTAAACTAATATGCTTAGTCAGCATATATTCACGTAAAACGTCTGCCTTTTTTTGCAAATCTTCGCGCGTCCTCCCATACATAGTATTCATGTTCTTAGTCTCCCACGGAAGATACTTTACTTTAGAAGGATTAGTGCGTACAAGAGAAAAATCCTCAAGAATCGGTGCTTGACTGCCTAATAATTTTTTCCTTGTTTCACCACTTTGATAATAGAAGTTTTCCCATTCTTCTTTGGTTTGCCACTCCTTACTCTCTATTAATGATGACACATAACCAACCGACCATGGATCATTTAGCATTAAATAATTCCATGCAGCATTAGTTGAGCGGAATAAATCTCCATCAATACTTAAAATAAACGCATCCATAATTCAACAAATGATAGAAGGATCATATTCAACAACCAACCCATCCTTTTTCTTTTCATAATATATAATTGGCACTTCAATAGCCTCACTCAAACGACCTTCTATCTTATAGGTGCTTGATTTGATCTGAACAGGAGTAGAACCTATATAACCGTCTATTCCTCTTGCCTCTTCTTCCTTGTTTGATAATCTCCATGATTTTTGCAAAGACGTTGCAATATATGCAATGATAGCTTGTTGAACTCTTAGACCACAAAAAGTTTTAGTATATACAAGATCCTTAACCCACTCTTCTATCATTGCCTTATCAATGAGTTTAAAAGATTCTTGCATTCTAAGAAACATATCGTATATTTTCTGAGTTGCATTTTCAACGGCATACGGTTCTTTGTTTGAATACCACACAATCCATTCGTCAAGTGTCTTTCCGTCAAATTCCTGAATCAAATCAGACATCTGCCCGACAACAGCAGGGCGCGTCCCTTGTGCATTACTATTCACAAGATTTATAATCTGAGTAACATACTTTGGAAACTCAAATTTGGAAGCATTGGATAGTTGCTCAACTTCCGCATTGTTAATTTTTATCCTTTTCATTTGCTGAAGAGTTTTTAAGGGTTATTTTATTCGAAGTTGCAAAAGTAACTTAATTTTTGCAAATTTGCAAATTTTTATTCAGAAAAAAACAAAAGTGAATATAATTTTAAGCGAAATGCAAGGTATTTGCATTTTAATTTGGAAATATCAGAAAAAAAAAGCGCTAATTTAGCTGTAGATTTTAAGTCAAATAACTCAAAGAGATAAAACAACACACCAACAATTGTCAAATAATCAAATTCTTTAATTATATGAATACAAAAAGTTTTGACACCCCTAATGCGGTAATTTACGCCCGCGTTTCTTCCGTAGGAGA
>Ga0247610_10005471_pt1 | contig 13375 bp, 14 predicted proteins | sample 174DNAGHGhighgp2_FD_193483 | JGI IMG/M metagenome (GOLD analysis project Ga0247610, IMG submission 193483) | Sheep rumen microbial communities from Palmerston North, Manawatu-Wanganui, New Zealand - 1742 DNA GHGhigh gp2 | ecosystem: Host-associated > Mammals > Digestive system > Stomach > Rumen...
GACATCCTGCTTGCAAAGCAGGCACTCTCCCAGCTGAGTTACAGCCCCAAGAAATAAAAACCGCAGCTGCTCATCACAACTGCGGGATCTTCGGTTCAACTTTATTAAGTTAACTTATTTATCAGAAGCAATGAGCATATCAAAATTTACCAAGACTGCTGGTCTGGCGGCTGCTGTAGGTTTAACTGTCTTAGCAACTAATCTTAACATGCTTTTTTCTCCTTCTTCTAAAATTTTACTTTGGCCTAACTAGCTTTGTTCTTAGATCTTCATTATATTTGAGAAATAAGTATAGGCTCTTGTGATTGCTCACTTATTTAATTTAGCGAATGTTTTTTCATTCACATTAATATTATACAGTATTTTTTATTTTTTGTAAATATTTTTTTTAAATTTCTTTAAATTCCTCATATCCAAGTGGTGCATCATCCTTATCATCAGCCACACATGGATAACACTCGCCTTTTAAACCTTTAATAATCCAATAGGCTTTTCCACCACCATTTTTATTTTTACTAAAATCATAGTAAACAGGATCAACGCCTTCCCAAGAATGAATATTAAATCCAATAACATTATAATTATCATCTAAAACTTTTTCCCATTCTGTAGTACCAGACTCTAAAAGGCTAATAATCTCTTCTTCATTTTCTTTAGTACATTTAACTGCATCAATTGGAATTGGTTTTTTAATAAATTTCATAATTTACTCCTATTACTATACTATACTTTATTTTTGGCCAAGCTAAGTTGTTCGCTGCTCTACCGGTGAGCTACACTGCCCATATAATGGCGGGCAGGGATGGAGTCGAACCACCTACACGCGGATTTTCAGTCCTAAAAAGAAATAAGCATTGGCTCTAATTATATTATACAATAAAAAAGAGCCATATTAAATGGCTCTTTTCTTTTAATGTAATTATTCTGCAACTGAGAATGATTCAATTTGTAAATAAAGTCCATTATATCCAGCTTGATCACCTTCATAACCAGAAACTTCATATACTAAGAATTCTAATGCAGTTTCACCACATAAATAATCAGCATATTCAACAGGTGTTCCATCGCCAAATGCATCTTCTGCCCAATCGGAAACAAGTTCAAAGCCTTCTGGAATAAACTCTTCACAAATACCTTTTATGCTTGCAGCTTCTGCATCACCAAAGTTAAGAACGATGTAATCACCGTCGCTATCGTGTTTTGCAGTAACTGTTTGCCCGAAGGTTACTGAGATTAATTCAGCAACAGCATCAATTGCTTCTGCAGCAGTATAGCTGATGGCTGGCTCCCCTGGTTCAGATGGCTCTGATGGCTCAGAAGGTTCGCTTGGCTCAGAAGGTTCACTTGGTTCAACTGGAGTTGGTTCTGATGAACTTGGAGTAGTTTTTCCAGAATTACAACCAGCAAGTAACATGCCGAATGATAGTGATAATGCGCACATTATCTTAAACAAATTCTTCATACGTTCTACCATGTGTCCTTTCTATAAAATAAAAAGATAGAGTTTTAAATTCTAAGTTTGCAAATAACTTTATCTGGCACACCTCTATCACAGCCAGCTTAATAAAAAATCAAAGTTGGATATTTTTTCCTTTCGGTCCCTATTTTCTTGGGCTATTCCTATAAATAGGCATTGTTAGAGCGTTGACTTTGACTAACGTTTTCTAACTGGGCTCAACCCCAAATTGCAGGTTCTTAGATTTACTCAGGCATTTTTACATCATTTTCTCTTCTTAGCAAGATACTCATAAAACCTGTCCTGGAATTCCCCGGCTTTAATCTCTCTATACAGAATACTAAGTTCTGTTAATTACCTATTAATTAATGGTTGTAAATCAAACTAGCGTTTAATAGGCTGAGGTAGTCCACTTACTTGATTAAGAACGGGTTGCTTTTGCACTCTGTAGCAGTTATATTTTAAGAGCAGACTTAATCGAACAACATTCAGTACCAGGTGGTGGAACGAATTTAATTTGTTGGGTTTTTAGGTTCATTACTGTGTCATTCCAAACCAAAGTGAATTATTGCAGTCATCCCTTGCTATTAACGGGATTAGGCTCTTACCAACCAACTTTGACACATCATATTGACGCTTTGCTTACGGGCTCACTACAGCGATAGTGTTGACACCCTTTTATTTATACAGTTATGGGGCAGTCTCATTTCTACTGTTTAGCTGATAGCCAATCAGAGGTTTACAGTTTTCCTTCTCGATATATTAACTATATTACTATAGATAATATCAATATATGCGGTTTTTGTCGTGCCTCCATCGACTGATCACGATACTTGGTCTAAGGCTGAGTCTAAGTCAGCTACCGCAAACCACGTTGTCGACCTTTACTTTAGCAGTATTCCGTAACTTGGACTTACTATAATGGTGAATCAAACCATTAGACAACTGCGTTAGACCGTTTCTTCTCTCGCCGTGCACGGACAACATGGCAGGTTTCGTTCCATCGACGCCGATCTTTTTTGATTCAGATGGGGCTCGGAATAATTCCCCAGTCAATGGATAATTTAAATTATAGTCATATAATTTGTGTTAGTCAGCATCTTGCAAGCAAGCACCTGGGTTAATATTTTCACAAACCTTAACGGAACGTATGGTGTTACAGCTGCTTCCCTGACCTGTCATATAACCATCTCGTCGCCCGTTCCGGACAAACCCCCGTAAGTTTATTTAAATTATACAAATGCAGCAGGCTCTTTCACGTTTTGACGTCTTAGTATTAGCCCTGGTTACTGCTGCGTGGGCTTTTTGAGACCAATTGAGGGGTTTCACCTCAAACTATCCGTTGGGTCGGCCATAATAACGAATTTTTAAGTTATTCGCAAAACTTGTCCTATGAGCTTCCTTATTCTTCCTTCTCTACAGTTACTCTAGTTCAAACGAATTTCTTCTCCTACAGTGTGAAGCCGTGATGATGTTTACATCTTCGGAAATAATGAATAAAGGGGGTTAAGTGGAGTCCGTCTGGGACTGCTGTTGGGCCTCCTAAGTGTTATGGTTTCGATACTCTAAAGGCTTTATCTAAGGTCTATTCCAAGAGTCTTACCCATGTTCTCAATATCGACAAATATCGTCTTAGGCTCTGTCTTACCGCCGCTCTTAACGGCTCTGATCCCAATTTAATGGGAGTCCCGTTATTTCTCTTTTTAACGTGGGCCAGCATTACTGCCGCAGCTCATCTACAGCATCGTTCTTTCACGCCACGAATTTATACAGTTTATTCTGCTGAATTCAGTCATTTCAGCTTGACCTAAGGATTCATTTTTTATTGAGGTCGAACTCCTTTGCATTACTAGTCTTCCTCTATTATAATTAATAAACTCATGGGCTAAGACTATAACTTTTGTTATACTTGCCTGTCTAACCCAAAATAGTCGGCAAGAGAGCAGATTAGTTGATTCATTTCTACCTGAAGAGGTAACTAACCTCACCCATCAACAAGGCCTTTATCAGTCAAGAGTTGTATCTCTGCTGAACGGTTTTATATCGCCACCGATAATTACTGGTGCATCATATTTTACTTCCCATGCATCCCAGTGTACCTTTTCTCGTGAAAGCACTTGATACAACTTGTGCAGTCATTCGCTTTGGTTTTTATCCAAAGATTTTCAGGAAGTTTTATAGAAACAGATTACTCTGTAACTAACTAAGAATGTCAAGACTTTCTAACTAACTTTGATCGCTAGTCTCTGTATCTTCCACGATTTCGGAAGTTCCATTTTCCCAACTCTCATTGAGCGGGCCAATTAGTTTGTGCCTTGACTTTTGCTATTGATTATTCACCATAGACAACTCTACGGACGAAGAATCTTGAGCATCTGTCACACACGAATTCTTCGGTGTGCTTAGAAGGAAATCTGTCGTCTTGAACTTGAAGGTCTTCTCTATAAAGAATAACTTCCATTGCTTTTTCAGCGGCAGCTCTTGAACTGAACATTTTTTCCTTGATAGGGCGACCATTAATTTCGCCAGCTAACACGTAATACTTCATAAGCGCCTCCTAAAGATTATTTGCCTTTTAACGTCATGCTTAGGACAAGCGGAGGTGCCTTGAAGGCGATCAATTCTTAAATAAAATGAGCAGTTTAATTCAGTAGGTGGACAATTTGCTCAGGTCCAGTCGGTAAATACTCCGGCTCTACATACCTATTGTATTAGCTTCCTACGGACATTCTCGCCAAGGAAGCAGTTGTTTTGTGATTATAGGCAGACAACTTTAACCCCTACCAACCTTCTTAATACTCCATAGAGTAGAACGTCGGGTAATCAGCCACTCGCTCATAAAGCTCCACTAAACTTTATTTATAGACGCTTAGGATTTCGTCAGCTCCTTTGGAACATTTCGGTGTTTTCCTCTGTGAGTGCTTTTTAAGCTCTGAATATATTATACGGTATAAAACCGATAATATTTAATTTATCAACTGTTTTATTTCAAGGTAGTTGACACCTCTACGATACGCTATACTCTGTTGATATAGAATCTAATTCCATTATGATTTGAGTATTTTCTCTCATGTTTATCATATTCAGTGCATTCAACTGTAATGTTATGTTTTCTACAATATTGATTCATAGCGATCTCAGCTTCTTTTCTGGTATCATAATATCTTGCTTTAAGATTTGTGCCAGTGCTGAATAGATAATACTTGTGAGAAGGTTGTGTATTTATTAATAAATCTTCAAACATGTTATCTCTCCTTTATATACTGGCCTTTTAACGTCATGCTGGGGACAAGAGAGATATTTGAAGACGACAATCTTCGAATTATATATTATACAGCACAATTTAAGAAATTTTAATTTTATTTTTTCTTTCACTGTGCTTGTTATTATTTTAGCGAATATTTTTTGAGAAATTTTTAAAAAATAAATATTATAATATATATTAACGTATTTCTACGGATTTAACCAAGGCACTACCTATAGCTAAGCCTTATAGGTAGGCAAATCTCAGAGGTGGGCACTAATAGCCACGATCTATAGAGAACTATAGATATAGCAAATAGATCGCACTACAGTATGCCTCCAAGACGCATAAGCAGGTGTTGCCACCAGCAAGTGCATCCTGTACACATAGAGATATTTAATTTAGCAAATTTTATTTTAAATTATATAAATTCATATCCAGCTTTATTTACTAATTCATTGAGGTCTAATATATTTAATATTTTATGTGGACCATTTTCTTCTTTTGGATAGATTAAACCATTAGAAATATAAATAATTCTCTTAATGGAGCCTCTTGAAAAATGAATTTCGCCTTCATTGATAGTTAAAGGCCTTAACATATAGCCATGTCTATGCCACTTTGAGGCTTTAAAAATGCCTAATTCAGTCCCACCACCATAGTTATTATTAAATTCGACTATGACTTCAAATTCTCTTTCTGCAAGAGTGTCTAACATTTTCTTAGAATATAGTTTACTCATTCTTATCACCTTGTGGGTCTAACATTGGAACAAAATTGCCCCAACCTAATTTTTCAGCATCTTCAAATGAAATTTCTGGTTGATACTTGTCAGGTTCACGCTTTGGTGCAATTTTTACATGTGGCCTTATTCTATTACTTAAATATTCAACTAATTCTTTATCACCATTTTCTTGAAATTCTTTTAAAACTTCAATGGTTTTATGAAAAAATAATCTCGGGTCATTTTCATAATGAGCTGTAATTAAATCAATAATATCTTTCTTTTTCATATAAATTAAACCTCATTTATATTATACAATTAAAAAGGGCCTTTTAAGCCATATTATATAATATAAGAATCAATAACTTTATCTAAAATCAATGAATTATTATAATAAACAACATATTCTTCATTTAATAAAGCAATCATCAACTCAATATTATCTTTTGTACAAATAATATTATAGCGCTTTTCTTGTTCAATGTAAATAACTTTTAAATTTATTGATTGATTTACTTGCTGCTCATATTTAATTAATAAAATACTACTTTCAGCTATACTTGGAGTTGTTCTATATTCAACTGATTTAAAGTCATCAACTAAACCTTCATCAATATCGGCACCAGAAGCACCAATATCAAGATACATTAAATATCCACCAGCGTCATGTCCAGAAACACCATGTAAAGCATATTCACCTTTATTTACTGGAATTTCAAAATAGTAAATAGCATTTTGAACTGGTGGTGTTTCTGATAAGTATCTCATATCAAAAACAAGATCACCAACATTTAATTGACTACCTGAATAAGAATTGTCTGAATATCTATAAATATATTTTTGGCTGTCTGGATTAGTTTTATCATAGGCAGTATTTTTATAAATATAAGAAATCTTTTTAATTGAATTACTAGTTAAATTATTTCCATTTCTTTCAATAACACTTAAACTAAAGAAACAGTCAGCATGTGATACTGAAGAAGCATTATAATATGAGCCACCAAAGAAATTAATCTTGCCATCTTCTTTTAAATGGAAGTCTATACAGCTCTTTGGAAAAGCATAATTACTATAAGTTTGTCCATTAAGCTTAGCAGTAGTTAATGAAGTTGTATTATTATAAGCAATATCTTTATCCATGAAGTGTAAACCATGAACTAAAATAGAGTCATCTAAAATCGTTCCAAGGCTTTCTCTTGCAGCATTATATTTTTCTAATGTTAGCTTTTCTGGAGTTGTATTATCATTTTTTGTATAACTTGTTAAAGAACTATTGCTAACTGCATGATTTGTATTATAAGTATCTTTTACTAGCACAAAATTATTTTGAGAATAAGAAGCTGCGCTATTAGTTAAAATTTCTACACTATTTTCAGAATATTTAACATTTGCACCATTTCCAGAACCATTATAAGCTTCTCTTTCTGTAATTTGGACATCACTTAAAGAATTTCCGATATGTGAGAGAGTATAAGAAGATGAACGAACAGAGCTATCAAATAATAATTTACCATTTGAATTTGGTCTTGTATCACCAATAATATAACCAGTATTCTTTTCATTAGTTGAAAAATCATCATTGGCTAAAAGTGGCATAACAGTACCTGGCATATTTAATTTTGTAGAGCTGCTATTTGAGTAATAATGATCACCATCACCCTGTAAAAGATAATAAGTTTGTACTGTGTTTTGGTCTTGTTTTAAATAATTTGCAGCTGAACCACCGCCTCTACCAAAAGATAGCTTCATTTCATCTGTCTGATAATATCCATAATAAGTAGCACCATAAGTTGCTGTTTTTGTATTAAAGATATCATGAATTCTTTGGTTAAAAGCTTTAAAATCAATAGAGCCACCCCAATCATCACCTTGTCCAGCGCTAGCTTTCTGAATAAATGCATCAATTGAAGCAGCATTTTTACACTTTCCAAAGTATCCCCAATCATTTTTGGTTAAAACAGACTGACCTTTGATTTCACAATTATTTACATAAGTATTAGTAAAACAATTTGTATCATCAATATGACCTGCTATATATCCGACATAAGCATTATTATGTTCACTATGAGCATCAGCTACTGAGCCAGCTATATCAATTTCTAAATTATCAATATATAAATCTTTTATTTCAGCATTTTCATTTACGTAGCCAAAAACACCAATATCTGAAATTCCTTTACCTGAAATATTTAAATTATTTATAGTTAAGTTAGACCCATTAAAAGTGCCACCAAAAGGCTTTCTTTCTGATCCAATTGGAATAAATTCAGAATAATAATTCATGTTTAATTGAGTAGAGTAGCCATTTTGCAAAGCTCCACTATCATCATAATTATAAAATTCTAAATCTCCATCATTATCTAAGTCATAGCCTAACTGAAAATAATTGTTTTCTTCAGCAAAACCTTCTTTTAATTCATATAATTGAGTTAAATTATATAAATGAACAGGCCTTGTAATTACATAAGGATCTTCTTCTGAGCCTGTGCCAGTATGAAAATATGAAGCTAAAATTTCACCTGTAGTATTTGTTTCAATATCTGCAGTAATATTATAAAGCCAAGCAAAAGATACACTGATTCCTGTAATTAAAACAGCAGCAGATAAAATAATTGTGCTAAGTAAATATTTTAATTTATTCATGTGTACCATATCTTATATACTGTAAATCATTTGTAAAGCTTGGAATATTATCTAATGAAATATGATTAACTGAAATATAACTATCTATTAAAGCTTCATCATAATCAATTAAGCCATAGACTGTTATTGTATTATTAATAACTGAAGCATTAGTAATATTTAGATTAATATCTGTTAATTTAACTGTTGTAAAAAAAGTATAAGTTGTTTCAGATTCTAATTCATTAGTGGCGAGATAATAAAGTTCTGAAATATTTTCTGTTTGTAGTTCAAAAGCTTTAAATTTAAAATGAAGTATATTTGATAAAAAAGGTGTATAATAATTATTTTCAGTGCAATGTAGATTAATTTGAATGTCCGCTACCGTTTTATTATCAAATATAGTTCCAGCTAGAACTGTTTTTACAATTAAATGTGTATTTTCATTTTTTTCTTTAATAATAGAATCATAGGTATTTAGATTAAAAGCTTCAATTTTTTGAATTTCTTTTGTTGTATCATTAAAGCTGTAAATTGTATAATCTAAATGCATTTCATTTGCGTCTATTTGAACTGCCATATCATTACCATTTAATGTTTTAGAAGCTACAAACCATGCAAAAGTGCCAACAAATGCTGTTGCAAGATTAAAAATAGCCATAATAGTAGCTGCGATTATTTTTAACGATTTTCTTTTCATGGTCTCTCCTAAAAAAGAAGGCTACTAGCTTTACAACCAGTAGCCTTTCATAAAGCTTTTAAATTAAGCTAAGTTACTTGCAGTTCCTAATTTAACCGTGATTGAAAGTTTGTCTAATGTTGCAACAATGTTATTTGAGAAACAAGCTGCGTCTTCACCTTCAAAGTAAGCGAATACTTGAACTTCAAATGAATTAACAGTATTTGGAGCATCAGGAATATTTGCTGGAATGGTAACAGCAGAACTTAATTTGTGTGTTGTAGCACCAGTAAATACACCACTAGTGGCAGGAATAGCTGTCATAGTTTTAGCATATTCATTTTCAGGTGTTTCAGCCTTATCTTCGGTGACAGCAGTACAAACAGTATAAATTGTTGTGCCACCAGAAATAGGTGCATAGATATTAACATCTGAACCATATTTAACTAAAACCCTTAAAGCTTTATTTAATTCAGCACTAGCACTTGTTCCAGTGACTTCTGCTTTAACGTAAGAATATAAATCTCCAGTAATCGTGCTTGTAGAAGCAGATTTTAAATAGAATTTGTTTAAGAGATAAATATTCTTTGCTGCATCGTTAATAGTAGCTTTATAAACACCATTACTATTTTCAGATGTAGTAAGCATATGATATGAATCAACAACACCATCTTTTTGATCAGCTTGAACTGCACTAGCATGAGCCCATTTATCACCATCTAATGTGCTTGTTGGGATAAAACCAGCTTGATTTTCACCAATTTTACCATCATGTGAAGCAGTAACAGCAGTAGACCAGCTTGTCAAACCTTCATTAGCCATAACAATACCATCTTCTTTTTCTGCCATGACATACATACCAGAAGCAGAAACGACATTACTTGCAGTAAACCATGCGACAGTTCCTGTGACTGCAGAAGCAGCAGAGAAAGCTAATAGCATAGATGCGATGGCAACTGTGAATTTTCTTGATTTTTTGAATTTCATTTTGATTTTCTCCTTTTTAATCATTAATCGAATGAGTTGAGAATTTTATATTGGCTGAGAATACTCCGCCTTTCATTGAATTGACGGATTCCCAACCATCAATCCATATCACAATCGTATACTTGTCGAACTCGCCAGGAACGATTTCGTATGTTTCGACTATGATATATTTGTTCTTCCTGAATGGCTCTGTATAACCGATAATTTCTTTTTCTTCAGGAATGTTTTTGTCTCCAGAATATATCGGCTTTTCATTGCCATTAGACTCTGCCTTGGCGTACACCGTGCGCTTTCGGCTATTACGTATTATCATGACCCTTATTGCATTTTCCAAGTTGTTGGAATATTTTTCAAGGGACAATGCCAAGTTGTAATTAATTGTCTCTTGCTTTCCAATTCCACCAAGATAGAATGAATAAGCGAAATAATAATCTGTGTTTTTGCTTCCTAAGCCTTCATCCACTGTTTCAGGAATCTCTGAATACTGCGTATCTGTAGCATGAAGAAGCGGTGGAGCGGTCAATGTTGTGGTTTGATTTAGTTTATCTTCGTCGATAGTCAATGTCAATTCTGGTTCATTACTTGTCGTGATCGTAAACCTATCGACCGACAGTAAGCAGAACGCTATGATTATAAATATCGTCAACCCGATAACTGAAATCCCAGAAATTATAGCCGCTCGTTTTCTACGTTTCTTTCTGTTAACGTACTTCAATGCTAAATTTCTGTCCAATAACGTCAAGCCCTCCTTCTAAAATAATAAAAGCCTCAAACTATGTAAATAGCTGAGGCAGCTGGCTATCTCTACAGAAATTAAAACCTCAATCAATTACTGATTGAGGCAACTGGCTATCTGCTTACGAGACCCTTTAGTTTTGCGACCCTGAATCACTCCAGGTGTGCTTTTCACTAAGTTCAATTATACTGAACTATTTAATTTAGCTAATAATTTTATTAACTAAATATAAACTGGCAGGGGCTACAGGATTCGAACCCGTACCCACGGCTTTGGAGACCGTTACCCTGGTTTTGAAGACCAGTGTGCTACCGTTACACTAAGCCCCTGTATATAATATACGATTTATCCAAGTGTAAAATTAATAACACTTTTTAATTCAAGTGGTTTTTCAATAGTTTTATAACCACCGGTTTCAAAATCGCCTTCCCATTTATACCAAATAGAATCAAGTGTTGTTGGATATAATCCTGGCTCAACTCCTTCTATTACAGCATAAGGATAATATCCATCTTCATAAATATCACCCCAATTTTGAGCTATACAATCTTTAGCTTCTTGTAAAGTTCTAAAATAGCCAACTGTTCTAGAACCAGAAACTCCAAATTTATCAACTTTCCTAATTGTAGCTACAAAATAAAGTTTACTTTCATCAAATAATAAATCAACTGGACCAGCATATTTATCTGTTTTATTTGTTAAAATAATTTGATTTCCAGGAAGGTCAACTGGAGTTAGTTCTAATAAAGTCTCGCCTTTTTCATCTACTAAATAATAGATATTATCTTTAATCTCTTGCTTCATTATTCTTCATAATCCTCAGGACTAATTTTTGACTCTGTTTTAATTTCAGTTCCAGTAAGTAATTCTTTAAGCTCTTCTGGGGTTGCCATTCTAGCTGTATGCTCTGCTTTTCTCTTTGGCTCTTTATTTAATTCTTCTTGGATATCAATAATACCATTAATAAGTCTAACAGCATCGTCTAAATATTCATCAATGCCGACATCAATAGTAATTCTTCCAATAGAATATCTGCTTAATTTAACTACAATAGTATAACCATCACCTAAATGTGTTCCATCAGTTTTAATACTATCAATATAACCTTTTTCAATTAATTCTTGTAATGTATACATATAATAATCCTCTTTATATTATACAACTTAAATTTTATAAATATGGTGCACGAGGTGGGACTTGAACCCACACGCCATTGCTGGCATGAGCTTCTTAGACTCACATGTCTACCATTTCATCACTCGCGCATTTGGTGGAGCCGACGGGAGTTGAACCCGTGTCCTAACCACAACCCACTATAACGTCAATCACAGCTTTAATTAATAGTAAGACTTCAGAATTTCTACCAATAATATCTTAAAATCCTTGCAAAACCCAATTATTTTAAGCGAAATGCCTTGTTTTTCCCAACAAATCGCCGAGGTCTGATTATAAAGAGTTAACTACGACCTTAATCAACTCAGTTTCACTTCTCGACAACTATGGCCTTAAATTAGGCGCGAGCACCAACAAAGCTGTTGGAGGCAATGAATGCAGGATTAAATGTTTTGTCGTTTGTTTTTGTTTGATAGTAAGTTATCAGCTTGCTGTAATTATAGCCAATCATCGCCAGTCGAAACCATTACGACCCCATATATGTATCCAATTTGGTTACCTTTCGACAAACAGTATCCAATTTGGTTATGGTGCCCAGAACAGGATTTGAACCTGCACGCCTTTCGGCACGTGGTTCTAAGCCACGGGTGTCTACCAATTCCACCATCTGGGCATTTTGGCGGAGGAGGAGAGGCTCGAACTCTCGCCGGGATTGCTCCCGCTAACGGTTTAGCAAACCGTCCCCTTCACCACTTGGGTACTCCTCCATCAAGTTTTCTTCAGTGAGATTTTCAATGAGGATTAATTAATCCCACCAAAGATGATAATTTTTTCTGATGAAACTAAAGAATTCATCAATAGTTTTTTCTCTAATAGCATCAGTTTCTGCTATAAGCTTGTCATATTCTGCTTCATCTTCTGGGCTATCCCAATCCATATGAAGTGTGCCTGTACCATCACCATTAGATGTTGTATATGTTTTCATATGTTTTTCCATGATTTCAAAAGCTGGATCATTAAATTTGTCATCAATGATTAAATCACCTAAACGACAAGCTTCTTTAAGGCTTTCAACAATTTCAAGTCGACTTTCATCTACTTGTGTACAATATTTGCCGTGATCATAAAAATCTAGCATAATGTGAAGCTTATGATTAATAAGTTCAATTAAGAAGAAGCCATCAAAATCATGATCATATTTAATAAAAGGCATCCAACGTTTTCGCCAATCAGAGTTCTTATGAACACAAGTTTTTCTGTTTTCCCATCTGTCTTTTTTATAAGCTTTTTTATACTCTTTTAAGTGTTTTCCAATCATAGCTGGCTCCTTTTATTAAAATAAGCTAATTATAAGCCCAGCTTCCTCTAACAGGGCTTCTGACAGGCAAATAATCAGCTATATGGTGGTCGCACCTGGATTCGAACCAGGAACCTAGCCCTTATAAGGAGCCCGCTCTGCCGTTGAGCTATACGACCATATTGTAGGTTTTGCACCTGCACTGCTAGGAATCGAACCAGGCAGTTCAGAGACTCGAACTCTTCTTCACCTACTTGGGTTAACCATAACCCATACATTAATATTATACAATAAATTTGTATACTTGTAAATAAAAAATAGCTGAAATTTTGGAGCTTTGGATGGGATTCGAACCCACGATATCGGTGTTGCAGACCGAGGCCTTAACCGCTTGGCTACCAAAGCTTGGCACCGCGTGAAGGATTCGGACCCTCGACCTTTTGGTTCGTAGCCAAATGCTCTAATCCAGCTGAGCTAACGCGGTATTTATACTGAGACAACGAAAACAAGCTTTACA
>Ga0247610_10005473_pt1 | contig 13374 bp, 7 predicted proteins | sample 174DNAGHGhighgp2_FD_193483 | JGI IMG/M metagenome (GOLD analysis project Ga0247610, IMG submission 193483) | Sheep rumen microbial communities from Palmerston North, Manawatu-Wanganui, New Zealand - 1742 DNA GHGhigh gp2 | ecosystem: Host-associated > Mammals > Digestive system > Stomach > Rumen ...
ATATAGTAATAGTACGCGCGAGGTGGCACAGGACGGTCGTCGTGGAGCACTGATGCTATCAGTGAGCATTCGTCACCCTGAGGCAGAGGCATTCATCGACGCAAAAATGACTGAGGGCAAGATAACAGGTGCAAACGTCAGTGTAAAGATTGACGACGAATTCATGGAAGCAGCCATCAACGACCGTACCTACTTACAGCGCTGGCCTATTGACGGCAGCGACGACAAACTGCGCGTTGAACGTGAGATAGAGGCCAAGCCACTTTGGGAGAAAATTGTTCACAATGCATGGAAGAGTGCAGAGCCTGGCGTACTGTTCTGGGACACCATACTAAGAGAAAGCATCCCCGACTGCTATGCTGACCTAGGATTCCGTACTGTGAGCACCAACCCCTGTGGAGAAATTCCACTCTGCCCATACGACTCCTGCCGACTGCTCAGCATCAATCTCTATTCGTACGTAGTGAACCCCTTTGCAAAGGATGCCTACTTCGACTACGACTTGTTCCGTAAGCACGTGGCACAAGCCCAGCGACTGATGGACGATATTGTCGATCTGGAACTGGAAAAGATTGACCTCATTCTGGAGAAGGTCAAAAACGACCCACAATCAGACGAGGTGAAAGGTGCCGAATATCACCTGTGGGAGAAAATCAAGAACAAGAGTTCCAAGGGACGTCGTACTGGCGTGGGCATCACGGCAGAAGGCGATATGATAGCAGCCATGGGTCTGCGCTATGGTACACAGGAGGCTACCGATTTCTCTGTGAACGTCCATCGCACACTGGCACTGACGGCTTACCGTTCGTCTGTCACGATGGCCAAAGAACGTGGCGCATTCGACATCTACGATGCTAAGCGTGAAGCCAAGAACCCCTTTGTGCTCCGACTGAAGGATGCTGACGAACAGCTTTATGCTGACATGGTGAAATATGGACGAAGAAACATTGCCTGTCTGACCATTGCACCCACTGGCACCACCAGCCTGATGACCCAGACCACCAGCGGCATTGAACCAGTCTTCATGCCTGTCTATACACGCAGACGCAAGGTGAACCCCAACGACACTGACGTCCACGTGGACTATGTAGATGAGGTAGGCGACTCGTTCGAAGAATATACCGTCTATCATCCGAAGTTCATGAAATGGATGGAGGTGAACGGCTACGACACCCACAAACGCATGACGCAAGAGGAGATAGCAGACCTGGTGAGCAAGTCGCCTTACTACAAAGCTACAGCCAACGATGTTGACTGGCTGATGAAGGTACGCATGCAGGGTGCCATACAGAAATGGGTCGATCACTCCATTAGCGTGACAGTGAACCTGCCCAACGACGTCGATGAGACACTGGTGAACCGTCTGTACGTTGAGGCATGGCGCTCAGGCTGCAAGGGCTGCACCATTTACCGTGACGGCTCACGCTCAGGAGTAATGATTTCCGTCAAGGAGAAGAAAGAAGCTCCCAAGGCCGAGGAGGCTCCCTGCAAGCATCCAGAAGTAACGGAGGTACGTCCACAGACACTGGAGTGCGACGTGGTACGCTTCCAGAACAACAAAGAAAAATGGGTGGCATTCGTAGGACTACTCGACGGCTATCCCTACGAAATCTTCACTGGTCTGCAAGACGACGAGGAAGGCATCATGCTGCCTAAGAGCGTTACCAAGGGAAAGATTATCAAACAAACCAATCCTGACGGCACGAAGCGCTACGACTTCCAGTTCGAGAACAAGCGTGGCTACAAGACTACAGTTGAGGGACTGAGCGAGAAATTCAACCCAGAGTACTGGAATTATGCGAAACTGATTTCGGGCGTATTACGCTATCGCATGCCCATTGACCATGTCATCAAGCTGGTGGGCTCGCTGCAGCTGAAGAGTGAAAGCATCAACACCTGGAAGAATGGCGTTGAGCGTGCACTGAAGAAATACGTAGTCGATGGCACAGAGGTAAAGGGACAGAAATGCCCGAACTGTGGACAAGAGACGCTGGTCTATCAAGAGGGATGCCTCATTTGTAAAAACTGTGGAGCTTCAAGATGCGGATGATGACGAGTTTCATACACCTGAACGACTTGCGCTTCCATGCGTTCCATGGGGTACTGCCCCAGGAGCGCCAAGTGGGAGGCGACTTCATTATCTCGTTATGTATAGGCTATGACTTCAGCAAGGCTTGTAGCACTGACGACGTGGCTGACACCATCAGCTATGCTGAGGTGTATGAACTGGTGAAACACGAGATGGAGATTCCGTCCCACCTCCTTGAACATGTTGCCGGGCGCATCGTCAACACCTTGTCAGAGAAATACCCAGAGATGACCTCCATTGATCTGGAACTGACAAAGGTAAACCCTCCCATGGGAGCAGACTGTGGAGGAGCAGGAGTTGTCATACACTTAATAAATGATAAAACTAAGTAACGATTTCCTGTTTTTCGCTGGAAAATCATTACATTTGCAACGTTTTTAACGATTATGGGCAAAAAGATTTTACTCTTGCTATGGATAACGTTTGGGTTTGCAGTGGCTCTTAGTGCTGCAAACAAGAAATTCACGCTGGTTATCGATGCTGGCCATGGAGGCCATGATGCAGGTGCCGTGGGTGCCATATCGAAAGAGAAAAACCTGACACTGCGCTATGCACTGGCCTTTGGAGCCATTGTGGAACGCAACTGCCCAGACGTAAAAGTGGTCTATACACGTAAGACGGATGTCTTTGTGGAACTATGGAGACGAGCCGAAATAGCCAACAAGGCGAAAGCCGACCTCTTCGTCTCTGTACACATCAATGCCGTGGCACGTGGACGTAATGCGCGTGGATACCAGACCTACACCTTGGGAAAAGGCACCAGCGGAACGGCATTCGACACCAATCTCGACGTGGCAAAACGTGAGAACGGCGTTATCCTGATGGAGCCTAACTACCAACAGCGCTACCAAGGCTACGACCCCAACTCGCCTGAGAGCGACATCATGTTCGAGTTCATACAGGATAACAACATGGAACGCAGTGTGGAACTGTCAAAACTCATGCAGCGATTTGTATGCAAGGCAACAGGACGACAGGACATGGGCGCCCATCAGAAGAACCTCGCTGTGCTGCGACTATCTGCCATGCCTGGCTGTCTGATGGAACTGGGGTTCATCTCCACACCAGACGAAGAGCAGTTCATGAACTCTGACGAGGCACTGAAGCTTTACACCAAGGGCTTCTACAACGCATTCATGGCTTACAAGCAACGTTACAACGACAACATTACCGTTCCCTACGAACCTGATGACACTCCGATAGAAATACCCTCTGTAGTGCCACCGTCTGTGGAACCAGTAGCGGAACCCACACCCAAGCCTGCCACTGTAACACCTGTGGAACCAGTGGCACCTGTTATGTCGAACACCGAAGTGACTCCTGCACCAGAAGTCACATCACCAACAGCAGAAACACCCTCACCAGCAACAGGGTCTGACGTACCGGTCTTCAAAGTACAGATAGTGGCAAGCTCATCCAGACTGAAGAGCACTGCTCCACAGTTCAAAGGCGTTCAGAACGTTGATTGCTACGAGGACGGAGGTATGTACAAATACACTGTGGGAGCATCAGAGGACTACAACGAAATCAACCGGTTGCGAAAAGAACTGTCCGACAAATTCCCACAGGCATTCGTCATCGCCTTCAGGAACGGGCAGCGCTGCGACGTGCAACAGGCTATTCAAGAGTTTAGAAAACGTAGAGTAAGAAAATAAAAAAGGACAATAAAGATATGAAATTCTTTACAAAAGAAGTTCAGATTGCCCTGGTGGCGATAGCAGGAATAGTAGTACTGTTCTTTGGACTGTCATTCCTGAAAGGTTTGAGCCTGTTCTCAAACAACAATAGCTATTATGTAAAGTTCAAAGACATCAGTGGACTGTCAGAGTCAAGCCCCGTCTATGCACGAGGTTACAGAGTGGGCGTAGTGAAAAACATCATCTACGACTACAACAAAGCCAGCGACATCATTGCAGAGATTGACCTCGACAGCAGAATGAACCTGCCCACAGGAACAGCTGCACAACTGGAGAGTGACATGCTGGGCAACATCAAAATCAATCTCTTGTTCCCAGAAAACATCGCTTCCATGCTCAACAGGGGCGACACCATCAGTGGAACAGTCAGTGGAGGTGCACTGGCCAAGGTGGCTGCACTGGTGCCAACAGTAGAGAAGATGCTGCCCAAACTCGACTCTATACTGGCAAACGTCAACATGTTACTGGCCGATCCAGCACTGGCTAACTCACTGCACAACATCGACCACATCACCTCTGACCTCACCACTTCCACACGAGAACTGAACGTTCTCATGGCACAACTGAACAAAGACGTACCAGGAATGGTGACACGCGCAAATACAGTACTGGACAACACAGGACAGCTGACAGGAAAACTCAACGAACTGGACTTGGCTGCCACCATGGCAAAAGTTGATGCTACACTGGAAAACGTACACCAAATGACAGAAGCTCTCAACAACAACCAAGGCACACTGGGACTGCTCATGCGCGACCCCGAGCTATACAGAAACCTGACTGCAACCATGCAGAGTGCCGACTCGTTGCTCATCGATTTACGTGCACACCCCAAACGATATGTGCATTTCTCACTCATCGGCAGAAAGGATAAATAAACAACGTAGTTTTTATTTTGTCTAAATAAGCACAACTCAAGCCCCTGCTACAAACAGGGGCTTTTAATTGCCTGATATAAGCGACGTTTCACTATCCTCATTCAAAATAGCTAAAAAGTCCACAGTAAGCTGGACAATTGTTATAAGTAACTGATTATAAACAATATGCAAATTTGCAAGACCCATTTTCCTTTGACACAACATTTATTTAGCCTAAAATGCCCAAGCATAGCAACTTACGACGATTTTGAATAACTTTTGCATATACCTGCAATTTGTTTATTTCAAAAAAAAGTGCGAAATTTGCAAACGAAAATCAAGGTTGCTGGTAGCCCATCCATGAAAGGACGCCACGAAAACCCAATACATAATTAATAAATAAAAAACGCCGAAATGCAAAAGAGACATGAGGCGCTTTGGGACGACTGCCTTAGCCTAATTAGGAATAACGTCACAGAGCAGCAATATAAAACGTGGTTTGCACCCATCGTCTTCGAGTCTTACTCGGAAGACACACACACTGTGCTGGTGCAAGTTCCAAGTCCATACGTGTATGAGTACTTGGAGCAGTACTACGTTGGACTCTTGAGCAAAGTGCTCACACGCTGCTTTGGTGAGCACACCAAGCTGACATACCGCATCGTCACTGACAAGGCACACAAACTGACACAGGTAGTAGAAGGCGAACAGCCTGGAGAAATAGAGGCACCACAGCCCACCAGCAGGGGCAACAAAGCACCTACTCCACTGGATGCTGCCGTACCCCAGGACCTGAACCCACAACTGGACATCCACAAAACTTTTACCACATTCATCGAAGGCGACAGCAACAAACTGCCACGAACCATCGGACTGTCCATTGCAGAGCACCCTGGCAAGACAACATTCAACCCATTCTTCGTCTATGGACCGTCAGGATGTGGAAAAACACATCTCATCAATGCCATTGGTGTGCGATGCAAGGAGTTATACCCCCACAAGCGCGTGCTTTACGTCAGCGCACGACTGTTCCAGAAGCAGTTTACCGACTCTTGTCGTCATAACACCTCCAACGACTTCATCAATTTCTATCAGACCATTGACGTTCTGATTGTTGACGACATCCAGGAATGGGTAAACTCACCAAAGACCCTCGACACCTTCTTCCACATCTTCAACCACCTGTTCCGTAACGGCAAACAAATCATGCTGGCAAGCGACAGGCCACCTGTGGATTTGCAAGGTATGAAAGACCGTCTGCTGACACGTTTCTCATGCGGACTCATAGCAGAGCTGGAAAAACCCAACCGCCAGTTGTGTATTGACATTCTGAACTCAAAGTGCCGTCGTGACGGACTGAAGATTCCTGCCGATGTCATCGAGTACATCGCCGATACAGCCAACGGTAGCGTACGCGACTTGGAAGGTGTGGTCAACTCGCTTATGGCCTACTCCATCGTCTATAACAGCAACATTGACATGCGACTGGCAGAGCGCATCATCAAGCGTGCCGTCAAGGTTGACAACCATCCGCTTACCGTCTATGACATTGTAGAACGCGTATGTGACCACTACAAGGTTAGTCAGCAGCAAGTCCTTAGTCGCAGTCGCAAGCGTGACCATGTCATCGTACGTCAGGTTTCAATGTATTTAGCACAGAAATACACCAAGATGCCGGCATCACGTATCGGCCTGCTCATTGGCAAGCGCGACCATTCCACCGTCATCCACAGCTGTACAGCAGTGGAGCAGCGACTGAAAGTTGACAAAGCCTTCAGCGACGAGATCAACAGCATAGAAACTTCGTTCAAGTTGAAATAAAAAAAGAGAGGATGAGCTTAGTGCCTGTCCTCTCTTTTTGTGTCATTTCAGTATGATTCCTCCATTGGGTTGAATCTCTATCTTTGCCCTACCCTTCTTGTCTATTTTCAGCGTTGTCAGCACAGGGTTGCCTTCAGGTGTGTCCTTGTAGTAGCTGACGGTCTGGCCTGCCAGCATTGGGAGGCTGAGGGTGAGCTTCTTTGCTACAGGTTCGGCATTCAGTCCTGCCACGTACCACTCGCTGCCATGACGACGCGCCATGACGACGAAACGTCCAGGATAGCCGTCAAGAAACAGGGTTTCGTCCCATGTGGTAGGCAACTGTTTGAGGAACTCCAGTTCGAAAGGTTGTAAATCGGTCAGGTTATTGGGCTGCATGGCCACACACTGTATGGCAGTCTGCATGGTGATGCCCGATGCCAGTTCGAAGATATCGGTAGTGTGGCGTGCATGTCGTGAACGGTTGTCCAGGCTCATGTGACGATTCATGATGATGCCTCCCCAGTCCATTGATGCCGTACTGTTACGACAGAAGGGATGCAGTGTCAAGTCGAAGGCCTCACGCTTGGCATTTCCCTCAGTAAACATGACGTTCTCGGAAGCCAGGACAGCCTCTGAGGCAACGAAGTTCGGATACATGCGTTCCCATCCTCGAGGCAACGTACACCCATGGAAGATGACTTGCAAGCCATAACGATTGGCATCGTAGAGTATATCCTCATAGAGCTGCATGGTCTGTTGCTTGTCGCCCCCAAAGAAATCGACCTTAATACCTTTCACACCGATATCCTGCAACCATGCCATTTCCTTATCGCGTGCCATGGGTGTATTCATGAGTTGTCGTGGCGTTTGTGGGGCATCGTTCTCAAAACCATTACTGTTATACCACAGCATCAGGCTCACGCCTTTCTGCCGGGCGTATTTTGACAGTTCTTCTATTTTGTTTCTTCCTATACGCTGATCCCACCAGTTGTCAACCAGACAATATTCGAACCCCATGTCAGCAGCCAGGTCTATGTAGCGTTTCTGATCATCGTAGTTGATGCTCTCATCCTGTCCGATGAGCCAACTCCAGGTGTATCGTCCTGGCAGATAGTTGTGTGACGAAGAAAACAGCGGATCGACAAGGTCGTAACTGATGGTGGTCTCAACAATAGGTTTGAGGGTCTTACCTATGGTAATAGTACGCCAGGGCGTTGTGCCGGGCAATACGATGCCTGCAGTGGTTGTACCTATTCCATTGTTCTCTCCTTCCATGGGGAAGGCTATGGTATAACCCGTCTGAGCACTCCAGTCGCTCAGGTGGGAACCAACATACTTTCCATTGACACCTGTCTCGCTGATCAGCACCCACGAAACTCCCACATGGAAGAGTGCAGGGAAGACATATCCATGGCCATAAAACGAACGCTCTGCCATGGGACGGTCAGCGCCATACACCTCCTCGTAACTGGGTTTCGTACGTTCCCAGCCTATCATAGGGTGGCTTTGCGGAGAAAGGAAGGTCGTTGTTCCTTCTGGCAGATTGAAAGATGTGACTTCTTCCTGAATGACTGCGCTTTTTGGCCTTTCTTCTTGTGGAAAGACATGATAGCGTAAGGCTACGTCTCTGTTGGAAACAACCAACTCGAGGGACATTTTTTGTTGACGTGCATTCTGAAAGTTCGCCACAAGGACATTGGCATTGAAGTTTACTGTTGATGCCTTGGTTCGTGTCATCGTGTAATCAAATGTCCGAGAGTCAACAAACCATTCCTTCAGTGTCAGGCTGTCAGCAAAGTTTGCATAGTTAGCCACCAAGCCCAACCGTGAGGGTAGCAATAGTGGCTGGCCGTCTAAGGAAATGGTATAGAACGCCTTGCCTTCCTCTGTAAAAACTATGACGGAGACTTGTCCATCAGGCGATTTGATTTCAGCTGTCTGTGCATTGACGTTGAGGGCTGCCAGCAGCATGACGAGTGGTAATAGCCATGTTTTCATCGTTCGCTTTTCTTTTAGTTATTGGTTGACAAAGGTACGATTAAGTGAGGAGATAACCAAATTTTATTTGAGTTATCTCGAACGAGAGTACCTAAGAGGTGCAGCTGATAAACACCCAATTAATGTTAAACAGGAGTAAGATAAGAGCTGTTTTGTCTTAAATTTCGTATATTTGTGGCCACATTAGTTAGTAGATAAGACAATGAAGAAAGATACGAAGAATGGATTATTGCTGAAAGACGGTGTGAGTTATGTGTTGCCGTTTATGTTGATAACGACTTGCTTTGCACTGTGGGGTTTTGCCAATGACGTTACAACACCGATGGTGAAAGCCTTTTCAAAGATTTTCCGCATGAGTGTGACAGAAGGTGCACTGGTGCCTGTCGCTTTTTACTTAGGTTATTTCGTGATGGCATTCCCTGCTGCATTGTTCATTCAACGCTACTCTTTCAAACAGGGTGTATTGATAGGTCTGGCACTGTATGCCACTGGTGCCTTGCTGTTCTTCCCTGCCCAGCAGATGGGGATGTTTGCTCCTTTCCTGTTAGCTTATTTTGTAATGACCTGTGGCTTGTCGTTCTTAGAAACCAGTTGTAACCCCTATGTTTATTGCATGGGAAGCGAGGAAACGGCAACGCGTCGCCTGAACCTGGCACAAGCCTTTAACCCATTGGGTGTCTTGGCTGGCTCTTATGTTGCGATGCATTATATTCAGGCGAGGATGAGTCCCATTACCTCCAATGAGCGTTTAGCGCTGAGCGACGAGCAGTTTGAGGCTGTCAAGCAGCACGACCTCTCTGTGCTGATACAGCCATACGTCTATATCGGCCTGTTTATCATTGTGCTCATTCTGCTTATTTGGTTGACGAAGATGCCCAAGATCTCGGGTACGTCAAGCAAGAAGCCACTGAGGGAGTCGCTGAGTGAATTGTTGCACATGAAGAACTACCGTGAGGGTGTGATAGCTCAGTTCTTTTATATTGGTGCACAGGTGATGTGCTGGACGTTCATCATACAGTATGGCACGCGTGTCTTCGTGTCTGAGGGTATGGACGAACGGGCCGCAGAGATATTGTCGCAGCAATATAATATCGCCGCATTGGTGCTGTTTACTGTGTTCCGTTTTATCTGTACCTATTTCCTGAAATACGTGGCACCAGGTCGTCTGTTGACCATCTTGGCTGTCATTGGCGGAGTAGCAGTGCTGGGGGTGATGCTGTTTACTAACGTTAACGGTCTGTACTGTCTGGTGTTAGTGAGCGCCTGTATGTCGTTGATGTTCCCAACGATATACGGCATAGCACTGCGTGGTGTAGGCGAGAGCAATGTGAAGGTAGCAAGTGCAGGTCTGATCATGGCTATCCTGGGCGGTTCGGTCTTCCCTCCGCTCCAGGCATCCATTATCGATCTGAAATGGTCGTTCTTAGGTTTACCCTCGACTAACGTGTCGTTTATTGTTCCTCTTCTGTGCTTTGCTGTTGTGGCATGGTATGGTCATCGTGCTTACGTGCGCCACGAGATTTATAAAACACAGCAATAACCATGATGAGTATGAGGAGCGCATAGGCGATGTATGCGATGGTCTCCGTTGTCTTGACAGACTTTGGGAAGAACGATAATACGACCTGATGCTGTCCTGGTTGAACATGCAATGCCCTCAGCACGTAGTTGACCCGTCCGAGTTCTGCAGGTTGTCCATCGATGGTTGCCGTCCATCCAGGATAAAAGATTTCTGAGAACACGACGATGCCTCCCCTGCCTGTTTGTACGTTGTAGGTGAGCTGGTTTGGCTCATATTTCTCCAATGTTACGCGACTTAGCGTGTCTTGTTGTACACTCTCGCCCAAGATGCTCTTGAACTGTTGGTCAGCCACAGCCTCATGTCGTAATGACAATTGTCTGAGTGCATCGAGTTCCTGATTAGCATTTTCAACATAACGGATGCGGTCGATTACCCACGCATTACCATAAGCCTGATAGTTCTGTATAGGTACAGGTTGTCCACCTACTGATACGATGTAGTACTTAGTGTTGAGCATGTTGAGCACTGGCGTAAGGCTGTCGGCTGGTAATTGCTCAATATCGAAGCCTGTTGTCTGCATGGACAGCATTAGCTGTTCCATCTCAGGTGAGATGTACGCATCGATGAGTTCCTGATAACGACGCAGCTTAGCAGCATGGTATCCACCAATGCTTTTGTGGAAATAGCTGGTCTCGTTTTCATTAAACGTATTTGTGGTGAGGTTGAGCACACGATAATCCAGTGAAGTGTCCTTCAATATCTGTTCGTCGGCATAAGTAGGCTTGATGGCATTCTCGCGCTTTGACTTGTCCACGAACATCTCGTCATTAAGGTAACGTTTGTTGACTTGCCACATGTCGATGAGGCAAAGTACAGAGAGTAATGCCATGAGCCATGTAGCGTTAAGCTTCTGGTAACGGTAGAGCAGCAACGCTGCTGTACCGATGACGATGATAATGAGCGAGCGCCAGCAGTCAGCTGTGAATACTGCTTTGTGCATCTCATGTAGTGACGGCAAGATTTGAGCAGCTACTCCCTGGTATTGCTGTAGGATATCGGGATGGTCTCTGAGCACCTGAGAAATCTGCATGTTCATCATGTCAACAGTCTGTGCATCCTGTTCTGAAGAGAAGGCAAAGAATGCTTCTGGCATGATAGCGAACAGCAGGCAGAAGCCTCCAGTGAGTGCGAAGGCTATCCATAGGAATTTAAGTGATGGTGCCGACTTGATCCATTGCCATAGTGCCAACAGTGCAAGTAGAGGTATGGTGAATTCTGCGATGACGAGTATGGATGCTACCGTTCTGAACTTGGCATACATAGGAACGAAATCGAGGAAGAGGTCGGTGAAGAACATGAAGTTCTTGCCCCACGACAGCAGAATGCTCAAGATAGTGACGGCAAGCAGTGTCCATTTCAGTGGTCCTTTTACGATGAACAGTCCCAGAATGAACAGCAGCAGGACGAAAGCTCCGACATAAACAGGTCCTGAGGTCATGGGTTGTGTACCCCAATATTCATAGAAACTGTCGTAAGGATTCATTTGGAATAATTGTCCGAAGAACGATATTACATCCTCGTTGGCATGCTGCATTGCCACTTCGTCAGTAGAGATGGGTACAGACGCACCACCTTTAGTGTTAGGGATGAGTAAGGTCCATGTTTCCCCAATACCGTATGACCATTGCGTGATATAGTCACGGTCGAGTCCGCTTGCTGTCTGATTGGCAGTGTTCTCTTTGACGAGCTCGCTCTTGCCGCGCATAGACTCCTGAGCATACTGCCAAGTATGATAGAGGTTGGAGAGATTGAGGCATACGCCTATGAATGCTCCAGCTATGCATACACCAGTAGCTTTTGCCAAGTGTCGCCAGTCTTTCTTTTGCGCCCCTTCAATAAAGTATGCAATGATGATGGCAGCTATGACAAACAGGTAATAGTAAGTCATCTGGACATGGTTAGCATAGATCTCGAAGGCAGTGAAGAGCGCCGTTACCAACAATCCCCAGAGATAGCGCCCCCTGTAAGCCAGGATGACGCCTGCAATCAGTGGGGGCAGATAAGCCAGCGCCATGACTTTCCAGATGTGTCCTGCAGCTATGATAATGAAAAAATAGCTGGAGAATGCCCATGTCACAGCTCCGAGGAACGCCCAAAGCATAGGAGTCCATCCCTCCTTTTTATCAGGTATGATGACCCTGAGCAGGATATAGAATCCGAGCAGATAGGCGAAAACGTACCACACGTTTTCAGGTAGCCAGAGGTGGTAAGCCTTGGTTACGAGTTGTAAAGCGTCGGTAGAGTCATAGGACGGTGCTGTCTGGTATGTGGGCATACCGCTGAAGATGGCATTGGACCATCGTGTTCGCTCCCCAGTACGTTGTAGGTACTCAGATGCCTCTTGCCCGGCACCGACGCCTGCAGAGGAGTCATGACGGAAGAGGATACGGTTTTCTACATCAGCCGGATAGAAATAGGCAAATGCTATGATGGCGAATAATGCGACGGCCACTACATCAGGCAGCCATTTTTTCAGATTTTTCATAACGATCAACTTTGGGGTGCAAAGTTAGTAAATAAAACGCTAAGCACCAAATAAAATATTGTCAATTCTCACTCCATCTCAATACCGATCCATTGCGTCGTGCTGGGTCAGCGCCAAGGAAATCCATGGAATATGGGCTTCCTGTTGTTGGACTTTTACCGAGATAACGGTGTGTCTTTAGTGATAGGAGCATAAATTCGTGGTTGAGGTAGTCCTGCCACAGGAATTCCTCGGCCTTGTCGGGGTCGTTGGTCATGCGGACATCGCCGGGCAGTCCTTCGCCAACTACGAAGATGTATCGGCCGTCCTCGCACTGCAGGACGACTCGTCCCTGTCCACGGTCGATGATGCGGAAACGGGTCTTCTCACTGGTGTTACGGTCGCGGTTGTTAATGTCGCGTTTGGCATTGAGGTTGTCTAACAGGGCAGGGTCAATGTCGTGAACAACACCATGGTCAAGGGCTATCATGGGACGGCCGGTTGCAAGGTTGACAATGGTGACGGTCTTACCCAGAGGTATGTTCTGACTGCGGTCAGCATCGGGCTCTACGACTGTGAAGTCATCGAACTCTGCATAACCACCGTTGTGTCCTTTATGATTGAAGGCAAAAAGTGCATGACGTGAGCCTTGGAAAGTGATGAGCTGATATGATAGTGTCATTGAGTGTCCAAGGGGACGGAACGTGATTCCGTCATGCGAGAAGGAGTAAGAAGCCTGGTCGTGGTCGAAATCACCTTCCATGCGTAACCAGATTTTCCCTTCTGGAAGATCGACGGACATGCTGACAGTGTCATTGGTAGCCTGTTCAAAGAAGCGCAGAATGGTCTGCTTGCCTTCCTTGACGATGCCGATCCATGAGCAA
>Ga0247610_10005475_pt1 | contig 13371 bp, 5 predicted proteins | sample 174DNAGHGhighgp2_FD_193483 | JGI IMG/M metagenome (GOLD analysis project Ga0247610, IMG submission 193483) | Sheep rumen microbial communities from Palmerston North, Manawatu-Wanganui, New Zealand - 1742 DNA GHGhigh gp2 | ecosystem: Host-associated > Mammals > Digestive system > Stomach > Rumen ...
GGCATCGGCCGTGATGCTGTTCAGACCGCGGATGAAGATAGCTGCACCGCCGTCCAAGGCTGCCGAGTGCATCACCATGCGCGCATCGGCACCCAGCTTGCTGGTCATTTCGTTGTCAACGCTTACACCAAAGTTAGTGATCTGGGCCGTTGACTTGGCCGTGTAGTCAGTACCCTTACCGTACATAGGCAGGAACTTGTCGCGAAGCATGCCAATTTCCACCTTCTGTCCGTCAACACCGGCAAGGACAGCCACCTGCTGCGGCATATACTGCGGTGTAAAGACATACAAAGCCGTTGAGAAGGCAGGTATCTTGATTTCAAAAGAACCGTCTTCCTCGGTCATGGCCGTATAACGGATATACCCCAGGGCCTGCAACTGTACACCGGCCAGAGGCTTGCCTGTAGCAAGGTCGGTCACCACACCCCTGACGACCACCGTGGGGTAGTTGTCCTGCTGTATTTTCTTCACAGGTTTCTTGATGGTGGTCTCAACCTCTTCGTCATCGAGATCGTCCTGTGCCATGACGGGAAGGGTCATCAGTCCCGATGCCATTGCGCAGAGCAGGAACCTACGCCCCACATTCTGCATAATATCTAATAGCGTACTATTCATTGTCGTTCGATTTTAAGGAATTCAGATAGTCGTCATACTCTACCGGACGCAGGATGAACCCCCAGATTCTAAACTCACGCGAATAGGGAGTGGTCTTACGTATCAGGTCGATAGCTGGGATGGGCGACGTCACACGAATATGCGGGGCAATATTCTCACTGCTGGAGGCCAGGCCCTTGTAGCAGATGGGGAAGGTGAAGGTACCCAGCTTGATGGTGTCCGCCACGTTGGTTTTCAGCGTGTCGTTCATGAAGGCTGTTGTCAGGTTCAGCGTCTTGGGGTTGTTGTCGCCGGCCTTCGCGCTGAAGTTGTAGGTCTGAATCTTGTTGCTGGCATCCGTATAGGAGAGCGAGAAGTTCATCGGCGTAATCTTATTGACACCGGCACGGCCTATCACGTAGGGAAGCACCACGCAGTAGATGTTATAGGAGCCGCTGAGCACGTCGGGCAGCGATACCATCATGTCAGGCAGACTGACATCCTTGTCATTCTCTATGAGCGCATAGCGGTAGCTCGTGTATTCCGGACCGAGGATGGCCCCCGTCGGGTCTGTCACATTCACATAGGTGACACTCGAGGCGAAGGTCTTCAGCAGGTTGTGAGTCATGAGCGACGTCAGCTGCGGGTTGAAGCTGTCCCAGGAGGGGAAGGCCAGGCTGTCCACCACGCGGGCAATGCCGTTGCTCATCACCACCGGCTCGCCCACCAGATAGCGGTCGAGAATCTCATAGGGTGTCGACAGCTTGGTACGGTTCGTCGAGACGATGGTATCCTCCATGGCCGGGTCTTTCTCCAACTCACCGAAGACGCGGGCATTGTAGGTGTTGCTGTGGCTGAACACCAGGTTGCTCAGCAGTTCCTTGCGGGCCAGCGAGTCGCTGCGGTATGCCGGATCAGCCAGCGTCACGGTCTTCTGCTTCTTGTCGCTGGCCTTGGTATATTCCGCGGGCAGTTCCACCTGTGTAGCGGCTATATACTTATAGAGCGACTTCACCCTGTTGTAGAAATCCATATAGGCCTTGTTCGTGGGCAACAGCATGGTGTAGACGCTGTCCTCGCTCTGCAGGTTGGCATTCAGGCCGCTGCGTCCGAGAATAGAGTTACTGGTCACCATGACCGAGTCGATATAGGTCTGCACGCCATTGACGATGGGACCTTTCTCACTGTTCGACACGTCGAGTGTGGTGACCTCATACCGCTTGATGTAGTTACGGATGGAGTCGATGTCGGTGGCCATGGTCAGATACTCGTAGAGGTTCGGATAGAAGGGTATCTCGCTGCCCAGGATGTGCATGATACCATTGGAGCACGGCACGTTGGCCTGCGTCACATCAACACCGGCAAACTGGTAGGAGCCATTGCCGGCAAAGGTGAACGACTTGCCGTTGAGCATCAGCACGCGCTGGTTCTCCAGGTTGCCCGATGCCACATAGTTGTACTCGGCAATGTGGTTCTTCACAAACTGTTCGAGCAACAGTGAGTCGCTCATGTCGGCATACTTCGCCATGTCGACGTTGGTGGGAGCCCAGATGGTGTAGGCCCTGGGCTGCTGCAGGTACGACTGGTAGCCCGTGCGTTCCACGAGTTCACGGAAGCTGCTCAGCTGCGAATTGCTGCTGATGTTGTCCCACAGCGTCGAGGCTGCCGACGCGGCGGGAGCCTCGGGCACCTCGTTGTAGTCGTTGAAGTCGGAGCACGATGTGGCGGCGAGCATGCCTGCCGCCATCATCGTTACACCTATATATTTATTTACTTTCATACAATTTTCAATTTTCAATTCTCAATTCTCAATTTTCAATTGATCAGTACCAGTCTTCCGAATACGTATCGTTGTCGACGACATCCACAGGTGCAAACTCCACAAAGTCGAGCTGCCACTTCAGGTCCTTGTCGTCATTGAGCACACTCTTATAGCGGAACCAGTAGTCCTGGCTCTGCTTCATATTCAGGCGTCCCAGCACACGGCGCAGGCCGGCGTTACGGGTGCCGCGCCGCATGTTATACTCCAGCGCCCACACGCCGCTCTTCTCGGTGGCATTGTTCTCGGCATGGTCTTTGAAGCTGTACGGGCCACGCATGTAGCCACGGTTGTGCAGAGCCACGTCGGTAGACACGCCCTGGTCGTCCTCCACGGTGAAGTCTGTCCAGCCGATACGCGGGTCGTCTTTCAGAATGCGGGCGTCAAGAGGAATGCCCATGGCCACCATCGACGACAGCGTAGGTGCCGTTCCCATGTAGAACTGCATCATGCCGCCGTGGTCCATCGGTGCGTAGTAGAGGCGCATCTCGTAGGTTCCCGTCGGCAGCGGCGGCATCTTGATGGCCAGGTCATACTTGCCCCAGCCCTGGAAGGCGTCAGCCTGCCAGGCATTGTAGCCGCCTTTCACGTTGTAGCGGATCTTATTGCCTTCGGTAAAGCTCACCACATTGTCGAAGAAGTCAAGGGGGAAGGCCACACGGGCGCCGGCCTTGGAGGGGCTCAGTGCCTTACACTCGTCCATGGTCATGTTGCGGATGTTGTTGTTGATGAACTCCGGCAGGAAGGTGGTGGCATCGAAGCGCATACGCTCATGCAACACACCCTTCGGCACCAGGCGGTCGTAGAGCAGCATACCGTCGATAGCATGGATATAACCGTTCAGGGCGTGTACATTGGTACGGTACTGCTTGTTGATATCGCTACGCAGCACCTTCACGCCGGCACGGTTGTCAGGGCTCTGGTGCATGGCGTCGCTGCCGTAGCCGTAGCGGCCCTCGTCGGGTTTGGGCAGCTCGTCGGTCAGCGTGTTATAGGCACGGTAGCGGTTGATAAAGATATTCTTCGTACCGCCGGTGTACAGGGGCTGCCAGATCTTCATCATGGTATGAGGCAGCAAGGTCTCATAGTAGTCAAAAGGCTCACCGCCGTTGACGTAGTTCCAGGTAGACTGGTTAGAGCGGGTCTCCTCATAGACGAGCTGATTCTCAGGCATACCGGCCTTCAGGATGTGGTAGGCCACGAACATGTGCAGGGCATTGAACTCATTGGTGTAGTCCGAGCCGGTGCTGACATCGATGCCGTTCTCCTCAAGGTAGTCATACCACTCGCGGGCGTTGCCGTACTTCTCGTTGGCGTAGGCTATGAGTCCGTTGATGTCCTCGCTCTTGCCGTCGGCACGCAGGGCGCGCTTGATAATCTCGTCGGGCTCAGCAAAGAGGGTGAAGCCCACCAGGCACTCCTGGGGATAGTAAAGCAGGGTACCGTCAGTATCGGTATAGTCGGCCATTTCGTAGGTCTTACCCTTGCTGGTAACGCGCATGGTCTCGTCAAGGCCCGTCAGTTTCATGGCCTCGATAAAGATGCTGTAGTCATCCTTCAGCAGCTCAAACTCGCTGCCCATGACACGCGAGCTGCGGGGAATGACCTGGTCGATGATATGCACAATACCATTGGTCACTACCGAGTCAGGCTCGGTGATGACCGAGGCACTCTCGATGGTGACACGTCCCAGGCTGTCGATACTGTTCTGGGTGTTGACGGTACGTCCCAGCATGGTGCGGATGGTGGCGCCGCCGGCCATCTCCACCGAGTTATGGACGCCCGTTGCCAGGTGGAAGCGCGCGATGTCGTCGCAGAGGCTGTCGCTGAGCCATGTCAGCTCGGCATGCTGTCCGGCAGCCAGCTCGCCGTGGTCTTCCATGCTGTTGTGCAGCACGATGGCCGACGCGTCGCGGTAGAGGCTGTCAATGTAGACGGTGATGGCATCGTTGGTGGGTGCATAGCAGGTGTACTCACCGTACGACGAGAGACTGCGGTCCTGCCTGGAGCGCGTCAGGATATATTCAAACGACGTCAGCTGGCTCTTGCGGTGGATGTAGTCGGCAGCGGTCTCGCCGGTGGCGGTAAACATGTCCGACTCGTCGGGTTCCGGGTTGCAGGCCGTCAGCAGCGTCATGCCCGTGGATGCTGCCATGATGGCGAGCAATCCGAAGAGTTTGTTCATTTTCTTATTCATATTGAGTGTCTCCTTCCTTTACTTTCTTTCATACTCATTAGAACTGCCGTATGCAGGATTCTGCTTCAGGCCCGGACTAAGAATCAGGTCACGGTTGGGTATGGGCAAATACAAGTAGGCCTCGTTGCGCATCTTGGCCTTGATACCCGCGCCCTGTGTTCCGCGCCCGCGAATTACCAGGTTCAGCATCGTTTCGTAGTTTGAGGGCAGCTGTCCTTCGCCTAAGTCGGCCAGCAGAGCATCATAGTTCACGCCCTCCACATGGCGATAGTTGTAGCGCAGCAGGTCGTACCAGCGCTTGCCCTCAAAGCAGAGCTCACGCAGACGCTCCTGAAGAACCAGCTCCTCCATCCTCGTCTTGTTCTTGAAGCTGTTGGGGAAAGCCGACCAGCGCAGCGAGTCGCCATTGGTGCAGGAGCGCTGGCTCACGGCAGCAATCAGTTTCGACGCGTCCTGCAGTCCCTGCAGAATGGTTGTCTGCTTCTCGGCAAGTGCATCGCCGGTAAGTCCGGCAGTGACGGTATCTACCATCTGCACCATAGCCTCGGCTTTCATCAGCATGACATCGGAGAGGCGATAGACAATCCAGTTCTGATCCAATCCGCCAAAGGCACGTACGCCGGCAGCGCGGTTCTCGGCCGTGGCCGTTGACTTGGAGTTGAGTGAAATCATCTTGCGCACGTCAAAGTTGTCGACACCGGTAGTATTGAAGATGTCAGTGTAGAAACGGAGGTCGTTCTCCGAATAAACCACCGAACCCAGGTTCATATTGGGATGACTGCCGGCAGCCTTGAAGATGCCGGTGGTCTTGAAATAGCCTGCAGTAGACTGGTCGTTCTTAAACTTATGCAGGAACTTGCAGATAGCCGCATTGCTCTCGCACTGTATCTCGAAGATGCTCTCTTCGGCATTCTGTTCAACAAACAGGTCGTAATACATTGAAGTCTGAGGAGCCAGCGGATACTCCGTAACCTGCTCTTCACGCCCCACGACATGCTGGCTCTTCTTAGAGGCAATCACGCGGTCGCAGTACTGGGAGCACAGCTGGTAGTCGGCATCGCTGTGCGTCACCGAGGCGCGCCACAGATAGATGTCGGCCAGCAGGGCGCAGATGCCGTCGTAGGTCATCCAGCCCACACGGCGCCAGTTGCCGCCACGGTACGGATAGCTGCTGGCCTGCAGGGCATTGCCGGCGGCCTCTTCCAGACTCTCAATACACTTACCCAGGACGTAGGCCGGTGTCTGCTGAACCATCTGGCGGTCCTGGCTGCTGGTCATGTAAGCCTCGTCAACGTAGGGCACGTCGCGGAAGTTACGCACCAGGTAGAAGTAGCAGAGCGAGCGCAGGGCCAGCATCTGCGAGCGGTCGGCCAGGTAGTCGCCCTCGGTATAGTTGGGGTCAACACCATTCTTATACATCTCCTCAGCCTTCTTCAGTACAACATTGCACTTGTTGATAATGCTATAGAAGTCTGACCAGGAAGCAAAGGTGTTGGTGACCTGCATACTGACCACGGCCATCTCGCTCAGAGCCTGTGCCGTAGCGTCGTTTTCATTCTCGGACTCTCCGGAGAGAATATACTCGTCGGCCCGGAAGTCACCCCAGACGATGAGGCGGGAGATGACATTCTCGGTGGACATTCCGGCGTATGCGGCATTGACCATGAGTGCCACGTCCGACTTCGACTTCCAGAAGTCCTCGTCGACGGTCTTGTCGTCAGGCAGGATGATGGTGTCGAGACACGACACAAGCATCATGCTGGAAACAAACAATAATATATATTTCTTCATAATCTTCATTTTTCTGTCTTCAATAATCGGTGTGGCTTTAGAATCCAATGTTCAACGTAAGCGTGAAGCGCTTGGAGCGCGGGGTCTTTGACGTGTCACGAGCGGGGAAATAGCCTGCGGCCGACACCTCGGGGTCGATGCCGCTGTAGCGTGTCCACACATAGAGGTTGTCCATCGAGGCATAGGCCTGCAACTGGTTCAGACCCCACTTCTTAATCATCTTGTTATCGAAGCGGTAGCCAACCTGCAGGTTCTGGAAACGGACGAAACCGCCATCCTCGACATAACGGTCGGAACCCTGATAGTTGTAAGGCGACCGGATACCCGACACATAGGTGGCACGCGGCATGGGGGTCACGTCGCCGTCCTTGCGCCAGCGGTAGTTCACCGTGGTGCTCTGGTTGTAGGTGCCCGACATCGACTCCAGGTTCATGCGTGCCAGGTTGATAATCTTGTTGCCGAAGCGGTAGGTGAAACGTCCCTTGACAAACCAGCGGCCGTAGTTGAGCGTGAGGTTGAAACCGCCGTTCACCTTCGGCTGCGAGTTGCCTAAGTACACCACGTCCAGGGCATCAATCTTACCGTCGTGGTTGATATCCTCATACATGGCATCGCCACCCTGGAAACTGTACAGGGGCTTGTAGTCTTCGTTATAGACATAGACCATGCGCTTGGGCGAGCCAGACTCCATGATGACCTTGCCTTCGGCATCAAGGGCAATAGGTGCGGTCTTGCCGCTTGCCAGGAACTCGTTGTTAATCCAGGCCTCATACTGCTCATTGGTCAGGCCGTTCTGCGTGCGGTAGTTCTCCAGATAGTCATAGCCATACTGGTAGACACCCTTGTAACGGTAGCCATAGATAGAACCCAGGGCGTTGTTCAGCTGCACGCGGATGGGGTAGCCCTGCTGCTGCGACGTGTTGCTGTTGGCCAGGTTACCACGGACGGTGGGATCCCAGGTGCTGCCGTTGATGGCGTCGAGCACACTCTGGTCCATCTCCTTCAGGAGGTTCGAGTTCTGCGAGATGTTGAAGTTGAAGTCGGCTGAGAACTTGCCTGCCTTGACAAACTTCTTAGCCGTGAAGTTCAACTCCCAACCGTCGTTGGTCATGCGACCCACATTGGCGTATGCCAGCGAGGTGTAACCAGTCATCGAGGGGATGCTCAGGCCCTGCAGCAGGTCGGTGGTGTTCTTGTGGTAGTAGTCGAAGTCAATCTCATACTTATTATCGAGCAGGCCCAGGTTGAAGCCGAGGTTATACGAGGTGGTCTTCTCCCAGCGCAAGTCATCGAGTTTCAGGCCGTCCAACAGGGCATAGCCCTCACGGTTATTTCGCTTACCGTAGTTGCCTGCCGACGTGTTGTAGGTATTATAGAAGAGGTAGTCCTTGTCAGGGCCCTTACCGTTGACACCCCATGAGGCACGCAGGCCGAGCATAGAGACCACACTGCGACTCCACTTCATGAACGGCTCTTCGCTGATGTTATAACGGGCCGACACACCGGGGAAGTAAGCCCACTTGTTCTCAGGACCGAACTTAGAGTCACCGTCGGCACGCAGTGAGAAACCGAAGCTGTAGCGGCCATCGAGATAGCTGATGTGGCCGTTATAGAGCATACTCTGCGAGTTGGAGCGTCCGTTGCCGCTGGAAGGAGCCGACGGGATATAGGCATCTACCGTCGGCGAGGTGATACCGTTGGCCATGTGGGCCTGTGTCACCGTCTGCGACGTGGTGTTCTGTGTGGACATGTCATAGCGCAGCAGCATCGTAGCCGACCAGTCCTGATTGCGGAAGTAAGGCGTGAACACCAGTTCGGCGCGTCCGCCAATCTTCATGCGGTTGAACTCGTAGTTGCTGCTGGCGTTGTAGTTGGCACCCGTCCAGGCATCCACACCCGAAGCCAGGGCAGCAGGATAGAACGAGGGCTTCGACTCGGCGAAGATATCGAAGTCAACACGACCGTTGAAGGTCAGACGGCTCTTCTCGGCCTCAGTGCCTAAGATTTCATACTTGATGGTGAAGTCAGGCGTCAGACGGTAGGTGCGGTCCTGTTTCCATGCCAGGTTGGCAATAGCCACGGGGTTGCCCAGGTCGTGGATGTTACGCATCTCGTAGCTGGAGTAGGCACCGTCGTAAGGTGTCCTGCCATTGCGGTAGGGGTTCATCAGATAGTACTCGTCGGTATCCACACCGTTCTGCTCACGATAAATTGACATGTTGGGTGCCATGTTCTGGGCTATGCCGAGCAGGTCCTTGTAGTTCTGGTCGTTGTTGGTGTAGGTCAGGGCGAAGTTGGTCATGAAGCGGATGCGGTCTGACACATTGTAGTCCAGGGCCATACGGGTGGTGAACTGCTGGAACTTCTGCTTGATGATGGTACCCGTCTGGTGCTTGTAACCGGCTGAGATGCGGAAGGTAGCCTTCTGTCCGCCACCCGTCAGGTTGAGACTCATGTCGTGCATGGAACCGAACTGCTGGATAGCCTTCACCCAGTCGGTATTGTCGTTCCAGTTATGGTACTCACCCCAGGTCTCGTCGTAGTTCAGCTCACGGATATTGGTGGTGCTGCTGGAGTTCTGCGTGGCACGGTAGAACTCGTCCTTCATCAGCATGGTGTAGTCATCACCGTTCAACAGGTTATAGCCCTCGGGCGACCAGGTGCCGGTAAACTTGTAGGAGAAGTTAATACGGGGTTTGCCACGGCTACCACGCTTGGTGGTAATCTTAATGACACCGTTGGCACCCCTGGAACCCCAGACGGCGGTAGCGGCGGCATCCTTAAGCACTTCGATGCTGGCAATATCCTCGACGTTGACCGAAAGCAGCGAGGAGTACTGTTCCTCGTCGGCATTGGCATAGTCGAAATCTTCATCAGGGTTGTCAAAGATCTTGTCGTCGACGACAATCAGCGGGTTGGCATTGGCCGAGAGAGTGGTGACACCACGCAGACGCATCTGCGAGCCGGCACCGAGGTTACCTGAGTTCGACACGATGTCGAGACCGGCAATCTGACCTTGCAGGGCCTCGTCGGCTGAGGTGAAGGCCAGACCTTCCACCTCCTGCATGTTCATGGTCTGCGACGAGACGGTCATCTCTTTCTTGGCAATGCTCAGACCGCCGGAGTTGGTACGGCGACCCACTACCTTCACCTCCTTCAGCTGGGTGTTCTCGGGGTCGAGCTTAATCTTGAACACGGTCTGCGAGCCGATGTTCACAACCTTGGTCTTATCGCCTACGTACGAGAACTTCAGCTTGTTCTTCGTACTCTTCACTTGCATGGAGAAGTTACCGTTGAAGTCGGTCTGCACAGCCGAAACGATACGGTTGTTGCCGTCGACCTCAACGACGTTACCCATCATCACCGGGCCTTCGTTATCGGTCAACGTACCCGATATGCGCGCACCCTGTGCCAGTGCCAGCTGGGCTACCAGACACAGCAATGCGGTTGTTAATGATTTCCTTATATTCATATTGTTGATAGGCCTTAAGCGTTAGTATTAGTCATTGTCGTAGCGACCGTTCTGGCTGCTGCACAAGGGTTCTGAAATCTGATGTACGGCGCAGAACGACGAGGTGACGATTTCGCTGGCAGAGGTCTTTTTGGCATCCAGCCAGTAGTCGCGGGTCATCTTGTTCACGATGCGGCTGCCCTCGTCGGCGGCACTGATGCTTACCTGGTGGGTATTCTCACGGTCGCTGATGGTCAGCGTGCCGTTGCCGCCAGAGATTCTCAGCTCCTTGGCCACGCCCATGTTGTCGAAGCTCAGGGTGTTGTAGCGGCCGCCCTCGATGCTGTTGTCAGCATAGACGGAGTTGGTCACGAAGTGGTAGCGCACGAAGTCGCGCATCCGCCCGATCATCTTCTTGGCAGCAGCCTGGTTGGCCAGGTCTTCGGCATCGTCCTTGTAGTTGGAAGGATCCTCTGAGGCTGCCACCTTATTTAAATAGGCCTCATAGAGCAGCACCACCTCTTCCCAGTTAGGCAGTCCGCGCTGGTAGGCAGCGGCCATGGCGCTGTTGTCGGGTGCAAAGAGGGTGTAATTATAGGTATTGAACATGCGCACGTTCTGGTCGAGGCAGGTGTTCCTCACGTTGGTCTTCTTGCCGTCAGAGCCAGTAACCTGCACGTACTTCGAGTTGTCGGTGAAGACGATATAGGCATCCTGCTCAGTGCCGCCGGTCTCCTTCAGGGCATCAGAAATACCGGCCCACGCCAGCAACTGCGTGTTGCTGAATCCGTTACACATGCTCAGGAAGTCAGAGAAAACGTTCTCACCATTCACTTGCGATGTCTTCAGAGCGGCATAGACGCTGAGTGTCGGGGCCTGGATGACACGGTTCAAGCGGTAGGCATGGCCGTTCTTCTCAGGATAGACGGTGGTGATAGTGGGAGCATCGAAGCCAGCGGCGGCAATCAGCTTGCCCTCGCCCTGGTTGGCATCGGGATCGAAATAACTCTTATCAATCTGCAGACCCGACATGACATGGGTGCCTGTAGCGTTCTCACCGTCGACCTTAACCATACCGCCGTGCTTGGTCTTGTAATAGCGGTTGGCACCAATCTCCTCGCCGGCATTCAGCACCAGCGTGTGATAGTTCAGGATGTCAGTGAGCTGGGTCTTCACATTCTTCAGACTCTCGGCACGGGGCTCGCCCTCCACCTGGCCGGTCTCCATGTTGTAATAGTAGCGTTCTACCCTCAGCGGCGGGTTGGTGCCTGCCTCGTACCAGAAGTGGAGCACGTCGGGGAGTATGCGGCCTGTGAGCTGGTTGTTCTCGCGGTGACCCAAGGTGGCGGGGTCGAGATAATAGAAATCGAAGGCGGCATCGTCGGGAATGAAGAAGGCGTAGTTGGCCTTCATAGCCAGCAGATAGAACTTATAGTCAAGTCCCAGGTGGTAGTCGTCGCCGCCACGGTCCTGCACGGCCCAGTTCATCACCTTCATGTCGGGATAGACGCTGGCGGGAGCCAGGACGGCCTGATACTCATCGGGAGCAATGAGCTGGTCGAGCATATAGACGGCACCGTTGTTGGCAATGGTGATGTCGTACTTGCCGTCGCTCTTCTTATGGAGCATATCAACAGTAAGACCCATATTCTCAGAAGCATCGTTGAGCACGGCATCGAACTTGCTGGGCACCGACTCGGCAAACGAGGCCTTCATCAGGTTCTTCACGAAGGCGGTCAGCACACCAGGATTCTTAGAGTGCAGCGAGTCGAGGTTCTCAGCCAGGTGTTCCTCAGTGTTCTCGGCACCCTTGTAGTTGCCGTAGATATCGAAGAGGTAGGCGCCGTGGCCGTTCTCTGAGTTGCCGTTGCTGGGCAGGAAATAGTCCTTCACGGCCTGGTCGGTGGGCACGAAGAAGGCGCCCATGTCCATAATCTTCACATCACGGCCGCCGGTCTGCACCACTTCGGGATAGTAACCGTTCCAGCCCGGGTCGAAGTTCAGGTAGTTGTTCACCATAATGCCGTTGACACGCTTATTGGCCAGAGCCTCCTCAGCATCCTTGTCGTAGTCGTAGGAGCGTGAACTGAGGTAGCGCCACTGGTAGATGGCCTCCTTCTCAGGCTTGCCGTTGTCGCGGGCCCAGGCATTATAGTCAGCCGTAACCTTGGTCGACACCACAGGCACGGCGAAGTAGCTCAGGATGCGGTCCATGTAGCGGGAATTATCCTTGCCGGCTATCACCTGGGCCATGTTGCCCGGCGGTACCACCACATTCTCCATCTGGTGGATATAGCCGTTCTGACAGGTCACGTCGGGCACTATCACCTTGTCGTTAAAGATGTAGGCCGTACGCTGGCTGTCATCCTCAGGATAGGCATTACCGGTGATGATGGCAAAGTCGCTCTTCTCGTCAGTAAAGGTGATGTTGTTGTTGATCATGTACTCACGGGTCAGGTGAACCATCATCGGACGGGTGGCGTCGCGCACCACGCTGATGCCGGTGTCGTGGAACTGCTCCCAGAAGGCATTGTTGGCAGGCATGCCGTCACGTCCGGCAATAGCCTGCACGGTGTCGGTAATCTGCACGTTGGTAGAGTGCTTCAGTGCCTGACCGGCAATGGGCTCTACCGTACCGTTCGACACGTTGGGCAGCAACTGCAGTAGCAGTGGGTTGTCAAGCATCGACGACTTGAGCAGCAGCACCTTCTGGGCATACGACAGTTGATCGTAGCTGGCAACGCCCCACTCATTGTTCTGGAAGAACCGCTCAAAGGCCTCGTCGTTGGCGGGGAACACGGTCTTGGAACCTGTACGACTCAAGACATCGGCCTGGCCGAGGTCTTGGATAAGCCGCAGATACGTCTTGAACGTGCCCTGCAGGCCGGAGCCTGAGCTGGGGTTCTCCAGTTCCGCATAGATGCTCTCGCCAAGCCATGATGGCTTGCTGTCGGCATCAACCTCCTCATACTTGTCTATGCAAGAGGTCATCAGTCCCGCAAGTGCAAGAGAGATACAGAAAAGGAATTTTTTCATAGAGTTTGTTTTAATGTATATATTAGTTATTTTTTAGTACAGTTAGCAGTGGGGCGCAATACGCCCCTCGTAGTTTTTGGCTACAAAGTTAGCATAATTTTTATGAATAACAAATAAATTTAGTACAAAAACTGTGAAGATTGTGCAAAAAGAAAAGTTGATTGTCAAAAAAGCGGGGTCATGCTTTTTTATTAGGCAAGTTGTTGTACTACATTCTAATTATTTGTTGCAACAATGTCACCATTCGCATTCTATACTGAAAGTATCTGGCACTCGGAGAATCAGAAACGCTGTATAGGATTTTTCGTGAAAAAGGGTGACAGGGTGACAAAACCGCCTGCCACAAAGGGTTTGCACCCTTTTCAGAGGGTGACAAGGGTGACAGAAGGGTGACAGGCTCGCAGGCACTTCCCTCCCTTGTAGGGGAGGGGTCGGGGGTGGGGTCAGTAATTACAACAGCAAGGAGCAGGATCATGCGAGCAG
>Ga0247610_10005476_pt1 | contig 13363 bp, 13 predicted proteins | sample 174DNAGHGhighgp2_FD_193483 | JGI IMG/M metagenome (GOLD analysis project Ga0247610, IMG submission 193483) | Sheep rumen microbial communities from Palmerston North, Manawatu-Wanganui, New Zealand - 1742 DNA GHGhigh gp2 | ecosystem: Host-associated > Mammals > Digestive system > Stomach > Rumen...
ATGGAAGTCGAAAATTGTCACCCAACTTGGCCGCCGCCTGTGACCCAGACAACATAAGAAGACATGAGACACCACACCATACGCAAGCATCTGAAGGCACTCAAGGCCTGGCGCGCCACCAGAAGGTCCGTCGCCAAGGCATGGAAGAGCGCGAAACCACTTTTGAAGAAAGGTTGGCAATTGTTGCGCAAGTTGCCCCGCCTGTTGTCATGGCTCAGTCCCGGTCATTACATGAAGCGGATGGACTGGTACATCATCAAGAAATTCATCGGCACGTACATCTATGCCATAGTGCTGATCATCTCGCTGTCCATCGTTTTCGACGTGAACGAGAACCTGGCGAAGTTCACCCAATACAACGCCCCTCTGAAGGCCATCGTCTTCGACTACTACGCCAATTTCGTGCCCTACTTCGCCAACTTGTTCAGTCCGCTTTTTGTCTTCATCGCCGTGATTTTCTTCACGTCGAAGCTCGCCGGAAACTCGGAAATCATCGCGATGCTTGCCTCCGGCTTGTCGTTCCGTCGCCTGATGGTGCCCTACATGGTGTCATGCGTGCTGATTTCCATCACCACCTATTACCTTGGTGCCTACGTCATCCCCCACGGCACGGTGGTGCGCCAACATTTCGAGACACTTTACAAGAACAAGCGCAAGAACACGTCGGCAGAAAACGTGCAATTGCAAGTCGCCCCCGGTGTCATCGCCCGCATCCAGTATTACGACAATATGCGCAAATGCGGCTATGGCTTCATCCTCGACAAGTTTGAGAACAAGAAAATCGTGAGCCACCTGACTGCCTCAGAGGTCTATTACGACACCATCAGCAACGAGAAGTTCCACTGGAAGGCTATGAACTGGAAAATCCGCGAGTTGACCGGTATGAAAGAGAAAATCACTCAGGGAGCCCAACTCGACACCGTCATCATCATGGAACCAACAGACCTTGTTTACTCCAAGGGCCAGCAGGAGACCTTCACAAGTCCCCAACTCAAGGAGTACATCTCCAAGCAGCAGAGCCGAGGCTCGGGCAACGTGGTGCAATACGAGGTGGAGTACCACAAGCGCATCGCCTCCTCCTTCGCCTCGTTCATCCTCACCATCATCGGTGCCTCGCTCTCCTCCCACAAACGAAAGGGCGGCATGGGCATGTACCTGGGCATAGGACTTATTCTCAGCTTCACCTACATCATGCTGCAGACAGTGTCGTCCACCTTCTCCATCAACGCCGGCTTCCCACCTGTGATAGCAGCGTGGGTGCCCAACGTACTCTTCGCCTTCGTGGCCTATTTCTGCTATCGCCAGGCACCGAACTAAAAAAGCGATGGATTTAAGGAAAAGAGGAGAAAAGAGGAAAATCCAGGGCTCCTAGGAATACTAGGAATACCAGGAATACTAGGAAAACTAGGAATACTAGGAAAACTAGGAAAACCAGAAAAAGAATGAGATTTGACGAATTATATTTAAACGACAACATCCTCGATGCGCTCGATGACATGCGCTTCGAGACCTGCACCCCCATCCAAGAGGCCTGCATCCCCGAGATTCTCGACGGCAGAGACCTCATCGGCGTCGCCCAGACAGGCACCGGCAAGACCGCCGCCTACCTGCTGCCCATCCTCAGCCTCATCGAAGACGGCTATTACCCAGAAGAAGCCATCAACTGCGTCATCATGAGTCCTACACGCGAACTGGCCCAGCAAATCGACCAGGCGATGGAAGGGTTCGGCTATTATCTTGAAGGCATCAGCAGCGTGGCGGTTTACGGCGGCAACGACGGCAGCCGTTACGACCAAGAGACGAAAGGCCTCCAACTGGGCGCCAACGTGGTGATAGCCACCCCCGGCCGGCTCATCAGCCACATCACCATGCAGCACGCCGACCTTAGCCAGGTGTCCTTCTTCGTCCTCGACGAGGCCGACCGCATGCTCGACATGGGCTTTAGTGACGACATCCTCAAGATAGCGAGCCACCTTCCCAAGACCTGCCAGACCATCATGTTCTCCGCCACCATGCCACAGAAAATCGAGCAACTGGCCAAGACGCTGCTGAAAGACCCCGTGGAGGTGAAACTGGCCGTCAGCCGCCCTGCCGACAACATCATGCAGATGGCCTACGTGTGTCATGAGAACCAGAAGCTGGGCATCATCCGCCACCTGTTCATGAACAACGAGTTGAGCCGTGTCATCATCTTCGCCGGCTCGAAGCAGAAGGTGAAGGAAATCAACCGCTCATTGAGGCAGATGCACATCAACTGCGGCGAGATGCACTCCGACCTCGACCAGAGCCAACGCGACGAGATGATGTACCGTTTCAAGAGCGGGCAGGTGGACGTGCTTGTTGCCACCGACATCGTCGCCCGCGGCATCGACATCGACGACATCGCCACGGTGATGAACTTCGACGTCCCCCACGACAGCGAAGACTACGTGCACCGCATCGGCCGCACCGCCCGTGCCCAGCGCGACGGCAAGGCCATCACCCTCGTCCGGGGACGCGAAATCGCCGACTTCATGCAGATAGAGAAATTCCTCGGCTACCTGGTGGAGAAAATCCCCCTTCCCGAAGGCTTGGGCGAAGGTCCCGAATACAAGCCGATGGGTCGCGGCGGTCGTGGAGGCCACGGCGGCTCACACGGCAGGAGGCGCGGCAATGCCTCAAAAGGACGCGGCGATGCCTCTAAGGGGCATGGCGACCGCAAAGGACGTGGAGGACATGGACGCAAAAAGGACAAGGCATCACAGGAAGCGGCACCCAAGGCAGAGAAGCAATCCTTGAAACCAGGCATTGCTGAAACGCCATCCTCCCCCACAGCCGCAGCACCTGCAAAGACGCAAAGGCGTCGCAGAAAGAAAAAGAAGGAAGAAGACCAATAGGACCCACCCCAAAAAGCCATGCTTCCAATTGTTTATCGAGCAACAATCGCCATTAGAATCAAGCAAATAGAGAAAAGGTCCAGGCATAAAGCTCAGACCTGACGCAACCCAAGGGATGATATGATATTCAATTCGTTCAACTTCATTGTTCTGTTCCCGCTAATATTCCTGCTATATTACGCCATACCATCATCTTACGGGAAGGCACGCAACATGTTTCTCCTGGTTGTAAGCTACATCCTTTACATCCAATGGAAACCAGCCTACGCCCTGATATTGCTAGGCGTCACAGCGGTCACCTACATGACGGCATTGAAAGTGGAGAAAGCCAAGCATCCCAAGACTCTCCTGACAATAGGTGTGCTATTGGCTTTGCTGCCATTGGCACTATTCAAATACTACAATTTCATCAACGACACCGTCAACGATGCATTGACCTTGTTGGGAATGAACTTTCAACTTGAAGGTCTCAACTGGGCGATTCCCATTGGCATATCCTTTTTCACATTCCAAGCCTTGGGCTATCTGTGGGATGTCTATTACAAACGTCAGCAAGCCGAACGCGACATCCTCACCTACGCCCTTTTTGTTTCCTTCTTTCCCAGCATCCTTTCCGGTCCCATCAACAAGGCCTCGTTGGTAATCCCTCAACTGAAGAAACTGCGTCCCTATTTCGACTACGGCAAGGCCGTTGCAGGCTTGAAGATGATGCTTTGGGGCATGTTCATGAAAGTGGTGGTGGCCGACCGTGTGGCTCTGTACGTGGACACGGTCCTGCCCAACTACTCAAACTATACCGGCACGACATGCTTTGTGGCAAGCCTTCTTTACACCATGCAAATCTATACCGACTTCGCCGGCTATTCGTTGATGGCCATAGGCGTGGGCAAGGTTCTCGGTTTCGAACTGACGGAAAACTTCCGTCGTCCTTACTTCGCCTTCAGCGTCACCGACTTCTGGCGTCGCTGGCACATATCCCTCTCCACATGGTTGAAAGATTATGTCTACATACCGTTGGGAGGGAGCCGCTGCTCCAAGGCCCGCAATTATTGGAACATCTTCGTCACCTTCCTTGTGAGCGGCATCTGGCACGGTGCCAACTGGACCTTCATCGTGTGGGGCTGCATGCATGGTTTCTCCCAAATCATTGAGAAGATGCTTGGCCAGCAAAAGTGCGACTACGGTTGGTTTGGCAAGACTGTCAAAATCATCATCACCTTCCTTCTTGTCAACTTCGCCTGGATATTCTTCCGCATGCCCACCCTGTCTGACGCCTGTGGTGTTATTTCACGTATTTTCGACCCGTCATTGCCCATGAAGGTCTATATGAACAGTTTCACCACATCCGCTTTCATCGCTTTTGGCTTGGTGATGCTGTTTATCAAGGACTTCTCCGATGAATTCTTTCCCTCACGATTTCAATTGTTTGAGAACAAGAACAAGATTGTCCGCTGGTCTTCCTATCTTCTCGTCATGGTTTCCATCCTGCTGGCAGGTGTATTCAGTGCCGACCAATTCATTTATGCAAATTTCTGACCGATGAAAAGATTCCTTGTCCGCATAGCTATCTTCTTCGCCCTGTTGTTTGTCATCGACCGTGTGGTGGGTTACACCGTTTCCTATATGACGAAACATAGCAAGGGAGGATACGTAGGCCATCACAACTACATCACCGACAAGACCAACGAAGACATTCTCATCTTTGGTTCCTCTCGGGCCATCCATCACTATAATCCTCAAATCATCACCGACTCTTTAGGGCTATCCTGTTACAACTGCGGCCAAGACGGCAACGGCATCGTCCTTTTTTATGGATGGTGGCAACTCATCAAAGAGCACTACAAGCCCAAGGTCATCATCTACGATGTCACAACATCCTTCGACCTGCTCAAAGGCGAAGCCAACAACAAATACCTCGGTTGGCTGAAGGAGTCATATGAGCGGGACAACATCAGCGACCTGTTCAAAGAAGTGGACAAAACCGAACAGTACAAGATGCTCAGCCAGATGTATCGCTACAACTCCAAGTTTCTCCAAGTCACCACCGATTACATCCATCCTGTTTTCGTTGTGAAGAACAACGGTTTCCTTCCGATGAAAGGCGAAATAGACACCATGCGCATCAATAAGAAAAAGGTGAAGGGCTTGGTAAGAAAGCCACAGTTTGACGAGGAGAAACTAGAATTGCTGAACAAGTTCATCGACGAGACCGACGGAGTGCGACTCATTTTCGTGGCATCCCCCATGTGGTATGGCATCCCCTCCGACCAAATGGCTCCCATCCGCGAGCTATGCCAACAACGTCAAATCCCCTTCTTCGACTACTCCAACTCCCCAAAGTATGTCCACGTCAATGAATACTTCAAGGACGGCCAGCACCTGAATGCCAAGGGCGCCGATGAGTTTAGTCGGGATTTGGTCAAAGACATTCACTCACACCATGTTCTCAATCAACAAGAAGGGGATGTGCACTGAAGCACATCCCCTTCTTGGGAAAACGACGAACCGTCAGAGAAATCATCCGACGTGAAGCATCACTTTCGTCTCAGATTCTTCTTGATGGAACCTATCATCAATTTCGGCAAATACCTGGTGAAGAAAGCGACATTGTCAGCAGGTGTGAGCATGAGATATTTGGCATACCTTGAAATCAGCAGTTTCCCTGTATGCAGTGAATGCTTGACACTTGTTTTCCTCTCCAGTTGCTCGCGCTCATATCTCCCCCAATTGCCATGCAAGATGATGTCATCGAGTATTTTCTTTCCCCATTTCCTCTCAACTTTCCCGATGCTCACCGGAAATTTTTGCTCATCGAGTCCGAGTTTGTCGACAAATATGCAGCCAAAGGCACCAAAAGCCTTCCTGTAGCCTATCGTGTCGAGCATTTGTGTCAGCAGCTGGGGGTCAATCTTGTCATGCAATCTGTCCAGCATGATGGTGACATCGCACAACTGCCTTAGCGCCACACCCTCTTTCCTCAAATGGTGATAGAGATGGATGAACGTATAAAACACATTCAAGGTGGGTTGCAAGACAGGGATGTCCTTTCCTCCGACGCTTGTCGTGGTTCTCGTAGAGACGTCATCCACCAACCTATCGATATACTTTTGGTGTCGTGGAAGCGAGAAAAGCGCCAGTTTGAAATGCATCTCAAACGTGCTGTTGTTGTATTTGAAAGGCAGATGCCTTGGCTGTTCCTCCTTCTTCTTATGCTTGATTTCTATGCCCCATGCCTCTTGTATGACCCTCATGACTTTTTCCATATTCTTTTCTGAGACATAGAAGTCGATGTCGCCCGGGATTCTGAGTCTCGGCTTTGGATACAGCGCCGCCAAGGTCTGTCCCTTCACCACGACATGGGGGATATGATGCTCTTCAAGCAGTTTTGAGAGACTTGCCACATTGTCTTCCAAATGTTTGTTTTCCTTTTCCAAGGCATTCTGCACCTTGAGCAGGTTGATGACACATTTTTTGGGCAACTCCATATCGTTTGTCCTCAAGCAGTCGGTGACAAGTCCCATCACGCATTGCTGCTCTGCATATTGCATCACCTCCAAGTATTGCCATCCCGCCATGGCGAAATGCGGATGTGGTTTCTGCCACAATGCAGAGCGTATCAAACCGAATATGAAATCAGTTTTTGTCACTGTTAAACGTGTTCTTTTTCAAGTATTGATGCTCACCGTTTACAAAGGACAAAGGACATAAACTAACTATAGTCCTCCTCCCCCAGGATGGCATTGATAATATTCTCACATGCAGTTTTCCCATGAGGGGGAAGCAACTCCTCCCTATAAAAATGGGCTCGTTCTTCTTTTCTCACATCTACCCCATCAATAACGTTTTGGATAAATTGTTCGATATCTGTATGGCACCATCCCATATAATGCAAGCGAAAAGCCTTTCTCATATATGGTGTAAGGTTATCATCCTTACGCTCCTTGTTAATCAAATACATTACAGGATTACCAGTAAATAGATACTCGACACAAAACGCCCCACAATCGTGAATCATAGCATCAGAATGCTTGAACAAACCTATATACTGCCCCTCTTCAATATGGCTGTTTGGAGCATTGCGCCATGAATCATAATACAAATCAGCTCTTTCCTTACCCCATATCACCACTAATTTTTTATATAGAAGGGGATGTGGCTTAAAAACAAAATACACCTTATCCCTAAACCTATCTCTCATTTCCTGCATAAACTCGCAGTTTTCCATAAAAGTGGAGAAATTGATATCTTTTGTAAATGATTGAGGAATTGAATGGTGGGGTGCATATATGATTCGTTTCATCCCTTTCTTGTCGGGCCATGGGTTGGGGAAATGGGAAGGAGGCAATGTAAGCATATCCATAAATGGAAGTCCCGTCACCACGGAGTTGATTCCTTTCAAACGATGCTTCTCCTTGTGGGCATCCACGGTACTTTGATTCTCATAAAAATGCCTCCAACTAACATACGACATATTTGAGTTGATTCCAAAAGGGGCAATTGTTGTATGAATGCTATAAGGCAACATAAGACATGGAACACCGATATTGTTGATTACACGGTGTTTTTTGTGGATAAGGGAATAATATGGCTTCTGGTGAATGATAAAATCGGGGTGGACTTGATTCACAAGTGTTTTTTCAGGATCAAGTATAATAAAGTCGTATCCTTTTTCCCTACAATATTTCATTACGTTGTTTTCTTCACCCGGCAACTCCAAGCAAGGCGTGATTCCAAGCAGAGGCTCAATTCTTGGATGCTTCTTCATTTCAAGATAAAGGGCTTCAGTTTTCCACTCGGCAAGATATTGCAAGACATAAAGGATGCGGATTTTCTCTTTTCTCCTTTTTCTCCATACGACATATGGCAGGAAGGCCCTGTGGTATAACAAATAAACCCAATTGGACAACTTCTTATGGATTGTTGATTTTAGATTCATCTTGGAATTCTTCAATGTCACTTTTTGTTGAAATAGGATTGCAGGTATGTTACAGCGAAGATCTTGCCGCATATCGCCTTCTTCTCAGAGGACGTATCCAAGCCAAACAAAGGAAAAGTCACAATTTATATAGTTTTTTCACGAATTTCATATCATGGTCGATCATGATTTTCACCAATTCGGGGAAGGTGGTCTTGCGGGGGTTCCATCCCAACTGTGCCCTGGCTTTTGACGGGTCTCCCAACAATTGGTCGACCTCTGCCGGGCGGAAGTACTTGGGGTCCACCTCCACGATGACCCGGCCAGTTACGGTGTCGATGCCTTTTTCCTCAACTCCCTCGCCTTCCCATGTCAGATGAATGCCCACCGTCTCGAAGGCAAGTGTGGCAAACTCCCTTACGGTGTGGTATTCACCTGTGGCAATGACGAAATCATCGGGTTCGGGTTGCTGCAGGATGAGCCACATGCACTCCACGTAATCACGGGCGTACCCCCAGTCGCGAAGGGAGTTGAGGTTGCCCAGGTATAGTTTGTCCTGGTATCCTTGTACGATGCGTGCTGCTGCCAGCGTGATTTTTCGTGTGACGAAGTTTTCGCCCCTGCGCTCGCTCTCATGGTTGAAGAGGATGCCGTTGCAACAGTACATGCCGTAACTCTCGCGGTAGTTCTTCATGATCCAGTAGCCATAGAGTTTCGCAACGGCATAGGGCGAACGTGGGTAGAAAGGCGTCGTTTCCTTTTGCGGCACTTCCTGCACCTTGCCATACAATTCAGATGTGGAAGCCTGGTAGATGCGGCATTCCTTCTCCAGTCCGCAGATGCGCACGGCCTCAAGGAGGCGCAACACTCCGACGGCGTCGGTGTCGGCTGTGTATTCCGGCACGTCGAAAGACACTTTCACATGGCTCTGGGCTGCGAGGTTGTATATTTCTGTGGGTTTCACCTCTCCGATGATGCGGATGAGAGAGGAGGAGTCGGTCATGTCGGCCCAGTGTAGTTCCACCAGGCGTTGCTTCTTCATGTCTCTCACCCATTCGTCGAGATAGAGATGCTCTATCCTTCCTGTGTTGAACGATGATGAACGGCGAAGCAGACCATGCACTTCGTAACCTTTCTCAATGAGGAATTCCGCCAGGTAGGAACCGTCCTGCCCGGTAATGCCCGTGATGAGGGCTGTCTTTCTTAATAAGTTTACCATAATAGTATGATGATTTTTATAATTTTAACTGGCAGACGTAGTAAAAGAAACTTCTAAGTCCTCTCCTAAGCATTATGTTTTCTTAATGATTGAATACTTCAAAATCATTATCAGGACTGTCATTCCTTAGTCTTCATCTTCAAGGCAATCATCACAGAACACTTATTCGCAGCAAGAGACAACGGAAAAGTGACAAGAGGGATTATCATAAAAGACCAGTAACCAATATATGTCTGTAAACCAAAATACCTGATGATATGTAAAATCATAACATGTATCAGGTAAAACTCAAGGGATACGCCACCTACGGTGGATAGTAAAGTGGAAAGCCATTTGACCTTTGAAGCAAACTTGATAATAACCAGACAAAATGAAAGGACAGGCAAGATGATAGCAATAAATGATAACCAAAGCGCTGTTGTATCGAATCTGTCCAAAATGGCAGACCTGGCATCAAATGCCAAGAAAAAAATCAAGCATGCAATCAAGAAGACAAGCATACCCACTCCGAAATATCGTTTTCCCCCATAACGCTCCTGAATTTGATAACGACGATAGACATCAGCAAGAACCATTCCAAACACATAAGCAGGAAGTCTTGTATAGGCAATGGCTGCTTCATTATATAATGAGATATGGCATTTTCCCAAATAATTAAGCATATAAATCAGTAGTATCAAGGCAATACCATAACCGACACCTTTTTTGATGATATGGTAAAAAGGTATGGTGAGAATATAAAAAGCGATGATGGCATGTACAAACCATGCATTCTGACAATTCCTGAGCCAAAAGGACAGTCCGCTTATATCAAAAAAGAAATGCATCACCACATTCGTACGTGTCTCGAATGCCATCTTGTAAAAGAAGAAAGGTATGGCGATGACCAAATAAACTATGACAACTCGCTTGAACCGTTTACGGAAGAAGTCTCCTACATTGGAATTGCGATTCAACGACAAGTACAGGCAGTAACCTGACAAGAACAAAAACACATCAACACCAGCACAACCAATCTTGATGAAATTAGTAAGCAAAGGTATGTCAGGTATGGCATAGGTGACACGGTTTATATGGAAGACCATGATCCATAAAGCCAACAAGCCATATATTTCCGCCCTATGTTTGAGAACTTGCTCCAAATATATTTATTTAGCAAAAACAGTAAAAAATAGATTAAGAACCTGAACCTTTTTGGATTTCAATGGCAGTGCAATATGCTCTTCATTTTCCGTTTCATCATGGTTTTTCCGATTTGCACATCCAAGCATAGGATTTTCATTAACCTTTCAAGCGTTGAATACGATTCGATGCAGTGAAGGATTGGTGCTTTTTCAAAAGAGATCTTTCTTTCCATAAACGACTCACCTCTTTGAAATTCCATTTTTTCCTTAAAAATATGATCAAGTCCATTTTTATTGAGGAAGTCAAGATAATGTAAGAAATTATTAGGGTGATGTCTTTCAAAAGATTTAAAATCAAGTTGGTCCATATAGTCAAATATGGTTTTCTTGCCATCTATCATTTCTTGAGACAAAGAAGTGATATGATGAAAATCTATCAACTCCTTGGTGCGAGCGTCAAAAGGAATGAACACGTGAGGTATTCCGGCCAATATGGCAGCCACACTTCCATGAAACCTATTGCCCAAGAACAAATCCTTATCTTCCATAAACTCAATCCACTCTGGCACATTGAAAAAATATCTGACCCTGTCTTCTTTGTTCAACCGGCGGAATGTTTCCTCATCAAATATGTTTTCCACGGTCTTCCTGCCTATGAAAGTATGCTTACCTACATAAATATCACGCATTTCGTAAAATCCCTGTTGAACCAACCAAAAGTTCTTCGTTTTTTCTGCCGAATTGAGAATGAAATCACTAACGTGACGTGGTATTTTCGTGTTAGTGCTAGCATTGATTACCAAATTGTTGAAATCTTGTGGTATCCTTGTTTTTACGTTTGTTCCATAAGTATATAAGGAAGGACAGCCAATAGGGGTGAAGTCCCTGCCCTCCTTAAATCCTAATTTCTCCAAATATTTACCTGTGTTTCTTCCCCTCAATCCGACCAATGCGGAATGCTCAAGTACTTCCTTTATGAAATTGTATACACTATTATCAAATGGATATTTTTCCGTCGGATCCTGGCCAATTCTTGCACGTAAGCCTATACCTATAACTATAACGGGAATTTTCAGATGTTTGAAAAGATTTGTATATGAATCAAGTGAAGGAATATAATCTTCACGAAAAGCGTCGGCCATTGGAAGCAAAAAAGCATCATATTTTTCATTGATTTCCTCAGCATCTCTTTCCGCCCAATTGCTTTGTTTAAACGTTGAATAAAAAATGGTATTTTCTGTTGTCAAAGCATTCATAACCCCATAAGCAAACATCAGATTCCCTGAATTCATTCCAGCATGATAACTCAGAAGAAAATCCTTTGCCTCATATTGCTTGTATGGATCGAAACTCGCTCTAATCAAAAATCTTTTCTGCATATAAATAGTAAGATTAATCTATTTTATAAATACATCCTCCTCTTGTATACTTAAAAGTTCATAACACAATAGTTATCAATCATCATACCCTTTTGCCAACACAAATAAATAAAACTTTCCCAATCAGTAGTACTATACCTCCTTTTGTTTTGGCTTCCGCCCTCTTTTCTTAGGTTCCTTTTGGGTTTTAGTTAGGAGTGTCAGCTTCTGCATGATATCGATGGCGGCGGGGGCAATCTTGATGAGTTGCCAGTTCTTATCTTCTATTCTTATCTTCTTCGCTCGCTTCAGCGTGGCCATCACCTTCTTATATGTATGTTTCTCCAATAGTTTCACACCATCAAACGCCTTTATCAGACGGAAGGTGAGGACGGTTGCAAGAAAGTCGCAGAACTCAGCCCCTATTACGGAGTAGTCATCCTGCACCCTGGTGTCGTCAAACTGGCATGCAGACTTGTAAAAGCGCATGACAACCTCAATCTCCCATCTCTCGGCATAGGCGGCATAGGCGTTCTCAAGACTTAGGTCACAGTCGCTCTCCAGCACAATCGTTCCGAAAGCCCTCTGCTTCTCTGCAAGCACCTCTGCCGAGTAGGTGCCGTCCTTCTTGGCGTTCTTCAGCCAGTCCTGCTCCTCCTTCGCGGCCAGTGCCGCGTCGCGGAATGAGTACAGCCACTTTTTCGTGCCTTTGCACTTTTCCTTGCGGCAGGTCACATTGGAGTTCGACGGCAGTATTTCCGTAAAAGTGAGCATGTCGTATCTCTCTATAAGCTTCGCGTTACGCTTCAGGGGGTTGAGGTAATGGAGGTCTGGGTTGGCCTTGAACTGCGCCTCTGCAGCCGACGAGGGGAAGCCCTTGTCTGAGACGATGATGCCCTTGGTTATGTGGTTCTCGGATATGAACGACTCGTATGCCGTGACGTCGAGCATGTTGCCCGGATAGCACTTGGAGCAGACGGGTTCGCGCGCCTCCAGGTCGAAGGCGTATAGCACGGAGATGTCGCGTGTGCCCTTCAGCCTTGCCTTCCTGGAGAAGTCCGACAGGCTGTTCACCTTCGAGGTGTCGGTCTTCAGGGTTCCGTCCACCAGCAGGTGATGGCTCATATTCACGGCCTCGGTGCGCAGCCGCATGAATTTCACGACACGGGAACATGCCTTGCCGGCGTTGTTGAGAAACTCGCAGACGGTGTTGCGGGACAGGGCCACGCCAAGGTAAGTCTCGGACAGGAAACTGTCGTCGTAGGCCTCTTTCAACTCGCAGTCTTTGATGCCGGGATTGCAGACCCGCAGGATGGCGATGCAGTAGAACTTCAGCGCATCGTTCTCGTTATATACTTTCTTGAGGTCGGCAAGGACGTCTTGGAGCAGCCTGTCGCAAAGCGTGACGTTTGCCCAGTCCTTCATGTCAACGTCACACATGGACACTGTCGGCATGGTTTCTTCCTTCGGGATGTATTTCCCGCCAACAATATGGCCTATCGTCGGTCCGTTTTCAGGGAGGTGACGGCCGTCCACGTACTTGCAGCCGATGCGCTGGCGCACGGCATAATGATCCTTGTTCTTGCCGTAGCAGATGACTACGGTGTTCTTTGGCCTCTCCACGTTGAGGATATGTCTGGGTATTGGCATAATGTAAAAATATAGTCTAATGATGGTGCAAAATTAATAATATTTAGACTATACACCAAACTTTTCTCAAAGTATTTTTCAAAATTTCCGAGAGAATTTCAAGTTTTCAAGTGAAATTTTGAGGGATGAATGCTCATCCTTGTCATGCCGAAGACTTAAATACGGGGATTTTTGATGAATAGAGACAGAAATGTATAGTACAACCTATTGGGAAAGTTTTA
>Ga0247610_10005478_pt1 | contig 13362 bp, 3 predicted proteins | sample 174DNAGHGhighgp2_FD_193483 | JGI IMG/M metagenome (GOLD analysis project Ga0247610, IMG submission 193483) | Sheep rumen microbial communities from Palmerston North, Manawatu-Wanganui, New Zealand - 1742 DNA GHGhigh gp2 | ecosystem: Host-associated > Mammals > Digestive system > Stomach > Rumen ...
GCCTGTTGTCGAATCGATGGAGAACCCTTGCGGAAGGTTTCCGGACCAGGTAAAGCCGTTTGGCAATCTGTCCGTGGCGGTCGATGTCGCCGTCGCCGTCCGATTGGCCGCGGGCACCGTTCCATGGACACCGCCGATGTCATAGCCTTCGTGGAACTCAATCGTGGCGTTCGGAATACCGGGCCCGCTGATAAGATCCTGCAACCGGTAGGTCGTGACACGATACCCGTTGGTGTACGTCTGGTCATATGGATCCGCTCCATCCGGTAGCGTGGCGGTCCATCCTTGCGGTCCTCCGGACCCCCAGTAGACCATCCAGCTATACGGGTCGTTGTCGTAACGCTGGATGCCGACAAGGGCATCTGAACCACTTGAGCTATTTTGATCTTCTATCCAGGACCGGGCGAATCCTCTTTCCGTTCCTGTCGATCCTGCATAGATCAAGGTTCGCTCAATGCCTCCGGCAATGGTGTACAGGGTCCCGCGGAACGTGTTGTCCGCCACGTAGTTGAACGTGACGGTGATCGTCACAGTCTCCGTTATCCCGTTGAGCGTCGCGGAGACAGTCGCTGTTCTCGTGAAGGTCTCCGTCAGGTCGCAGGTGCCGGTGATGGCGCCTGTGCTGGAGTCCATGGTGATTCCGGACGGGAAGTTGTTCGGCGTCCAGGTCAGCTGAGCCGGATACTGGGTATTGGCGGTCGCCTGACCGTTGATGGTCTCTCCAGGCGTGAAATTCACCGTCACATCGTTCGCGGTAAGACCCGGTCCTGGAGCCGGTATCGTGATGACGACTTTGATCGTCTCTTTCATGAAGGTATGTGTGGCATGATGCACCTCAATCTCCAGGTCTCCACTACCGGAGTATGCCGCTCGTGCGGTGATATATCCATCGCTGGTGACCGTGAGGTACGGGTATCTCGGATCCGTTGTCGTTCCGGTGTTAATGGTCGGCCAGGTGAACTGATTGCTCATCTCGGAGGTGTCGGACGACGAGGCGACCAGTTGAACGGTCTCGCCAATCTCCAACGTCAGGGTCTTGGTAGTGGGATCGTAGTGGCTCGTCGTTTCGTTGAGTTTCTTGCTGACGATACCGATCGAAACCGGGGTCCTGCTGAGGATATACGTCGGACTGACCGCGTCAATACCGAGACTTGCTCTTGGATCGTCCGGATCTATCGGAACTTGATCTTCCTGCGGGATGCACGGATACGACTCATCGTTTCCGTCCAGTAGTTGGACGAACCACTGGTTGGTGGACGGACTTCCGACAATAGACGGCACGTCACCATCAACGTTTCGCCAACTTCTCTGATAGCCGACGTCACTTGCTGTACCGGTGTAGATCAATTTGCCTTGCCACCAGGAATAGTAGAGCCAGTAGGGACCCTGGTAGACGTCTCCGCCTTTGTAGTCGAACAGCAAATTGATGAATTTAGACGGGATGCCGGTGACATTGCAGCTGATCTCGACCGACAGGTTCTGGTCCATGTCCGCATTGATAGAGCCGCTGACATTTCCTCCGCTGTCCACGGTGATGCCGCTGATCGATCCATACGGCGTCGCGAAAGAGAAGGTGATGGGCGGAGCCATGCCGATCTTGGACTGAACCGGAATTCTCTGCGTCGTGATCGGGACGTTCTTCCAGAAATCAATCGTCAGATCGGATGCCTGGATGATATCGGTCGGATTCTTGCTGATGTAGACGACTTCCGTCAGGTTCCAGACCGCATCAAACGGTTCCAGAAGGCTGTTGGCCTCCATCCTGGTTTCGGATTGGTAGACGATCGTGGTGTCCGAATCCGATGCGGATCCGACGAAGACCCACCAATAGCCATCATCGTTGGATACCTGGCGAATCGTCATGCCGGAGTCCGCCGTCCATTTTCGTCTGGCCGGGGATTCCACCGATGACGATGCGTACCGGAATACCTGGTACTTCATGACATTGGCCGACTTGGTAATGACGTAGAGATTCTGCCGATGGCAGTTGATCGGATCTTCCACGACGAACGTGATGGTGCATTTTGCATCGGGGCATCCATCTGCCGTGATGTTGACGACACTGGTGTAGGTATTGGCGGCATTGATCTGTCCGGTGATGATGCCCGTGGAGTTGTTGATCTCGATGGTTCCCGGGAACTGGTTGTTCGGGTCCACGGTGAAGGTGCACGGGATGGGGTTGCCGGTTCCTGCGCCGTAGGCCACATGAGGCAACGTAACCGGGTCCATCTGGGAACCCGTGGTCAATGAAATCGTGTAGGTCGTTGGTCCGGAGATGTATCCTGGCTCGACCCGGCTGAAGTACGTCATATGCGTTTCGAATGAACCGAGCGTCACGCCGTCTGTATCCGGATCAAGGTTTAGCTGTGTGTTCGAAAGCACATTGCATACACCTACAAACACCCGCTGTGATTCCCAATCGGCGCCTTCATCGGCATAATGGTAGACGCCGTTTTCGTCTGGCTTGAAGAACCACCAACCCCAGTTTCCACCTTCGGACTCAAAGTCGCCCATGGCGGCGATCCGGATCTGATGGATTCTGTCCTCCCACCAGCGATGCTGGTTGATTTCGTCGCCACCATTTCCGTTTTTATATTGGAAGGTATATTTCTCGCCATCGACGATGGCGTACAATGTGCCGCGGAACGCCGCGGAATCGTGGATCGTGAAATGGACGGTCGCCGTCACCGGATTGGTGTTTGCCGATGAAACGGTCACGGTTCCGTCTCTCTCGCCGACGGAGGCGTCGCCTCTCGGAGTGCCATAGATCTTTCCGGTTGTCCGATTGATCGCAAGACCGCTCGGGAAGCCGGATCCGACAAAGGACGGGGCTTCGTTCGACCCGATGACCCGTGCGACGACCGGAACATTCGGGGACAGAATGACGTCTTTCGTCCCTTCCACGTAGACGGGGGACTCCACCTCGATGACCGGGGGTTCGTCATGGCTGACCCAGGTGACATTGCTGTCGCTGTTCCATGTAACTTCAGCCGGGCATTCCGTCGAGCTTCCCGTCAGCGGATAGTCGCTGACGTAGGTTCCTGCAGACGCACCGGAGGAAATGGTGATGCACCATTTGAACCCGGTACCCGGGATCTGCGTGATTTCGATGGACCCGATCGTCACATCATTGTCGGACAGGATCGTCCATTTCCGACGGACGTTGATGGCATCGGATGCCTGCGGGTTATACGGACAGACGTAGTTGTGCTTCCGGACACGAATGTAGATCTGCCGACGGCAGTCGCCTGTATTGTCCCACGGATAACGGGACATGTACGTCACGTTCGATCCGGTCCAGCCGACTTCGTCCGGCGCCAGCGCTTTTCCGGTCGCGATACTGACCGAGTCGGAGACACCATCCGTGATCAACTGGTTGCTGGCGTTGTACAGGGCCCATGAATAGGAGGTCGTTCCGGATAGCTTCGCCTTCAGCTTAAGCGTACTGTCCCCCCATGTCCGGTGGTAGTTGATATTGTCTTCCGATCCTGTCGGGCTGAGACGGTAGTTGAAGCCGTTGTACGTGCAGTACAGGATTCCGTGCCAGTCTCCGACGTCGGAGTTGATGATGCTCTTGACCATGTCGACAGGGACGCCATAGAGGTAGTCGTATGCGTCAGCCGCCATGCCGGATCCGTGATACAGGAACTCCACAATACAGGTCCCGGGGATGGCTTCGCTGTTGGACAAATCTTCCGTGAGGGCGATGGGGTTCGCATACGCTTCCACCGGAATCGGGTTCACGGTCACGACATCGATGTTGTTCGTTCCGACCAGTGCCTGGCGGATCTGGAAATGCGTCGGGCGGCGAATCCCGCCTTCGCTGGCGATGGTCGGGGGTTCCGCCTGATAGTAGAACGCATTCAGGAACACCTCCACGGTCTGGAAGACGCTCTGCTGGATATAGGTCCTGACCTCGGACGTGGTCGTGTCCAGTTCCCGGACGATCCTCGGTCTCGGAATCGAGGCGGAGTTCGACCCGTAGGGAGACCGGTTCGTCACGGCCGGTTCATCCTTGAAGGTATAGCAGACCTTCGGCTCCTCCGTGAGGGTGGTCGGATTGTAGAGCGTGATTGTGTAGCTGGAGGTAAACTCTGTCGGAATGGCGGAGTCCGGATCCTGCTCGACCGTCTGGTTCTTCAACGGCTGAGTGGTCTGGTAGTTGTCCCCGACGAAGGCGCTCGCCAGCCAGCTTGTGTTGGCGATGGCCCGTGGCCTCTGGCGGTTGCGGTAGTAGACAACCGGGAGGATGTCCCATCCGGTGGCCTGGTTGAAGATCGGGATCGGAACGATCTTGCTGACGGAGCTCTCGGACGGGGCGATGATCTTGACCGTCACATACGTGTAGATGAAGCGGCCAGTTTCCCCGATCTGGTAGTCCCGGGTGTTGTTGTCCGCGACACCCTCGGTGCTGCTCAGATAGTACTTCAGCAGGACCTTGTACTCACTGCCCGGAGTGGCCGTGGAGATCTCGTCTTTTCCATAGATCAGCAGTTTCGTGCTGTCGATCTGGGCGTCCGAGATGGAGTTCCCGTCCGCATACCGGATCTGGGGATAGAAGACTAGTTCGTCCAGACGCTGCCCGCGGAACAGGAAGCACTTCCCGTCAACCGAGTCATACTGGTTGGCGCTGACGGTAAAGGACTCGATCGGCCATTGCTTGGAGGCAAGTTCGCTCAATCCCAGCATGTCGTGGGCGAGCAGGGTGATCTGCGCGACCACCCGGTCTTCATCGTCATACATGACCAGGCAGAAGACGTCGTTGTTCTCGACCTGGGAGGAGCTGTAGCAGACTTTCGGGACCTTGAGGTTTGTCGTGTACTCCTCTTCAGAGCCATCCGTCGCCTGGACAGTGACGAGATCGAACCCGATCTTCGTCGTCTGGACGGCCTGACCGAGGTCATTCAGATAGTAGTCGGACACCAGACTCCTGTCCCCGGCTTCCGTTAGGTTCGCCCCGCGGAACAGGGCGAACTTCGTGATCTTCGTCCCGAAGACGGAGATCTTCTGGTCGATCGTCAGCTGCCACAACGTCTTGCTGACGCGTTCGTAGTATGTGGCGCCTTCGAGGTTCGTCCCCGTGGCCACGGAGATCTTCCGGTAGGTGTACCCGGTCTCGGCGTCCCCGCTTCTGGCGTAATAGACCTTCGACGGTCTGGCGTTCTTGTCAGCCGTCCGGTCATAGACATCCATGGTCGTCGTCTTCCAGTACAGCATGTAGATGTTGTTGCCGTACGTGACGATCTGGTTGTCGTACAAGTCCACGTCGTTCATCAGCTTCGCCGGAACCAACGTGCACTTGCGGGTCTCCGGGTCGACCGAATACACGACGTAGAGCGTATTGTGCTCGCCGATCGTGTCGTCGATGACCAGGCTGTTGACCCGAGGCGTGGGGGCCGCGATATTTTGCATGGAAGAGATAGGACGACCTGGGTCGTAGATCTCGCTCAATGCATATACCGAAGCCCTCCCGTCTCCGTAAATCGGTACTTTTTTGTTCATGTTGTTCTATCCCTTATCAAATCCGCCGGCATCATCATCCGGACAATTCTTTCCAGGAACATCCAGACGTCCTGCGACGTCGTATACTGGAATCGATGGGCGGGTAGCTCGTTCATCGTGGATACCTCGACTGTCCTGGTCTCCATCGTGATGTCGGTCAGGCCGCTCTTCGACGGCTGCCAGGACCGGTTCCAGTAGTCCTCACGCCCGACCGGGTCATAGGCCCGATAGAGCTCGAATTCGTTGATGTCGTACAATCGCCAGTATCCCTGGATATGGCCGATTCTGCACCAACTGCCCATGTTGGCCCATTGGAGATAGGCCTCATCGTTCATGTGCCGGGGTCCCACGTCCTTCATATAGGACGGGGACGTCCCGTTGACGCACAAGTAGTTGCCGTTGACTGTCGGCTCGTTCGACCCGCTGACGACGACCATCGGATAGGTCTGGTCGAATTCCAGGTCCGTCACATCCCATAGCGTCACCCGGTAGGTGGGCAAGGTGTCGACGAATCTCAGGTCGATGCCAGTCTCCGGCGTCTCGATCGCGTCGAGCTTCGTCTCCGGATGGACGATGTCCTTTCGGAAGACGATGTCGAAGGACTTCAGGTCCTCGTATGGCTCCAGCATCCTCCGGACGGCATTGTCAGACCATTTCGGATTGACCTTCAGCCTGCCTCGCAGGACATCCTCGATGATGCTCTGGAAGTAGATGCTGTAGATCTTGTGGGTATGACCCGTGACGACCAGATCAGTCCCGATATCCTCGACGGACTTCATGTAGGTCAAGACCCGGTTCTGCAACCGGATGTTCGGCTCTCCGTACTGGTCGAGGAAGTCCTTCAATGATCGCGGGATCATGGCCCGGATCTTGTAGGAGGCCCCGATGCGGGCCGTCGACATGTCGACATGGGTCCGTCTGTCTTCCGGTTTCGGGATGAGCTTCCCGTCCGCGAAGACACTGCCGATCTCCGGATAGTAAGACAAGAACGCCTCGAACGTCTCCGTGGTGTCCCGTGTTGTAAACCCAGTGTCCAGTGCGACCTGCTCCTCCCCGACAGTGTAGACTTCAATCGTGTTGTCCGCCATCCGGAGATAGTCGCTGTTCTGGATGACGACGAACTGCCCGGCAATGGCGGACAAGCTCGTCAAGATCGGGTAGACCTCGTAGTCGAGGCCTTTCGTCAACTCCCTTCCGTTCATGTAGACCAGAAGGGGGTTCTCTCGGTTGAAATAGGGAATGGTTGAAACGTCGTCCGGATCGATCTCTTCCACGACATCCCCTTCCACAAACGGGAAGTATCCGGCCTCGGCCTTCAACAGGCTGGTGCACCAGATGTCGTAGTTCTTGTCCTTCAGATGTTCTTCCACTCCGTAGAGTTTGGCGTATCCATACTTGGACACGACGAAAACGTGGATGACTTCCTGACCGGTGTTGTGGAGGGTCACCCAGGTGGATCCATCCTCCTGTTCCTCATAGGAGACGAAGGCATTCATCTCCGCCGGTGTGAACTCCCTCACGGACGTCTGGTAAGCCATCCGCTTATAGAGGCGGTGGTCAGCTATCTTGTTCACAGAGGATATCGGCATCTCCCGGTAGATGAGAATCTCCTGGTTAACCGAGAGGGTCTTCGACTCCCCGACGTCCAGGTCGAATTCTCGTCCTTTGAAAGGCGTCCCTTCGAACAGCTCGAAGGCGACGACCTCCCCGACCTCCGGGAAGTATTCCGGGTCGATCGTGACCCGGATAAACTGGTACTCCCGTTCACAATGGCAATGGTCCGTGTCCAGAAGGCGTCCTTTGACAAAGACATGGATCCGGACATGGTCCGTTCCAAGGTAGCAGATGGGGATCGGGACGATGAAGGGATTGCTCATCTCTTCCGTGATTAGGATCTCGAAGGAACGCCTGCATAGGGCATCAGCGCTGTTCAGATAGCCATAGGCCTGGAGCATCGTCTTCATGTCGGGTTCCGGATGGTCGGCGTGGTAGCCATTGTCCACCAGGTAGGTCCATTTCGTCCCCTCCAGATTGGCGGCGCTCCATTCCGGAAGGCCTCTTCCCAGAAGATTGTCCAGGATCAACTCGTCACTTAGGTGGTACAAGGTCAGGCGATGGTCGGCGTCCTTCCACGGTTGGGCTCCGTCCTCACGCCGATGGACGTAGACTTTCACCTTTCCGTCTACGTGGTACTTGTCGATCAGGGTCTTGCAGATGCCGATGTCCTGGTGGGTGATCGTCCCGAAGTCCCGTTCCGTGCTGGTCCTGTCGATGTATACGTAGGTGCCGTCGTCTCGCATGACGAAGGCGTCCACCATGTCCCGTGTCAGGAACTCCCTGTCCGGGTTCCAGTCCTTCGGGATGTGAACCAGCATCCGGGTCTGGTTGTCTTTACCTTTATATAAATACTCCGTTTGACCGGAGTCGTAGTCCAGGGACCCGATGATCGTGTCGTCATCGACGATCTCGCAGACAGCCGTGCTAGGCAGTCCCTTCATGTCGAACGTGAGTCTTCCGATCTCGTCCTGCACGAAGGTCAGCAACCCGTTGACATACACTTGCCGCTGGGCCGTCTGTTCTGCTGTGATCTCCCCCTCGAACGCATCCCGGACGGACAGTCGTCCCATGTTCCGGAAGGTCCGGATACGGAACCCGCTGTCCCGGCCATGGTAGTAGATGTTCATCCGGATCGTCATCGTCTCCTCGGAGGCACCCGGAGGCATCACGGGGAGAATGTCGTCTTTCCGGAAGGCGAAGAGGAAGTTGCTCTGCTTCGGATTCTTCAGGATATAGACGGATCCTCTCGGGATCAGCCTCCTTGTTTCATGCAGGATCAGCCGGATGTCCACCTTGTGGGTGTTCCCGTAGTCCTCCAGGGACGTCCAGGTGTTCACCAGGGGCAGCTTCACCATCGAGATGGCCGGGCAGTTCATGCCGTAGACGAACCATCTCCCGGAAGCTGGCAGCCGGATACTGCACGAGTTGATGTTGACGATGTTCGTCCTCGGCCCGTCGAACATCGGGTAGAGCTCGATGTTGTGGCGGTGATCGGAGTACGGGCGACCATGGACCGTGCTGTACAAATGGGAGTGGAGGATGGCGGCCATCTCCCGCTCCCGGTCAATATCGACAATCTTGTTCATGCTACCTCGTCAAGGCGGATAGGAGGTTCGCGTTGTCCGCGACATCGTCCGCCAGGGTCATGAGCTTGTTCTTCAGGTTGAGGGTCTTGACGATCCCGGAGATAACCGGGTTCTTGTAGCCGGATGCGACATTCAGCAGCTGGTAGAGCCAGTATGGCGGGTAGTCCGCCGCGATGATCATCGTCGAGCTGTCGATGGAGGAGATGGAGATGCTGCGGTACAGCATCTGGGGGCTGTAGCCCTTCATCCGGGAAGGCCCGATGTTCTGAATGATGGTGGCGACATCCGCCAGCGTCATCCATCCAGAGGGATCCTTCACATATTTCATGGCGTCGTCCATGATGGTCCGGACATCGACGCCGCTTCCGAGGAAGGCGCATCGCATGAGAAGCGGGGGCATCTTCGGATCGGTCGTCTGGGATCCGGCCCTCTGGGCGGCGTATGCCGCCAGGACGGTCATGACGAACCGACGCTCGTCGGGGTTCAGAGCGTACATGTTCGTGATGCTCTGCCCGATGATCGTGGCGTAAAGTTCGATGAACAACAGGGACTGGTTGATCGTCAACCAAAGGTCCTTGTCCTTGTAGGCTTGGACCAGTGCGGCCCGTGTCACCAGCTGGGCAAGACGGGAGACGTCGGTGAAAAACAACGGGACATTGTATGAGTCCCTTTTCCCTAGTATGGGCGTAAGGTTGATCCAGCACTTCTGGGCGAATGCCGGAACCTGGATTCCGCTGGCAGCCGAACCGTCTATGCAGAGATCATCCGTGATCAACAACTCCGGGATGCTGGTCGTCTTGAGATCGGAATAGTCCAGGAAGAGAAACTGGTTCAGTTTCCCCGCACTGGCGAGATTCCGGAAGATCCTGGACACCGGCGTGTTGGAGAAGATCCGCTGGGATTCAACGTCTTTCAGCTTGCTGTCCGGAAGGACGACAAACTGGTTTTTCAGAATGAACGTCAGGGCTTCCGTGAGATGTCGTGAGACGTCTCGTGCCATGACATAAGGTATGTCGAATAAAGTCGGTCTCATGAAGGGATTTCCTTTTGTGGGAGGTTTTCCAAGTTTCGGAGGAACTCTCCTGAACCTGGAGCCCGTCCGTATGACAAGGCATAGAATGGCCCCGAGTCCACAACTCATTTAAAGAGGTAAAGAGAAATGGCCGCAACCACTGTGAAACCATTCCCGCATGTGCGGATCAACGTCAAAGACAACAGCATCGCCAATGTGCAGCTGGTCGAGACGCTTCCTGTCCACCGCCCTCTGTATGTTATCCGCTGCCAGGAAGGACCTGTTGGCGTCCCTGTCTGGTGCAATAACTACAGCGAGGCGACCACCATCTTTGGTGAAGAAACCTTCAATCCCGCGAACACGAAGTACTTCGGCCGCGGAAACCGCTTCCTCAAAGACACCCTCACCTATAACGGCGCGTTCATCGTCCGTTATCTTCCGAAAGCCGATGAATATGCCGAACTGTCCGATGCCGCCTGGCTGGACACCCTGTCCGCCAAGTACGTCCTCTTCGCCCAGGTGACGAAGGACGCCGCCATCAAGCAGTACAAATACGTCAATGGCCAGCGGAAGCTGGAGTTCGATGAAGACCTCCAGGAATGGGCGGAAGTCTTTGAAGACAGCGACGCCCCGTACACCGGCCGTTACCAGGCCGTGTTCACGAAGGACGGCGTCGAGAAGACGATCGTCCTCACCAAGGACCCGTCCGTCGACAACTCCTGGACTGGCGTCGATGGATCCTATAACGTCGGTCTCTCCGTCCAGGAAGGCAAGTGGGTGTTCTACCATGGCGGGTCCGGAAGCAGCGCCGCCACGTCCTCCGACGATGCCCCGGCCACGAAACCCGAGGACGTGACGTCCTGGACGTACGGCGAGGGCTACTCCGCCCTGGCCATCACCGCGCTCGATCCTGCCGCGGCCGCGACGGAAGCCGGTGTGAAGGTCGTCTTCGGCACCCGTGCTCTGGCAGACGGCGAAACCCTCGCCCCGAAAGCGATCGACGGCGGCTATGAATTCCCGCTGGTCACCTTCAAGGCGCTGTACGCCGGTGAATACGGCAACGATGTCGCCGTCAAGCTGTTCTACCATGAAAGCTTCAACGATCCCGCGGACGTCCGCGTCTACAACACGATGTTCTACAACATCGGCTTCGGTCGTCGTGAGTACAACAGCTCCACGATCAACCCGGTCAACGACATCTACAACCGCGAGAACTGCTCCTTCGCAATCAACCCCAACACGGTGAACCCCGACAACGGCAAGTACATGGACCTCGCCACGGTCTTGTCCGCCGGCTTCAGTGATGACAGCCACGTCCTCCCCGTTGACATCCAGATCTTCGAAAAGAACTTCTGCGCGATCGGCAACATCATCGCCGCCTACGAAGAAGACGAAGCCGATGCCGACGGAAACGTCACGCTCATCGCCTCCTTGAACGGCTATGACCAGACCGCCCCGATCGGAGCCTTGACCGCCGACCAGAAGGACGCCGTCAAGCAGTACTACGGTTTCGAGACGGGCAGTGCCGACACGACTGGCGTCGAGGACCTCGCCTTCGGCTACAAGGTCAACGTCGTCTCCCTGACCGGCATCACCGGCATTCCGTATGACCATGCCATTCTCGGCGAAGCCGGCACCGGATTCACCGCGACGAACCTCAACCAGAATACGTATACGTATCTGACGGGCGGTTCCGATGGCACGTTCATCGCCGATACCGATACCGCCAACTGGGCTTCCGACGACCACGCCATGTTCCAGTTCGCCAACTTGACGCTCCCCGTCCTCCGCGACACGATCGTCGAGAATCTGCACTACCCCTTCACCCACATCTTCGATGTCGGCTTCTCGATGCGCACGAAGAAGGCCATCCTGAAGTTCCTGGATGTCCGTGATGACTTCGGCGCCATCATGTCGGCCCAGGTCCTGATGAGCGACGGCTCCGGCCGCGCCGTCCCGACCAAGTTCGACCAGTTGAACGACCAGGCGAAGGACGAGTCCAACGTCGAGACGCTCCGCTCCTATGCGCTGCTCATGCGTGAATCCGTCCTCTTCGGTACGGACTGCATGCGTGCTTCCATCTACTGCCACGCTGGTATCCTGGTTGGAGATTCCGACCGCATCCTGACCCCCTTCACGTACAACGCCGCCATGTGGTACGCCCAGTATGGCAACGTCGACTACATGAAGGCGGACGAACCCCGCGGCCTCCCGAACGCCTACTGCCTGAACTTCCGCAAGTGGAACTGGAACAACTACCGTCTTGACAACCAGAGCCGCGTCTGGGACGAAGGCGCGAACTACGTCCAGTTCGCCGACATGAAGCGTCTCTTCTATCCGTCCCTCCGCACGGTGTACCGCGCCTCCACCTCCGTCCTCGTGGACGAATGGTTCGTCGCCGCGATCATCTACGCGAAGTACAAGGTCCGCGAGACGTGGGCGCACTTCTCCGGCTGCAACGACTACGCCGAAGCGCTCCAGGGCTCCATCAAGTCCTTCTTGGACAACTTGCTGGCCAGGCTGTTCAACAGCAAGTACGCCTTCACGACCGCCGTCTACCAGACGGCCGACGAGAAGGAAATCGGCTACATTCAGCACGTCAAGCTGACGGTCGAGGGTCACGCCACGCACCGTGTCCTGGATGTCGACATCATCACGAACCGTGAAAACTTCACCCCTCAGGAGGACTAAACCATGGCTGACAACCCCACCCCGTTCGGCGTGACGAATGCGTCTCCGAACCTCCACGACAACAACGATACCTCCCGGTATTTCGAAGCATCCGCGGAAGCCTGGAATCTGGGCATCGTCCCGGCCGACGATTACGCGATGACGATTCCGAAGGCCGTCGGCAACGGCCAGCTTGGTATCGGCACCAACGCCCCCATGCTGGACGTCGCCACGCCGTTGGTTCTGCCCCCGGCGATCATCGTCGTCCTGCAGACGCCCTACATGTTCACGGACGCCAACGGCAACCCCACGGCTGTCGCCCAGGCGATCAAGGACATGTGGGAATCCTGGCCGAAGCAGATCCAGGGCATCGACCTCCAGTACAACAACGAGCCGCTCGGTCAGTCCATCATCGGCGCCGATACCCAGACGATCTCCGCCCCGGGCAAGACGACCCGCCAGGCCGTCAACCCCTCGATCTCCATGACGGAGATCAACGGCAACTTCTTCTGGCAGCTCATCAAGTACTGGATCTGCTGCATGAACGATCCGGACACGCACGCGATCGGTCCGAACGTCACCGTCCATGGCGGCTGGTCCATGTCTGACTACTCGATGACCTTCATGGCCATCCAGCCGGATGTCACCGGCCGTCCCGACCGTATCATCGACGCGGCCGTCTACTGCAATGTCTTCCCGCAAGGCACGAACGAACTCGGCATGGAACGCCAGGTCGGCCAGATGAAGCCGATGGAACGCACGTTCCAGTTCCAGGCGATCGTCCAGCACAATGCAACGACGAAGCAGCTCGGCAAGCTGGTCATGGACAAGCTGAAGCTCCATACGCTGGACTTCAACTGGGCTCCGCCGCAGCGCAGCGACTGGACGCAGTCGCTTGACAACATCGGTCTCCCGACCGAAATGTCCATCCGTCATGCGATCTATCCGCGCGCCGAGGAGAACGAGGTGTACAACCCGATGTACGGCTCCGCGGAGCAGAACAAGGCGATGCGCCCGACGGTCTCCACCCGTTCC
>Ga0247610_10005479_pt1 | contig 13361 bp, 26 predicted proteins | sample 174DNAGHGhighgp2_FD_193483 | JGI IMG/M metagenome (GOLD analysis project Ga0247610, IMG submission 193483) | Sheep rumen microbial communities from Palmerston North, Manawatu-Wanganui, New Zealand - 1742 DNA GHGhigh gp2 | ecosystem: Host-associated > Mammals > Digestive system > Stomach > Rumen...
ATAAAAGAAAAGAATTACCTATTAAACCAAGTAAAGAAGAATTAGGACTATGAAAATTTCAGAATTAATTTGGAAATTACAACAATTATCGTTTAATAAGAAAGAAGATTCCGATGTTTTTATTAATGGACAAAAAATAGTTGATGTTGAATATAATGATTATTTTGATTATTATAGTATAGACACATGAGTATGGATGAAATTATTGAATACTGTAAACAAGAAGGAATAACAGTAGAAGAATTTTTTAGATACTATATAGGTGTAATTGATATTAATGATTGCTTATGATTAAAGTATTAGAACATGGAATAAGAAAAATTACTTGTCCTAATTGTAAAGCTAAATTACAATATGAACAAGAAGATATTCAAGAAGTAAAAGTTCAAGATGATATTCTAACTGATGGAGATATAAGAAAATATATTATTTGTCCGGATTGCGGAAATGAAATTATTTTAACCCCTATTAAACGATGACTTACGAAGAAGAACAATTAATTCTTAAAAGAATTGAAAAATTAGAAAAACATCAAAAGAAACAGGATAAATATATTAGGTATATTGACAGACGTTTAATAGATACAGAAAGAGAACTTCATCCAGGTAACGGACAATGAAAATCGCATTATATCTTGGTTCTTTTAATCCATTTCATAACGGTCATTTAGAAGTAGTTAAAACTGCTCTAAATGACTTTAAAATGGATAAAGTAATTATTGTTCCAACAATGCAAAATCCTTGGAAAAAGGAAAAAGTTCTTGATATTGATAAAAGAATTAATATAATATCTGAATATTTAAATCCTTGGTATCAAATTAGGGGAATTATTCCTTATGAATATGCTTTTGAAGGAGATATGGATAAAATATGTATTATTGATTTAATAGAAAAAGAACTTATTCCTCCTTATTATAGTTATGCTACTCTTCACGCCTTAAAGAATAAATACTGTAATGATGAAATATTTATTTTGTGTGGAGAAGATACTATTAAGGATATTCCAAATTGGATGCACGGAGGAACAATAATTCAAGATTATAACTTCTTAATAGTAGATAGACCAGAAAATTCTATTTCATCTAGTTCTATTAGAGAAATGTTGAGAACTAGAAATAAAATGGATTCTTATTATTCAGATGAAAAGTTAGCGAGATATGTATCTCCGAATGTTATTAATTTATTAAAAAAGTATTATGATTAAAAAGTTTTATAAAGAATTTAAGTATTATATTTGGGCAGTTTTATTTGTATTAGTTTTAATGTTCCAACCTATCGGTTGTACAACTGTAGATTCTGGAGATATTGGTATTAAATTTCATAAATGGAGTACTTCTTCAGAAGATTACGGAGGTGTAGAAGGAACTTGTAAAGGATGGGTATTCTATAATAGATATACAACTAAGGTATTTACTTATCCTACTTATACACAAAGAAAAAATTATGAAGCTTTTAATGTAAATGCTAAAGATGCATCTATCTTCCAAATGGATCCAACTATTGCATATCGTATTAATCCAGCTAAAGCTCCTGAAATTTTTGTAAAATATCGTGTTGGAATAGAAGAACTTGAAAATGGATATATTAGAACTTGTATTTATGAAGCATATAGAACCTGTGCCAATAAATATACTTCCGATTCTCTAATGGCAAATAGAGCTAACTTTGAATCTGATGTCCGTACTAGACTTGAAGAATCTCTTATGGATGAAGGATTTATTGTAGAAGAATTTACTAGTCAAATTACACCTCCAGCAAGTCTTACTCAAATTATTAATGAAAAGAATGCTGCAATACAAAGTGCTCTTAAATCAGAGAATTTGGTAAAAGAAGCAGAAGCTAAGGCAAAGATTGCTGTTGCAGAAGCTGAAGGTAAAGCTCAGGCTATGAAAGTCAAGGCTGATGCAGAAGCATATTATAACAGAACTATTGCTGCATCACTTACTGAATATGTGGTAATAGAAGATTGGATAGAAAAATGGAATGGAACAGTTCCTACTGTTCAAGGAACACAAGGAATGATGTTTGATATGTCTAAATTTATTAAGTAAGCAATGCCTCAGCTCTGAATTTTTTCAGGGTTGAGGCTTATTTTTTTCTCACTGTTATAGAATTTTTAAGATGAATAATTTATCATCTAAGGTGTAAAAATTGATTGTAGACTTTTCTACATATCTTAAAATTAAAAATTTTATGGAAGAAAATAAATTTTTAAAAGCAATAAGTTTACAAAATCAGATTTTAAATCTCGAACAATGGATTGAAAATTCTGATGATTTAATGAATGAATTTCCTATAGATTTAAAGAATGAAGTAATTCAATTAGTTAAATGTAGAGCAGATGCATTAAAATTAGAATTTAATTTATTATAACAAGAAACCCCGGAGCAGAACTCGATTTGAGTTTTGTTTCGGGGTTATTTTTTTAGATTGCATTTTTAAAAATTCTTGCAATAGCAAAGTTTCCAGTAATAAATTGACTTATAGTTTTATCTCCAAAAATAGTTTTAAATAAATCACTCGTTAATTTTAAAGGTACATTATACAAAGGTGGTTCTGTTCCAGAACCAAAGTACTATATTACGTTTATAGGTCCAAATAAAGAATCTGCTGCTGGTTTTATAGGTCTGAATATACATTCCATTAAAACTTTTTCTCCAAATGATATATTTTTATATTCTTTTTTAACATTTCTATAAGTTGGATCTAAAGCGAAATTGAAGAATAGTGTAAATAGTCCAGCTAATAATAATGAAAATAAAGCGTGTTCCATAGTTTCTTTAGTTCTTTCATCTGCTAAAATATAATCTTTAGCAGCTATAAATCCTCCTTTATCACTTTTAAGAATTCTTAAAGCACTCTGTAAAGTAGGAATTACTCCTTGAACAATAACAGGAACTTTTTTATAAATTGGAGTTAATTCTTCTAGTGATTTCTTTTCTCCAGTATCTTCATTAATATACTCAATTTCTCCATTTTCTAATTTATGTTGCACATACTAAATTTGATTATCGTCTTCAAAAAGAAGATTTCCTTCTAAATCTGTTTCTTGTTCTATATTCATACGATTTATATTGTATACTCCTGGTTTTAAAGTCCAGTTATTCCACATTCCATTCATCCAAGTAGTATACATTCCAAATGCCCAACCTAAAGCTAAGTTTTCACCCATAGCTCTAAGAGATTTATCATAAGAACCATAAATATTATCTGCTACATTTTTAATAGCAATAATTTCCTAATTAGAATAAGGTGTAGGTAGATCATCTTCATACGAGATCTAATTTTTCGGATGATCCATATTCCATTCTCTTATTTTCAATCTATAAAGACCTTTTTGTTTAGCATAATCAGGATGATTTTTCATAGACTCTCCTTGTGCATATATGGAGAATCTTTTATCTTTTTTCCAATTATAAACAAGTTTATCGTCCTTTATCTCCCAAGCATCTAAAACTCCATCTTCCATTGATTGTGCTATAAATAATGTCATTCTATTTAAAAAATCAGGAGCACGTAATGAAGAATAAGCTATATTATCCCAATTAGATAAACCCTGTCTATTAGACCTTAATCTTTCTGCAATACGAGCAGTATCAGTATTAGATAAACGATATTTTACACAAAGTTTACTCAATAAAGTTATTTTCATAGCATCAAAAGAACCTTCTTTGACTACATAAGCATATGCTTTTGAAAGGTTCTTAGCTGATATGTTAGTTTGGTATTTAGTTGCAGTTCTTAAAAAATTTTCAAAAAATCCATTTTCAATATCTCTTATAGCAGCTATTGTGTTTCCAGCAAGATTAGTAAAGATAACTCCTTGTCTTAATCCAGATAAAGTCCCTACTATTTTCTAACTTCCAGGTTCCATTATTGATTTTTTAAATACATTAACTTTAAGATAATCTTCTATATATTTAACTTCTTGTTCTATAATTTTCCTTGTATATTCATTATCTCCAGCCAACTTAAGTTGTAATAATATTGCTTTAGATATTGTAAGAGCTTCATTTATTTTATCAGAATTTACTGATTGATATAATCTATCAATTAATAAATTTTCTACGTTAGATTCAAAATAATCTACTCCTTGTTTTTCTATATAGTCTTCTCTGGCAACTCTATCTCTCTAAAAAGGATCTCTAAATCTAAAAGAATTTAATCCGTCTTCCATAAATTCTCTTTCTTCAGGAGTCATCTTATTAATAGCTTCATCAAATAATTCTTCTCTACCAGAAGATGTAAAGAATAAATGCATCCATCTTTTAGTTCTATTAACATAATTTTTTATTCCTTGCTATCTTCTAGAAGATTTAGAAGCTCTTTCAAGAGGAACCCACAAATACTATTCTCCATCAGCACTAGTTTCAATATATTCTGCTATTCTTGGATCATTTTCATTAATAAAATTTTTCTTATCTCTTCCTTTAAAGTTATATTTATTAAATAAAAATAAAGCTTTCTTTAAAAATTTTCTTTCTGGATTTGATAAGTAATATGTATCACCTTCATTAATATATGGATTCTTAAATAACATTAATTTATTTCCTTCAGAATCTCTTTGATATAAATTATTAAATAAATGAGTTTGATTTCCTAAAGTCATATTCTACACATTAGAATATCCAACTTCTTTATAAAAGTCTGTTACTAATTTCCTTATATTATTATCATATTCAGCATTAGTTTCATCAGCTACCTAGTCAATAGCAATTTGTAAAATATTAACGACACTATTTATATTAGCATCTGGTACAGTAGGAGCAGTAGAAATATTTTTATATGCTGAAGCTAATCTATGTTCATAAGTTACCTAATATCCAGAATAGTAATTAAAAGCTTCTGTTGCCATCTTATACAATTTAGCAATATTTCTTGTTGTAGACGTATTAGATTCTAAGCTTTTTTCAATCTAATCCATTGCTAAATATCCTGGATATGCTTCTTCTAGTCTCTATAAAAATACTAAGAGCTAAGCTCTTTTCTATTCAGCATTTTTTAATTTACTCACTTCCTCCTAATCCAGTAGAGTATGAAGAGTCTAATCTACAGATCTAGATACAAGTCCTTCTGAAGTAATATAATTTATTTCGTCTATAAGGAGGTTTAAAGGATCCGAATATTGCTAAGATTTTAAATTATCTGTAATAGATAATCCTTTATTATTATTTCTAACCACTTTAAATATTGGATTTAAATAGTCTTTATAAACATGTTCAATATTATAACTTCTTCCCATTGACAATCTACTTACTATTTTTATATTTCCTAAATATAAGTTTTTGTCATTTTTTATTATTTCTGGAAGATATTCGTTTAATATAACCATACTTCTTACAGTTTCTATATTTCCAAAATCTCCCTTCCAAACAAAATCTCGATCAGTTACATATCCTCCTAAAATATTATTTCCAAAATCATATTTAGGAATCTAATATAAATCCTTAGATGAAATTGTAACCACATCTATTTGTCCACTTTTATTTTTAAAAAGTAAAATATTTTTAGAAGCTAAAGAATCAATTAATTTCCAGTCATAATCAAACACCTTTTTTCCATCATCCATTTCTACCCAATTTCCTGAAATATATGGACTTAAAGTTTTTTCAAGATAACCTACACCAATTTTTAATTTTGAAAAGTCCCAATTATCAAAACCTCTATCGTATGTGTGTCTAATAGCTTCTGTTATCTTATTTACATAATCAGAATTTGATATATTTAATTTTTCAATATTATCCTAAACTAATTTGATTATTGCAGGATTCCTTGTTTTATCTACACGAAATTTTGGTGTCATATCTTTCGTTATTCTATAAGCACGTCCACCAATTATTACTACATAACGATAATCATCAGCATTAACTTCTTTTATAATTAAAGGAGCTTCTTCTCCAGATGATGGAGCTTTTCTAATCCAATCATCCACGGATTTGTTAATATTTTCTCCTCTAACCTACTACGAAGGAAAAATTGCCTGACAAATATCATCTATATGTTCATTCTATTCATTAGTTACTTTAATTATGTTTTCACCAGATTCTATAAAATGTCTAGCTATATAGTCGTATTTATCATTTACATAATGACTTGTTTTGGAAGATGTCTCATAATCAATTGGATCATTTATAAATATTCCAGATAATTTATTTCCAGTATAATTTAATTTAATAGGAACAATATGCATCTATATTCCTGAAATATTAATATTATTATGTGCTAACATCTATTTAATAAAAGACTACTCTAGTATATATTTTTTCCATTTTTCCTAACTCCAAATATTAGAATCCTGTGAACTAGCTTTAAAATTATAAATATGAAGTCTTCCATTATCATCAATGAAAGCATAATCAATATGTCCAAATAATTTTGTATTCGAATTTTTTAACTTTGCTGTGAGATTAATTCCTCGTAATGCTATAGAATTTGAAGTCTTAGTTTTTAAATAAAAAGTATTTATAGATTCAAATAAATTTCCTAATAGTTTAACATTGTTAAGAGGAGAATCTCCTAACATATTCTATGCCCAGTTTATAAAGTTCTATTTTCTTTCATTTTGATCATTTTTATCTCCACTTCCTATAAATTTACTAATTATTAATTTATGTAAATCTTTTCCTATTTCTCCAGTAGTTTTCCAATTATTTATAGTAGTTTCAATCAAATCTCTAGCAGATTTTTCGGACATTTTTCCATCCTTAGTTAAATCTTGTAATTCGTTAATTCTATATTGATTTTCATCTAATGGAACAACTATTCTATGTCCATTTAACATTGCTTCTCCACTATTATCAAAGAAAGAAGTAATAGCTATAGCATCATTTCCCTCAAAAATAGTATCCTCATTCATAATAAGAGACTATTTATGTCTATCTAAAGGTTTATTTGATTCAGTATTCTTAATATTTTTGAGAGCTTCAGTTTGAGCTGCCTATAAATCTTTACTAAAAATAATATCAACTACTCCAATATCTTTATTAAGCTCCTTATTAGTAAGAAATTCATACAACTATTCTATAGATTCAAAATCTCTTTTTATTCCTTTATAATTTAAACTATATTTACATTCCATTATTTACCACAATCTTCTATTAGTTCTTTGTTATTTATTCTTCTTCTAATCCAATCAGATTGTCTTCTTGATAATGTAAAACTTTCCTAAAACTATTCATCCATTAATGATGGATTTTCTCTTAACAAAATTGATACATTATCATTAAAATTACTAAATATATCTTTAACAGATTTACTAAATAATTCTTTTATAGATTTTGTCTAATTTCTAGAATCAAATAACTTTTTATTATCTTCTAATACAGGATTTCCTCTAAATATTTTATCTAGATCTAAATTACTATCATTTTCTACCCATCTTCCAAATTCAGATACAAAAAATTCTTCCATTTTATCTTCCATAGAAGAATCCTTATAATTACTTATTATATCATTTCTTCTATTAGTATTTCCATAACTCCATACAGCTTCAATTAATTTTTTATAACTTTCTCTATACTAATCATTATTTTTTAAATAAGCTAATAAAATATGTGCATATTCATGCATCAAGTCCTCAGGAGAAGCATTAGCTAAATTAATATAAATACTTCCTCCTTTTACAAATGCTTTAGCATCAGAATATTGTTTGAATTGAGAATTCATTTGTTCTGCTGTTAATATATTAATAGGAACAGGAATTACACTAGAAAATGAATCTGATATAGCTTTCCAGAGTTTAGTAGTAGGAATACTTCTATCTTCTTTTTGGTATTGTTCTACTTCAGTAACATTATCAAAAGGAATTAGTTCTACCTAACTTCCTTTTATAGAATTTACAAAATAATATTTATATTTAGCATTTATAATATTAGGAATTACTTGTTCTAATAATTCTTTTTTATGTATTTCTGTAAGCTATTTATCAGTTGTACTATTTCGTCTATTTTTAATTTCAGTTATAAACAAAGCAATTTTTTCTGGAGAATTTATATTTTCCTCTATAAAGTTTCTATCATCAGATAAAAAAAATATTTTTCCTTGATTGTCTCTTAAATTATATATATATTCTGAGAAGTCCTAAACTATAGATTGCCCATAAATAAATCCATCTTCTATTTCACTACTTCCATTAGGAGTTTTAACATCATAATCTAATACAGTTATTATCTATCCTTCAGTAACATATCCTATATTTTTAACAATTTTTCTATAAGGATCGTCTTTAATAAAAGTATCAGTAAAATGTAAAGGTAAAAAAGAATTTTTAGATACTGTTCTTTTCATTTTAGAAATATACTACTTAGCAGCCTATTCAGTATTAAATTCTACAGTAGATACTGATTCTAAAGGATAATAATTTGTAACATAATATTTAACAGTATCTGTTCCATCATATTTTGTTGTAATATAACATCCTTTATAATACTGGGGTTCAGAAATATTTTTTAGTTCTGGCATACCTATTCCATAAGTTCTTAATGTAACATTTTTAGAAAATATTAAATTATCTCCAGAACTTTTTAAAAATGATTTCACTAGAGTCCTATCTCTTGCTAATAAACTTTCAGCTAAAATCTACCAGGCATTATCATCATTATTTACATCTTCAAATAAAGATTTTAAGTTATCTAATGTATAACTAGTAGCATCAATTTCTCCAGATTTTAATTCTTCTTTAATATCTTTAACAGATTTATCAAAAAATTCTTTAAATTTTTTATCAGAAGAAAAATTAATTAATTGATTAGCTTGTAATATAGCATGTAAATCTCCTTTATCTAAAAAAGAATTATCTCCTTTTATATCTAACTTATGAGCCATACTATTAATAACTGGATCTGGATGATACTATCTAAAAAATCCCATAGTATCAAGTAATACATTACAAGATTCTTCTAAAATATCTATAACAAAAGATTTTCCTATTCTTAATTTAGAATCTCTATATTTATCCTTATTATGTAAAAAAGATAAAAGTAATTCTTTTACATCTTTTACTTTAAATTTATCTTTTACTAAATTTAAACATTCTTCTAAATTAGATAATACTTCTTTGTTCTAAGTTTCTCCATTATTATCTAGTATAGATCTAATAGTTAAATAATCAGCAAGATAATTTACATGTTTTTTATCTATAATAAATATTTCTTCATCTCCATTCTAAAATTTTCCCCATTTCTATCCATCTTTTAAAGTATTATATGTATTAACAAATAAAACAGGAATAGAATCTATTCCATCTGGAAATTGTGCTTTTGGATATCTACTTCTTAAAGATCCAACAGTTGTCGTAGGAACAACTTTAGATTGCTTTATTAAATCCTCTAGATTCTAAGTAGAAGCTTTCTTTCTATTTATTAAGGCATTTTTAATTTTAGATTTAGCATTTTTCCATACTTCCTTATCATTTTTTAGAATGTTTTTTAATTCTTCAAGGTTCTAAGGAAGTTGTGTAGAATCTACTTCTATCACAACTTTCTCTGAACCTATATTAAAAGTTATTTTACATTTAGCCATTGCACTCTGTAATATAATTAAGAATTCCGTCTTCTATTAAAGTATTAAATGCTTTAATATTATTATCTAACTCCTACATAAGATTGGTTACATATTTACTATAAACCAATCCAAAACCATATTGTCTTTGTCTTATAGCTCTTTCATCTTCAAGATTCTATGGTTCATCATCTATAGGAATAACTAATTTCAATCTATCAGTATAAGAATTATATCCGGTTTTTTCTTTTATTATATATCCATTACTATTATAACTGATAATTACTGGTTCCTATCTTCCGACTTCTGTAGATACAATAGGAGCAATTTTAATCATTAAATCAAATAAAGTTACATCTTTTAATAATGAACTTAAATTATACTTATAATAATCCTATTCTCCTAAAGCTTTTAACTACTAAAATATAAGGGATTTCTAGTTCTTTTTAAGAATATCACCAAATAAAGTAGTTAATCTTTCAGAACCATATCTATTTTTATTAACAATTAAATTATAAAGAACAAACCAATCAGTTAATGAATGTCCTTCATAAGAATATTTAGATAATTCTTTTAATCCTTTTATAAAATCCTAATATTTTAAATATAATTCAGGGGAATCGTCTTTTCTAAGCATATCTATATTAGCTTTATATGTAGGAACTCCTTGATATTCTGTCTAAATTAAGTTCTAAATAAAATAATTGTTTTTAATACTCTCCACATTTTTTAGTGTAGGAATTATATAATTCTCAAATACATATTTAAATGCAGAAGGATTTTTGGCAACTCTTAATACCTTAGGAGAATTAACAGTTTCTAACTACATTTTCTAATTTATAGTTGTCCATCCTTCTCTGAGAGGAAGTCTAAAATCTAATCTAGAAATAAAATCATCTATTAAGACTTCATCTATTGCTTTTAACAAATCATCTTCATATCCTTTTGGTAAATATTTGTATTTAGCTCTAAGTTCTTTCTAGAATTTATTATATAAAATACTCTTCAAACTTAAATTTCCATCGATTGTGTTAACAACATTAGCCACTCTAAACATACTTTTAAAATGAGGAATATGATCAACCAAGTAAAAAACATTAATAGATGTTTTTAATTTGTTATAATAATCACTAACTAAATTTCTATATGACTATTCACTTAACCATCTATCTACATTAAATCCATTTAAAATTATATCACTAAATTTAGTTATTTCTTCCTCATTAAAATATGTCTATTTAGAAGCAAGCTTTCTTTCATTTCCTTCCTAGAAAGCTTTCTTTTCTGCTTCTGATATAATCTAAGATATAAAGTTTCTGAATTTAACTAATTCTTCTTTTGTTGTCTTTACTCCCTAATTAATTCCAAGTAATCGTCCTAAGAAACTAAATTCATTAGCTCCCCTTAATACTTTTTCAAAATCTAAAGTATCTTTATAGAAGTCTTCGTTAAATTCTTTATTTAATCTTTCTCTAAAGATTCCAATTAAATTTCTATTTCCATTCTTTAAATATAGATTAGAAAGGTTTTTAGCTTTTTCTTCATCAGATTCATTAGAAGTATAAATAGTATTATAAGCCTTAATAAATTCTATTACATTTTCTATCTTAGATTTATGTCCTATAAATATGTTTTCATTAGATAAATCTTCAATAAATGAAACTGCAGGACTAGTCATGAATTTAACAATATCTTTAACATCGAATCCTAAAGTAGCTAAATATAAATGACATTTTGCCATTTTATTTCCAGAATTTATAACAGCTAATATTAACTCTTTAGCATTATCAGTAGCTGCAGAAATATACTAAGATGTAATAATATCAGGAGCAATTCTTGAAATTAATCGTAGTTTATTAGCAACTTCATTTAAATTTATATTAGGAAGAAGTTGAATTCTTTTAGATACAGGAACACTTATAATTTCACCATCTTCCTTCTAAATATTTTCTCTAGCTATTCTATCGAATGTTATATCAAATGTAACATAATCTTTGTTTCCATTTTTGATACTTTCTATAGTTTCAAATCTCCACATAAACTATGCTTTTTGTCCATTAGCTGCAATACCAGTAACCTATTTGCCAGTCATATTCTAATATTGCATTTCTAACACAGTAGCAGGATTATATAAATTTAAATCATTAGCAGCCTGTTGTTTAGGTGTTCCCTTCTTAGCATCATTAAGTTCATCCAAATCAATTGGAGTATATGCTGATAAGATGTTTCCAGTCTTCTAAATTAGTCTTTGAATATTAGAAGAAACATAATTCTTTAATATTTTTTCTTCACTAGCTATAGGTAATATAGTAGACTCATGTATATTAATTTCATTTAAAACCTCTTGTGAAATATTTAGTTTAGTATTATTCTATTTATTCAATAATCTAATAATTTTGCCTAAAGCTATTAATTCACGAGCTCTATCTCCTCTAGCATTATCATATTCAGAAGTATCTACAGTTAATCCATCCTAAGAATATACATATGTTCTTCCTGTAGGCATAGGAAGAGTTTCACTAGCTTCGATATTTTCTAGAGAATCTAAATTGAATAAGTTTGACCATCCTAAATATCTTCCGTTATCGTCCATCTCTAGACCCATCATATATGATTTATCAATATCAAGGTCAGAACCTTGAAGAAACATTTGAAAATGACTTACAGCAGCAATATTAGAATTTGAACTTGCAAATCCTACTGTTTCCATTTGCATAAATGACTATAAAGACTAAGCTGGAATTCTAGAAGAAACCATATATAAAGATTTTAAGAATGAATTATATCTTTCAGTAGCTTGTTTTTCTATAAATTCATTAATATATGTAGATAACTTAGTCTAATCATTTCTAGTCCATAATGAATAGTATAATTTTTTCTATTCATCATTAAAATTTATAGCATTACTTCTTAATTTACTAAAAATATTTTCTCCATCAGAAAATTTTAAATTAAATGGTTTTAATTCCTAATGAGATGGCATTTTTCCATTATTAAGATAAATTAAGTCCTTTTCTAAGTTTATACCTTTGAATACATTATTATTTATAGATTTATAAAAGTCTCCTACTAAAGTTCCTTCATAATCCTATTCTAACTTTTCAAATGTCTCTTTTATATCATCAAATTTATTTTTTCTTATTATATCAGATGGTTGAATAAATAAATAAGAATTAGACTTAAAAAGATCAACTACTATTTGACTTATAGAATCTCCAGGAAGTAATACTTCTTTTAATGCTTCTTTATTTATATTATATTTTATAAATCGTTTTCCACTAGTTGGAGATATTTGAGATTTAGTTAAAAATTCAACATATTTTAATATTTTCTTATCTCTTTTTGAATAGTATAAATTCTTATCTAACACTAATTCTCCATCTTTACTTAATATAGTTTTATTTTCAGAATTATACTTATACTAATCAGATACGTCTAAATAACGTCCGATTTCAAATAATTTTCTATTATCATCAGACATTATATATACTCTCTTAACAATACTTCCTTCATTTACATCTTCAATTCTTTTTAAAGATGGTTTCCACTTTATTTGTCTTGATGTATATAAATCAGAAACATTAGAACTATCTATTGATATATATACGTTGTTATTATTATTTAAATTTCTTAGCTAAAAATCAAAGTCATACTAATCTCCTCTAAAAGGATTATACCTATCAAATTGATTTTTAAAATAGTTAATACCTTGTTCTTTTACAGTATTTAAAGAATCTCCTTCTTTTATTCCAAATAATGAACGATATCCATAAGACTAAATGTTCTAAGCAGCTTTTTTAGTTATATTAGTTATAACATAATCGGATCCATCTTCCTATTCATATAATCCTTCATCAAGTTTAG